>OGHH01000787.1_pt1 | contig 29507 bp, 20 predicted proteins | sample 1571471 | NCBI WGS metagenome assembly OGHH01 (sample SAMEA2581936, study PRJEB24529) | metagenome | biome: Human gut stool | place: China | collected 2011
CACACACTTACAGAAGTGTAGGGAATATAAACACTCGATCAGAAATTGTAAATAGACCGATTTGACTCTTCATGCCAAACCGGTCTATTTGTTATATAAATCTATATTCTTAAAACATACCGCAATATGAGAAAAGAGAGTTTAGTATCTATCACCGACTACTCTAAAGAAGAAATTCTGGATCTGCTGGAGCAAGCAAGAAAATTTGAAGAAAACCCGAACAGAAAAGTATTGGAAGGAAAAGTGATTGCAACCCTATTTTTTGAACCATCTACACGTACCCGACTCAGTTTCGAAACGGCAGTAAACCGATTGGGAGGGAGAATTATCGGTTTTTCCGACGCATCAACTACGAGTTCGACCAAGGGAGAAACCCTTAAAGATACAATAATGATGGTTAGTAACTATGTAGATCTCATTATCATGCGTCATTATTTAGACGGAGCCGCTCGATATGCATCCGAGGTTTCTTCAATTCCTATCATAAATGCAGGAGACGGAGCTAACCAGCATCCGTCGCAAACAATGCTCGATCTTTACTCTATATATAAGACTCAAGGAACATTAGAGAATCTAAACATTACAATGGTGGGAGACCTAAAATACGGAAGAACCGTACACATTTTTACAGCAGATAATCCAAGATTATTTAACATACCGCCAAGAGACAGTAAAGCATGGAAAAAGGAATATGATGGAAGTACTTCCGTAGAACGCTCCAACAAGCGTGAGAAAGAGGACTATAAATTAGAAGACGGCAGACACCGCTCTACAAGGATGTGGTACTGCCGCCTCTATGGCATCATGATTCTACAACATCTTGATGCCTGGGAAATGCCATCTATCGAGGCATTTCAAGAATCATTATTAGGATTGACCGCCTAATAATGATATATTAAGCGATTCCATAAGATTTTTCAAGGCATAGTACCAGCTATGTCCAATGTTTATGTCCATTTTTCTCAAATTTGAACATTTCGAAAAGCAGTTGTCACCTATTCTCCTTGTATTTTTACCAATCGCCACATTTGAAAGTGATTTACATCCATAAAAAGCATTTTTTCCTATCGACTTTACGTTTGATCCTACTATTAACTTTTTCAGATAAATATATCCTTTGAATGCATTATCCCCTATTGCGACCACATTCATTTTAGCATCACCAATATTCACATATTTTTTTACATTTAATACTGTGAATTTCTTATTAATTTTTTTATCCACACTTCCGATCAATGCTACATTTCCTTTTCCATCAGAACCAAAACTCATAACTTTGTACTTCAGTCCACCCGATACATACACCTTTCCAACAGGGATTTTTATAATAAATGTTTTTGTTATACTTCCCGTATAATTTCCCTTCCCTAACACTACAACTTTGGCAATTCCCACATTTCTATTATTATAATATCTTACATCATAGTCTTTCCCCAAAGATAACATCGCATTGTTATATCTAACAACAATTTTAGAATATGTATGCGCTTTGCCTGTATATACCTCAGTTTTTGGAATTCCAGCTACAGTTACTGAAGATGATTTTTCTGAGATTTCTCGCTGTTTGATGCTTACTTTTCTCGTAATACTTCCTGTATAATCACCTATTCCGGTGATAATAATATTCATGTTTCCAACATTTATATTTCCAGTATAAGTAACAATATAATCTTTTTTCTCCTCCAAAACAGTGTCAGATATTGTAACCTTCAAATTAGGGAATGTTATTTGTGATCCACTGTATGTTACACTGCTCGGAATATTTGAAATGCTGATATTTGAATTTGTCCCGATATTTACAATCTGCTTTATAATTAAAAATGTTTTCTCTATAGAACCACAATACTTTTCAATTCCAGATATTATTACTTTTGCTTCTCCTGGATATATATTATTTTCATAAGATAATATATAATCCGTTCCCTCCAGAAGCTGAACATCATTCAATTTAACACTTATACTATCCTGTTTTTGTGAAATTCCATCATAATTCTTATTTTTTATACCCGAAATCTCTGCCTGTGATATATCAAGTAGTGGAGCCTCTATAATTGTGTATTTAATTGAATTATTAACGGCATATTTGTATGCAACCGAACCATCATAACATTTAATTTCAAACATATTATTGTGCTGACTGAATACATCAGGTTCTATTATAATGGCACTATTCGGAATTAATATACTTGATAAGTTCTTGCATTCTGCAAATGCTTTTTCTCCTATATATTTAATTCCATCCGGAAGTTGAACATCCATCAGACTTATACAACCATTGAACATCCCTTCTGATATTTCTGAGCATCCCTCTAATATTTCTATTTTTTTTAAATCTACACAATTACTAAAAATATCACTCTGAAGAATTTCTATCCCCGATGGTATTACTACACTAGTCAACGCTGAATAAGCAAATGCTGACATTCCTAATTTTTTTACATGCTCTGGAATTGTAATGTTTTTTAAATTTGTGCATGCGGCAAACGCACAACTATCAATTGTTTCAATATTATTCGGAAGTTTAACAAAGCTCAAAGAGGAACACCCCTCAAAGGCTCCATCTCCTATATATTTAACACTTTGTGGTATATAGATGTTTTTTAACCCCGTACATTCTCTAAATGTTCTTGTTCCTATAGAAATAAGCCCAGATGGCAATTCTATATACTCTAAGCTTGTACACAAAAAAAATAATTCTTTAGGTAATTCTTTTATATTCTTTGATAATTCTACACTAGTTAATGCTTCACAATGAGAAAAAACACCAGCCCCCATTTCTACTACGTTTTCCGGAATAACAACTTTTTTCAGATCTGGGCAATTGTAAAAAGCTTCGCTGTCTATTTTCACGATATTTGATGGAATTTCTACGCTGCTTAAATTATTGCAATGATCAAATGCGCATACCCCTATACACGTTACACTTTTAGGTATTACCGTATTTATACAGCCACGCAGGATAGAATTGCTACTCGTTTCAATTAACGCATTACACTCTTCCCTGCTATCAAAATAAGTATTTGCTTCATCCACCACAATAGAATTTATATTACCACATCCACAGAATGCATAAGAGCCTATTTCCTTAACACCAGAAGATATATATATTTCATTTAAACTTTCACAATGATAAAATGCTTCGCTTCTTATCTCCTCTACTCCCGATGGGATATATATTTTTTTCAAATAAACACATTGTTCGAATGCATTATCCTCTATAATTTTCAAGCTGTCTGGTAATTGTATGTCTTCCATACTGCAACTGCGAAATGCACTAGAAGATATTTTTTCAACAGTATCTGGTACACTCACTTTTGTAATTAATTTACCAAAAAAAGCTCCCTCACCGATTATTGTCACTTTATAATTATCAATATATGCTGGAATTTCTACAATTTCATTTTCAGCCATATATTGCGTTATCGTTGCTGTATTACCGTCTGGATTTATCTCATATTTATAATCACCACTTTCATATTCATCAGCCATAGCACATACTGACATTGAAAAAAATACAATAATAGTAGTAATAATAGCACCTAATACATCTCGTAAAATTCTCATAATAAATCCCCTTTTTAATAAATTCGGTGATGGCGACTATTTGTAAACCTCTATCAGTCAAATTAATTCCACTTATGTCACCATCACCTCATATCTTCAAGTTTTATTTTTACTGAAACAGCTCATTCAGCATATCATCTAAAGATTCTCCAGCCTGTCCAATTCCATACTCGATAAGTTCCCTCTTCGGGCATGATGCAGCAGACATATAAATATAACTGAACAACAACATTGCAACTACAGCCAACACAATAGCAACAGTTCCTATATTTTTTATTTTGGCATCCTTTGTAACATTTTTTGATAATTGAACTATTCCAAGTATTAAACCGACAAAGGCAAATACTGCAATGAATTCAAATGAGCCACCCCAATTATTTATATAAACTACACATGCTGGTGCAAAATGTTGTGCATCTGTAGCCAAGATATAAATAAGTGATATAAGACATACCAAAAATGCTGCACCCGCAAAAATTAAACCAATTGTTCCCAATGTACACGACACTTTCTGTACAAACTGACCATTATATTGATTATTATTGACCTGATTTTGAACAGATGCTTCGCTATTTCCAGCGTTATAGCTATCTTCAGAACCGCCTCTCACTGTTAATTGCGGCTGAGCTGCTGCCTGAGATGCCGACATCTTCTGAGTTGCTCTGTCATCGTCATCATCATCATAAATATCCTGATCACTTGCCCCTCGTTCATTTTCAAATCTCTGAGGTGCGATAAGCTGGATTATCTCATCAGTACGACCTAACTTAATAGTGTCTCCTCCATTCAGATACTCCACGCTCCCCTGCTGCATTCTCTTCACATTATTTATGTATGTGCCTGATGAAGAATAGTCACTCACAGCAAATCTTCTGTCATTTGGATTGTATTGTATCGAGCAGTGCTTTCTACTTATATTTTCATTACTGAACACAAAATTTGATACCGCAGGATTTCTTCCCAACACTATTGCTGTAAACGGTGTCAATTCGATTTCTGATCCGGCATACTGCCCGGATAAAAATTTTATCTTTGCATTATTATTCGCCATATATACTCTCCTCTTACACCAAATGCCTACATATCGCTATATTTCAATTCTTTTCTCTTCAAAGCGCATATTGCTCTCTGAAATTCTGTTACTTCATACAATGAAATATTTTTAATCGAGAAGGTATATTTTCCTCCTGGGAAATGAACAACAAACCAATTTCCCCACAGTTTTAGGTATGTATACGCCTGTATAAGTGTCAGCGCAAGGAATGGCAAGAATGTAGCAGCAACGCCTGTAATCGACATCGAAATAATTCCTACAACAAGCCAAACACCGGCCATAACCAAACTCCATATAGGATTTCTCTTCACTATCGATGTGCCTGTAATCTCATCAAGCTCTACTACCTCTCTTGAATATGCATATGATATAATTCCTTTATGCTCATTTATGTATAATCTTCTATTTGTAAGCACTGCCTTATTCTTAAGCAATCCTTTTCCAGTAAAGAAATTGAGTACACGATCATTAGACAGTGTAAGCACTTCTTTTTCATCATCTTCTACCAGGTAATCTTCAAATATAGATGCACCATTATCTGGTCGAGGCGTGTACTTTTTAGACAATCTTTTGATAACTCCCGTCCTTTTAGGTGTACTGACATTCGTATTTACAAGCTGTGCAGAAAACGTAAACACATTGTCTGAATGACCAAGCTTTACTTTTGCTCCATTATCTATATTTACTGTCTGCTGTGGTCCCAATTCATTACCATTTACTGTTGTTCCCGATGTTGAATAATTAAGCAAACTCAGCCGTCCTGTATTTTCGTCAAATGTTATTGCACAATGAACCCTGCTGACTCTGTCAGACTGGAAGAAAATATTACAATTCGCTCCATTTCGTCCCAGAACCTGCTGCTTACCAGGCTGAAGATCTATACTACTTCCCTGTAATTCTCCCTGAATAAATGTAATTTTTCCAGTATACATATTTACTCCTCCTCACTCTGTAATCCATCATCCCAGCTAAACTTCTTTCCACAGAAAGGTATAAACGCCAGCTTTGTCTCGCCCACAAGTATTACATCATATGCATTGAGTTCTTTTGATCCCAAAACGACCTCATCATTTAAGTAGAACAGACCTCTGGAATCTCCAGGCTGAACAATAAACTTTCTCTGTCTTGGCTCATATACGATTATCGCATGCTTATCTCTTGATACTGTTCTATCCTTTGCAAGAACTATATCCTGATTTGCATTTCTACCTATAAAATTTCTTCCGGTCTTTAATGGGAATCCGGTTCCTTTATCACTTCCCTCAATGCAAACAACCCATCCTACAACTTCTGATTTTCCTGAACTTCCACTGAAACCTATTGTCACTGAATCGTCATCATCTTTTTCCGGCTTGTTTTTTGCATCATTTATCATGTCTGTGAATGATGTATCGGCATCTGTATAATTTACAGTATCATCAGTCGCATTGCTGGAAACTGATGTTCCACCTGAAAATGCAGAATCATTTACCGGCTGAGTATATCTCATTGTCTGTCCCATACCTTCATTTGCACTTGCACAATGTGGACACATTGAAAACTTGTCCATATCATAGTAATGACCTTTCGCACATCTTGTTAAATTCATAAATTTGTCCTCCTCTTGATTGTATATTTATGACGGCATCTTTCTGCCCTTTATCTGCCATATCTAAGCAGAATTACCGACGTATTATCTTGATTTCTCTGTGTTAGCTGCATAACAACCTTATTTAATCGTTCAGCTATCACCTGCATACTATTCTGATTATCCAAAACAATATCTAATATCTGTTCGTTGCTAAGTCTCTTATAAAGACCATCGCTGCATAATAGTATCAGATCATTTTCTTCCAGATAAAATGGCTCAGTGTTACTATCCGTCAACGAGATATTGCCCATTCCTAAATAACTTATAAGCGCTTCGGCCTGATTCTCCTGCATCTCGTACTCTTTCTCGGTTATCTGTCCATTTCTCAGCATTGTATCCAACTGCAGTCTGAAATTATGATCTCTGTTTATTGCTTGTATATCATTGTCTCTCACTATATAAATTCTGCTGTCACCTGCTGATATGAAATACATACCATTCCCTTTTGTAACAACGCACACTAAAGTACAACCGCCTCCCAATGCATTTCCATACTCATCCTCGAGATCTGCTACACACTCATCGAGACGTACAACTTCCCTCTCTAAGAATATTGGAACCTCACTAAAATCATTCACTGACTTAAAATCATTCACTAACATTTTCACCGCTGTATTACTTGCCAATTCACCACCGTTCAAACCACCCATACCATCGCAAATTACAGCTAAAGTCATTCCATTTTCATACTTTGCTACAAATAAAGCATCCTGTTGATAACTCCTTGTTCCTATTATTGATGACTGTCCGATTTCGATATGCAATGCATTTTCTTTACGATCTATACTTTCCCAGTTTATTTCTTCAGTAAGTCTGACTGTTGTAACTTCATTTTGTCTTGCTGCTTCTTCTCTCATAAATATGTCACTCCTACCTTAAAAGAACATTTCTGATTTGCCAGTGTTACCACACTTCCTTTATCTACAGAATATACTTGGTTTGGGTTAAGCTTGTATCCATTAACCCATGTTCCATTCGTAGATAAATCCGTAATGTATATCAAATCTTCTAGGCTGTCGTAGTATACCTCACAGTGCTTTTTACTTATAAATTCATCCTGTTTGAATATAACCTGGGCATAATTCTTGGTTCGGCCAACAATTACTCCTCTGTCCAGAGGTATATCAATGGTAGTACCTTCATTGTCTCCAGAAATAATAACTATGTATGGATGCGGTATTCGTCCATGTGTTGCAGAAATAAGGTTATCCGTAACCGCATGTATTCCGTTGGCCTTATTCTCATTATTCTTTTTTAAGATATCCGCATTTTGGTTATCATCATGAGAATATACAGTCTCATTTATCAGCCTCATATCTGATAAAAATTCATAAATAGTCTGTGTTCGTTCTTTATAATTTACTCTCAACGCTTTATATAAAGCATCAGTTACATACTCTGGAATGTCCTCATCATCCAGAACTATATCTTCACTGGATAGCAGTCTTTCATTAGGGTTTAATAACATCTTTCCCGTAAGAAGATAGTATACGGTCGCTGCAAGTGAATACACATCAGTAAATGTACCCTGCTCAGACTTTGATGAATACTGCTCAAAAGGAGCAAATCCAGGAGTAAGCATCACTGACAATTGTTCATTACCAGATTGTCTTTTTATATTTTTGGCATTTCCAAAATCAATGAGCTTTATTACACCGGTGCTATCCACCATAATATTGTCTGGCTTTATATCTCTATGGAATATATTCAATGCGTGAACCTGAATAAGCGCAGTTCCGACATCAAATAAAATTTTGTTTACATATTTAAACTTTAATTTACCATTTTCCCTAACAAGTTTTTTTAATGTAACTCCGTCAACATATTCCATCACATAGTATCCGGTGCCATTTTCTTTAAACCTGTCATACACTGATACAACAGATTCAACGCCTTGGAGCTTCCATAGAACATCTGCCTCTTCCATGAATCTCGTAAGGCCATGATTAAAAATTTCTATTTTCTCATCCGATACTGTTTTTACTTCTTTTCCATTTGATAATCTTACGGCGCTATCCCTCGGGAAATATTCCTTCACAGCGCACTTTTTGCCTTCTGCTTCGTCATATGCCACATAAGTTATTCCAAATCCACCTTGACCAATAATTTCATCTATACGATAGCGATTTGATAAATATGTTCCTTTACCCAATGCATATGTAATATTCATTCATATCACCACCTTACTATAATTCCTACTGCACCGATCATCAGTCTATCTCCCGAAAACAACTGATGTCTGTCAGTTATCTGCTTGCCATTTAATTTTGTACTGTTTGTCGCAGTCATCAACGGCTGAACGAATAACTCTCCATTTTTGCATTCCAATACAATATGCTGTCTTGAAACTGTAACTTCATTGATAAAAACGTCACAGGTGTTTGCCCTGCCTATAAATGCACTTCCATTTATATGAACATTTTTCACATCAGGCTTTCTTCCTATAACTTCTATCTGTACATCCATCGAACTATTGTAGTTATGTCCGTTATCCATGCCTACATCATTATTATTTGTTATTTGTGCATTTTTTCTGTGTCGATCTATTTTGCGTTTTTTCTTCTGCCTATGATTAACAGTCAAAATAATCACTAAAGTAATAACAATAACCACAACTAGAGCTGAAAATATAATTATCAGCTTTCCAACTATTCCATTCGTCCACCATGACTTAAGCTTATTGATAAATCCATCGTTATTACTTCCAACGCCGCCATCTGTAGGGGTTGCAACAGCATATAATTCTACTGATGTTACCTCAACGTCTTCTGTTGTTGCATATCCCGTCCAATTGCCAGATGTTGTACTATTTTCTGTTATTGATTCCTCGTTATTAATTGAATAACCAATATTTAATCTTCCTGCTACATCTGTCTCTATATTTAGGAGCACATCATCAGCAGCTTCATCCAATGGTGCCGCATCAATACAATCCTCTTTAAAGAAGTTGTCTATCCCCTTCATCGAATCATATCTTTTAAGTGTAGTGTCCGGAGTAGCCTTATATCTGGATATATCGACCCAATACACTAAACTATTACTTTCATTTAAAAGCTCCTTACTTTTCTTTTGTAACTTTTCCTGACCATCGGTTAGCAATATATACACATTTGTATTGTCAGTATTTTCTTTATTCTCCAATACTGCATACAATTCGTTATTAAATTCATCAGGATTCCTATTTTCAGAATCCACAAAATCATTAGTATTACGAGACTGACTGATGACATCCGACAGATTTACCACACCTGTATTATTCTTTATGGTCGTAAAATCTCCGGTTTTCTTTTCAGCTTCAGAAGATGTTATATAATACACCTCTATATTTCTTGTCAGATCTCCGCTTCTCTCTGCAAAATCACTAATTAGAGTTCCAACATATTCCAGATTTTTTCCTGAGTCATTTCTTGCATCATACTCGTCCAGATATATTGATCTTTTAAAATCCCAAAAAATATAATAATTTACGCCACTATCATCCGTTACATCTTCATTACTTTCACTAACCATAGTGTTTTCAGCATACGCAGTTATGACCGAACCTATTAACCCATTCATAACAAAGGCCATCGTTATCAGCACGCTCAGGCATAATTTTTTCAAATATCTGCATAGACAGCTTTCACTCATCTCATCCACTCTCCATTTCCCAAATTTTATCGTAATAAAAGTTCTTCACTATATGTTCCGATACATATATGTGTTCCACCAGCAACTGAAACGACCTGTCCTTTTTTTGTTATTTGACCACCTGGAAGGATTATTCCATTTGTTGATCTGTCTTCTATTGTGTACAAACCAGTACCATTGTTGTAGCTTAGTCTGCAATGTGTACGACTGATAAAATCTCCCTCCATGATCAAATTACATGTTGCCGGATCCCTGCCTATAGTTATGATATTTCCATAATTCACAGCAATAATAACCCCTGCCAGATACCCTCTGACACCGATAATCGCACCTCCATCCTGTGGAACATGATTTAAAACCTGCTGTCTTGAATTGATTTTCTTAACATTCTCCATTTTTATCCTCTACTATTAGTATTCTGGGCAAATATAATTTCCGCTCTCATCTTTTTCATTATTACAAATTATCAGTGAAACCGATGTTCCATAATCGACCTCGGAATATGCAGAAACACCTTGACTTAAAACAGCACCATCATATGAATTAGGATCAGACCTGTGCTCTATGCTTCCAACTGAAAGCCCCGCATCATACAACATCGATATAGCAGAATCTTCACTACATCCAGATAAATCTGGAACGATTGCTTTTGTCGGTTCATCATCTGGTTCTGGTTCTTCTGTCGTTTCTTCTTCAGTAGTAGTCTCCTGGGCTGTCGTAGGTGTATCCTCTGTAGTAATTTCTGTTGTTTCTTCTGTATCTCTAGTTGCTTCTGAATTATCTTCAAAATCATTGCCTTTACTCACCACAAGTTTTATAATTGTTTTTTCCTCAACCTCCGTATCTGGTTTTATACTTTGCGATATTACATGATCCTTCTCAACCTTATCACTCTGTTCATATTCGACCTCTATCTGAAGATTACTCTCATCCATAAGTTTCCGGGCATCTTCAAGGCTCTTATAAACTACATCAGGAACATGAGTCATTTTTACACCAAGAGAAACTTTTACCCCCAACACAACCCCCTGTTTTTCTTTTTCTCCAGACTTATGATTCTGCTTTATCACGTTTCCCTGAGCAACCTTGCTGTCATTAAGCGTTTCTTCCTTATATATGTATATCTTTTTCTCTCTTGCACACTTTCTTGCATTCTCCCATGTTTCACCAACAACATCTGGAATTGTAGTTTCTGCGCTCTCATCATAACCGCTATTGCCAATAGATACTTTCAATAATATCTCTGAGCCTTTATCTACTTTTTCTCCTTCTTTATATTGTTGGTCACATATATAATCCTGAGCTATTTCACTTTCTTGTGTTTCAATCTTCGCGTGCAGCCCCATCTTTTCAACTTGTTCTACTGCTTCAGCCTGTCCTATTCCAGTGAAATCAGGCATATACACCTGTCCTTTTCCACTCGATACAACTATTTCTACTGTCATACCTTTCTGTACCTGACTTCCACCACTTATATTTTGTGATAATACTGAGTCCTTAGGTATATCTTCCGACTCCTGCTTATCAACAATTTTCATATCTATATTTTCAGAGGCCAGTATTTTCTCAGCATCATCAACTGTAAGATTTATGACATTTGGCACTCTTGCATCCGATCTGTCATCCGAGGAAATAAATGAATCCCAATTTATTACACCAGTTACCAATAAGGTCCCAACTACCAGTACAGCTAATATTGATGCTGCTACCACTGCTTTCAACCATGTTGGCCATCTTCCAAGATCTCTGGATTTTGATGTTACACGATTTTTGTGTACAACATCCGTTGTCGTAAGTTCATATTCCAGTCTTTCCATATCCGGAGTTCTGTCATTGATTTCTATATTTAAAGCATTCAATATAGCATTCTCAACATTCTCTGATATGTTCCCTGCAAACTTTGATGGTAATTCCAGTGTATCTTTAGAACATCTCTCCATTGAATCGTCCGGAGTTACGCCTGTTATCATTTTGTACAAAGTTGCACCACAACCATATACATCTGTCCACGGCCCCTGTTCTCCACGGCTTCTATACTGTTCAGGCGGCGCATATCCCGGTTTAACTATAACCGACAGGCTTTTGCTGTGATTTGTTGATGTCGCCTGTCTTGCAGCGCCAAAATCAATAAGCTTTACCTCTCCATTTGAAGTTATGAAAATATTATCTGGAGCTATATCTCTGTGTAATATCCCTTTTTCATGAACCTTCTTCAAAGTCCTTATTATAGGTATCATCATATCAACAGCTTTTTGATAATCTATTTTACCGTTATCTAGGAGGAATTCTTTTAACGTTTGTCCCTCCAGATATTCCATAGCAATATATGCTGTATTATTTTCACGGAACACATCATACACATCTGTTATTCCTGTTGTTCCCTTAAATTTTGCAAGCCTCTTTGCCTCATCAATAAACTTTTCTATTCCTCCGTTAAACTGGTCAGTCCTATCTCCACTAAAGATAGATATCGTTGATGAGCCAACAGCCCTTGTTGCAAATTCAGATGGCAGATATTCCTTAATAGCTATTTTCTTCTCAAGACTATAATCATATGCCAGATATGTAACCGAAAATCCACCATATCCTATGGTTTTTCCTACAATATACTTCCCGCCAAGTATTACTCCCGGAGCTAAATGATATGGCTCTGCGGGCGGAGTATCCACCCTATATCCACAATATGGACATACGCTATCATTTTCATCAAACTTATTCATACACCCCATACAAAATTGTTCCGCCATACCATACTGCCTCCTGTTACTTCCTAGTATTGTTCATATACATAATCTTGTTTTGTCTCAACCTGTCTTGTTGAGGATTCACTAACTCTAGATGTGCTCCACTCAGACCACGAACCATAAATTGGTTTTCTGTACCAGTATGTATATACCTTATTCACAGACCGGGTCTGATATCTGTAGACAGTACCCGTCCACGACCACTCACCAGTGCCTGAAACATTTCTGTAATTAACTTCTCCATTACTATTAAATACCCATCTTTCAGTCGAACTGCCAGGCCACTGAAATTGATTTGCACGTGATACTTCATCCCACGGAAGATAATATTCCCTCCTTCTAGATCCTGAATTCTGCCATTTATCATCAGTTCTTTCATAAGAACCATCAGCCCTGTATGTATCATATCGACCAAACACAGCGCCATCTTTCGCTTCTACATTACAGGTATCACTGGATTGTACGTAGTTTGAACTCCATTCAGTCCATCCTCCCCAGTTCCCATAAGACTGACTTTCTTCAGTTTTGTAATATGTATAACCACTTGGAGTGCTGTTACTGTTAGTCTTTTTTATATCATAATCCTGCACATCTCTATATCTATACATTGTCACAGTATCATTCGAACAAACTATCAATGATATCTGAGTTCCTTTTTTTACCTTCTGATTTGAACCAATACCCTGATCCAAAACTATGCCTGTACTAGATGATGAGGAAGATCTATATTCCACACTTCCAACACTTAATTCATTACTTTCCAGCATTGCTTCAGCCTGTTGCAAAGACATTCCAACCAGACTAGGCACATCTACCATAGAATCATCTTTTGATGGTTTTACATTCTCAGTTGTGCTTTCTGTCTTATTCTCTGTGCGCTGTTCTTCTGTAGCATGTTCTGTTTTTTTGTCCTCAGTGTTCTTATCTTCCTTCTTACTCTCTGATTTTTTCTCCGTTGTCTTCTCTGTTGTTTTTGTTTGCTCTGATGTTGTATTCTTCTTATCAGTATCTTCATATCTAGGTGCAGCATCAATCTTATCACTGCCCTCACTTATACACAGCGATACTGTAGACCATACTTTCACCTCTGTTCCCGCCTCAACGCTCTGGGATATTACATGATCTTTAGCTACCACATCACTCTTCTGGTATGTAACCTCTATTTTTATCTTACTGTCATTCATAAGTTTTGAAGCTTCATCAAAGCTCTTATATACAACATCTGGAACATGCGTTGTATTTATTCCGAGGCTCACATCAACGCCTAAGTCAGAACCTTCTTCCACCTTTGACTTAGCTTTCAAAGACTGTTTCATAACTATATCTTTCTCAACAGTATCACTGTTCTTTATATCTGATTTATATATGTATATTCTTTTATCAGATGCCATTTTTCTTGCATCATCCCATTTTTCACCTACAACATTCGGCACTTCTGTTTTCTTCGAATTGTCATACTCTTTTTTACCCAATGACACCGTAAGGTTAACCTCTGAACCTTTATCTACAGCCTCGCCATACTTGTACTGCTGTGCGCAAATATATTCCTTCTTTATTTCGCTCTCAGCCGTATCTGTTTTTACAAACAAACCCAGATCCTTCAATTCCTGTTCAGCTTTTTCTTTAGATAAACCAACAACATCAGGCATATACACCTGTCCTACGCCTCCAGATATTGTAACCTCTAACACCATTCCCCCTTTGACTTCCGTACCATAAGGAATGTTTTGTGACAAAACCGCACCTTTAGGAATCGTATCAGATTCAACCTGATCAACTATCTGAATCAGCATATCCTTTTCTTGAATCATTATCTCTGCATCATTGAGCGTTTGATTTACAACATTAGGCACCCTGACTTTAGATGTCGCCCCCGGTATAAACATCTTCCAATTTATCACGCCTGTGACCAATAAAGTTCCCAGCGTCAATAGTAAAACAGCCGCTGCAGGCACCGATATCTTTAACCATAATGGCCAACGTCCAAAATCCATTTTCTTCTTTTTAGCCTTTATTCTTGCAACTTCTTCATCCGTAGTAAGCTCATATTCCAATCTCTCCATATCTGGTGTTCTATCCTCTATCTCCAGATTCAGAGCATTCATAATTGCATTTTCCTGATTAGTCGTAATATCTATATTAAATTTTGATATATCTTTCAGTGAATCCTTCGAATCTCGATCCATCGAATCTTCAGGGGTAACTCCAGTTATCATCTTATATAACACGGCACCGCATCCATATACATCTGTCCAGGAACCCTGATCTCCCCTACTTCTATATTGCTCTGGTGGTGCATATCCCGGCTTCACTATTACAGATAAACTCTTGCTATGATTTGTAGATGTAGCCTGTCTTGCAGCGCCAAAATCAATGAGTTTTACTTCACCATTATTGGTCATAAAAATGTTATCTGGTGCAATATGTCTATGTAAGATTCCCTGAGCATTTACCGTCTTTAACGTTCTTATTATAGGAATCATCATTTCTATCGCTTCATCAGGTGAAATCTTTCCGTTTTTTTCCAGATACTCTTTGAGTGTCTCTCCCTCAAGGAATTCCATCACTATATATGCAGTATTATTCTCTACCAACACGTCATAAACATCTGTTACTCCCGGAGTTCCACGAAATTTTGCCAATCGTTTTGCTTCATCAACAAATTTTTCTATTCCTCCACGGAATTGTTCTTCTCTATCACCTGTGAAAATTACAACCTGTGAAGATCCTGGAGATCTTGTTGCAAACTCAGAAGGCATATACTCTTTTATCGCTACCTTTTTATCAATACTGTAATCATAGCCTATATATGTTACAGAAAATCCTCCATACCCTATTGCTTTACCAACAATATATTTTCCTCCAATAACAGTTCCTGGAGTTAAATGATATGGCTCCTGAGCTGAAGATTCGGAATTATAACCGCAATACGGACATATACTGTATTTGTCATTGTATTTTTCCATACATCCCATACATATTCTTTCAGGCATCTGTATATTCTCCTTCCCACTTTACTGCTGTTTTATCTTCATGTTATCTGTGTAAGAATCTATAATCTGTAATTCAGTATTAGTATCCGTATATGACTTCAACGCAGATTTATTAACTGGTAATCCTTCAATTTTCTGCAATTTATCCACACCATTATCGCTATAAGATGTTCCTAAGAACAACGCTTCCTGAGCTCCCTGTTTTAACATATAGCTTATTAACAAAGAAGCCGCTCTGCTCTCATCATCACTGGTTGTTCCACTTATCGACAATTCATTAGTTGGTTCTACATAAACTGAATCACTTTCTATCTTCACGATCTTATATCTTCCAGCCCAACTGTCATTTACAAATTTATAGTCCTCCGTTGAACCGAAATAGTATAATAATTTATCGTCAGATAAAAACTGCTTATATATTTCACTTCCACCTAATTTTTTCCATTCTTTTTTTCTTTTATCATCAATATTCTGACTATTCTCATTACTATTCAGCGAACTCAGAAGCATATCTTCCGCAGATTCTGATATATAGAAACTATCATCACTCATGCTTTCTATCTGCTTGTAGTCGCTTATAGTCAGATTATCTATATTCTTAACTTCTGAGCTTCTTTTTACATATACAACAGGTGCCTCAAAGCTTAATGGAATTTTTTTGCTTTCTTCAATAGAATTTTTATAATTTTCTAACAGATAGCAATCGTCAGATCCCGACTTTTCCATATATTCATAAACTTTATCTACGCTGGCCGCATCCTCCATAATCTCTTTTGTTGCATATTGAGCCTGGAATATTGTAGGCATCTCTCCATTCTCGTATGCTTTTAATAATTCACTGCCATATTGATCTTCTGGTATAAATTTATAATTAACATTTACCTTCTCTTGACTACTTGTGAATGCTTCTATTCCACTATCCATCATTGCCTTTGCGCCATCTTCATTCATTTGATCATCCACTGCAATCCAGATTGATATATCAGCAGCATTCATAACCACATCAGCTTTTTTATTTTTATACATGTTGTACACATAAAGTGACATTGACACGACGACAAGAAGTGCAATTCCTACTGTTATCGTTCGCTTCATTCTGCGTACACGAAGTTCTTTCTTTGGCTCCATAACTTTCTTTTCTCCATCAAGAGCCTTTTTTAATTCGTCTACATTTGAAAATCGTATTTCAGGATATATTGACATTCCCTTCATAACAGTATTACTTATTCTTTCAGGAATATCACTGTATATCTGAATTGGAGATTGTACTGTATCCTCTATAACTCTATTAACAGATTCGTCCGGTAATACTCCTGTTATTGCGCGATATACAGTTGCACATAACGCATATATATCTGTCCATGGTCCCTGCTTACTTTTTGCCTGATACTGCTCTGGTGGAGCAAATCCAGGTTTCAAAATAATAGATCTGGTTCTTTCCTGATCAGCATCTGAAAATCTTGCAGCGCCAAAATCTAGGAGCTTAATCCGCCCATCGTTGCACAACATTATGTTGTCAGGACTGATATCTCTGTGTATTATTCCGCCAGCATGTATCTCCTTGAGAGCTGTTATTACCGCATCAGCTATAGGTATAACCTCTTCACAGCCTATACGACCTCCCTTTGACTTTAAATAACTCTTCAAAGTCATTCCTGGCAAATATTCCATAACAAGATACGCAGTATTATTTTCCTCAAAAAAAGCATCAACATGAACAATATTTGGATTATCGACAAATTTCGCCATATTTTTTGCTTCATCCAAGAATCTTTCCAATCCCTGCATATACTCTTCTTTACTTTCACCAGTATAAATAATTACCTGTGGCTTTCCTGGAACCCTTTGCACAAGACCAGTTGGATAATACTCTTTCACAGCCACAACCGTCTCAAGTACATTATCCCAAGCCTTATATGTAATACCAAATCCGCCAAATCCTATACATGTACCTATCACATACCTGTTATTGTATAAGCCAACTCCCGGATATAAATGATATAATTCTTTAGGTGGTGTTCCCTCGCAATATCCACAGTATGGACAGACCTCACTCTCTTCCTTATCGCTATATACTATGTCAAATAAATTAAAACAATTTAGACATCTTCTCTGCATTCAATATATCCTCCAACAATATTTACCTACTTAACCCAAACGGCAATCGCCGAATTGTTATCCATATCCGTACACTTACCGTTTTGCCTTACTATCTCAACCATTGCATCCAACCACTCATCAACACTGTTTGATTTCTTCAAAGTCTTAGTCATTGCTTTTTCATCTATCAATTCCCAAAACCCATCTGAACACAAAAGAAATGCCTGAAATCCATTTTTATTTATAATCTCAGAACAATCATACTTTTTAGTCTCCCATGGACTACCTATAACCCTCAGCAATTTATTCCGGTCTTCATGCCCTCTGATTTTTTTCTCTTTTAGCTTGTGCGCCAGAACCAACATCTGAGGAACGCTATGATCCAAAGTTCTTTCAACCAACTTACAATTTTGAAAATAATATAGACGTGAATCGCCTATATGGGCCCATTTGATCTGATCGCGACATATATCTAACGCAACAAGTGTCGTTTTCATGCCATTTGCGAATGTACCCTCTTGAATATTCATTACTCGTTTTTGAGTTTCTTCAAATATATCTGACAAAAGATCAGCGTTACTGTCTCCAACTAATTGTGTAAGATCTCTGGCTGTTTCTATCGCCTTTGAAGAAGCAACTTCACCACGTCCATGACCGCCGAGTCCATCCGCCAATACAAATATATCTCTCTGATTTACATGGAAATTTCCAACGGAATCCTCGTTTTTCTCCCTGTTTCCTATGTCGGAATATACCTTATATGTTATCATTCTAATCCCCTCCATCTCTTGTGAAATTATATCATATACTATATATCTCCACGTTTTTGCATGTCTGTATGTCGTTTTGCCATGTCTGTATTTTGCTTTTTTTCGGCAAACTCCGTAATAACAACATCAATATCCAATCAAAGCTGCTGCAACATTTTTTACGCCCGCTCCACTCTTACTAACAACGAACGCATATGTGTAACCCGAAACAACAAACAGATAATCTCCACAATCTATTACATAATTTATTCCACCATTTCTAACATACTGTGCAGGAACTTTAAATATGGTTCTACGACTTGTTCCTTTACACCTGACAAGTGCGGCTCCCTGTATCTTATATATGTAACCATATTTATTATTTGATATCGGAAGTTTATTAATTGTTGAACTTGTAAGCCATGTAAATGTACTAATTCTGTTTTTTGAAGTTGAAATACTCGCGCGAGTCATCTTTCCGTTTGTTCCTATTGCATATGTGACAGAATTACTTCCAGTAAATATGACCCGATTTTTTCCAGCAATGAGCTTATCTGTTGAAACCTTCCCACTGAATCGATAAATGCACTTCTTATTTCTTCCGTTGGAATCCATTCTATATATGCCCGTAGAGCCATATTCAACCTTAACGTTTGCATTCCACGGAGCAGAGCCTTTTTTAACACCTATATAATAAATATACTTTCCGACAACAACAGGGCTATAGCCTTCCGCAAGGACTTTCGTCTTCTTACCATCCTTTGACATTCTATATACATACCTGTTACGGGCATCGGAACCAATATATTTATTTACAGTGCAATATATATTTTTTTTTGTAATTGTCAGATCCGTACAGCGCAAATCAGATATTTTTTTCTGACGTTTTGTAGATGTATTGTACATATACAACCGCCCTCCTTGAGCCCCTGATCCCACTGCGTAATACAGCATCTTCCCACTCATTGCCGCATATGACGGCACATATAACTGCTCGTACCTACTTGTTCTTGTACTGGCATATACATTATCACCACTAAACAACTGAACCTCTGAAACCAGCAGTATTATGCCCATAATCATCACAATAAACTTTCTTATTTCTCTTTTTTTCATTGAACTACTTTCTCCTTTCTATTTTCATTAACATCTCCATACCGTCTTCCAATCTTTATCTCCTCCCCATCAACCATCGTAATGGTCTGATGATTATAATTACTGATATAATCTCTGTTAACCACCGCAGCGGCTGAGCATCTCACGAAATTATCCGGAAGGTCTTTCATGATCTCGCTGAGAGGTCTGTATTCGTAATATTTGCCATCACGCTGGTCATTTTTTCTATTTGTGTAATATATCGTTACTCTGTTCTCTATTTTGATGTACATTATGTCGCGGCAATCAAGGATATTGACGTTCCTGTCATATCGGATTTTGATGAATTGCCTCTTGTCATCATTGTTCATCTTCTCCACAAGATCATTCATGAATGTCACAAGTCTTGCATCATGCCTGCCTTTAAGCATACAATTCACATGATTCGCCTCGTATATGTCTAGTTCTTCAGGGATTTTGTTTACATAAAAAAGAATCTTGCAAGATGGAGCTACGGCATTGATCCTCTTTGCCAGGTTCACACCATTCTTGCCATTTGGATACAGAAGCTCTGTTATAAAGATGTCACAGTCGAACTTCTGATAGTCGATATCCAACATTACTGAATCAAGGTTATATGAAACAAATCTCACATTTTCGTTATCAATAATGTTGTTTTTAATTTGAGAGCGCAGGAAATATACTGTTCTCTGCGTCTCGTCTGGATTTACATCGCATACGCCTATTGTCATATTGAATTCTCTCCCCCTCATTTATCTATGCGGTTCTCCGCCTCATTGCATATCAATTTAAAGAAATAAATGATCTTTATCAATTATTACCTGATATTATAGAGTCTGAAGTAATATGACTTTCGGGCAATGTAATCCGCACTCCAGACATACCATTGTCTATATTGCACGTTTCATTGTCTATTTTCGTTATTGAAAATTCCTTATTCTATTTTGTCGAAATATATCCTTTGTTATGTTGAAATAGCTCATTTTTTGTTATATATTCATATAGTGCTTAGCACATATATTTACTAAACCAACCTATTTCATTTCCATGAGGGGGAAACAAAAGATGAAATACCGTACCAGACCGGCGGAACACATATGCTCTCTGGAGGAACTTTTCACAGAGCATCTGGGGCTTAACATTCCCATTGTTCCACAGACGTCTTCATACTCCAACAAACATACTTTCAGCCAATTATTCTTTTCACAGAATTCGAACCAATATGACGATATTGACAAAATAATGTCATTTTCCGTCTTCAAGGATGCGGATATAGAATGGCTTAAGAAGGATGCAGATTCAGCCCAGAAACCTCTGTACTATCTCATCCATCCTGACGAGAGCTATCCTACAGGCACGAAGCTGAGTGTTTTCTTTTCCAACCTGGCAAATAAGAACTTTTCCGGAAACGAGCAGCCTCTTCCTATAAGAGCTCTGCTGAATGCGATAGATTACGACAAGCTGTGCGCTCATCTTGACAATCTTATAGAAACGAGAGGCGCACTGGACTCTGATTTTATAGTTTCATTGCAGTCATATCTGAGCAACGTCCTGTCAACAGACAACCAGCTTACACATTATTGCTCTTTGTTCAAATGCACATCACCATCAGAATACCTTGCTACGATCCTTTTGTATGCGCTTTTTGATGATGTGAATTTTCCTGCATATGCATCGGAGGTTGCAATTACAAGAAATATCAAAGAGCCTAAGGTCGCACATCCCGCGATCGACTTGAACAACCCACATTTTCAGAAGCTAATGAATGATGCCAGAAGGGTTGACAAGCTACAGGCATTTGCAACATATACACTGATAGTCCTTTACTCTGTGCAGATGCTTGCAACCATCTTCTCTTCTACCTGGATCAGTTCCTATGAGGCGACAAGCACAAAGGGGACGCTGTTCAGTATTGTCATGCTGTGTGCATCCATCATTTTGACAGCTTTGAGATTTATTCCATTCTCATTGCACAAGAAGTATTCGGAGCTAAGCCTGATACTTGAACATTCCGTGCTTGATGAGAACAGTAACACCTATAGCATTACATATAATCATTTTCAGAACTGTTCGAGATCTTTTAATGATATACAACAGGGGAGACGAGTCATCATCACCTTGTTCTGTATGGTGAGTATTCTGTATATTGTTGTGTCATTTGTATTTAACAGCTTTCCTCTGCTGGTGGCTCTCGTCAGTTTATCATTTGGTGGAGTTATGCTTATCGACAGCATGGTTCATGACCATATTACCTACAAAAGGTATGATGCTTTCTTCTCCTCGGATCTGCCAGGTCATGTTCCTGCGTCCAGATTCGGAGTGGCGCGCATGTGCTCATGGGATTACGATTCCAGACTGAACTCTTTCAGACACACCAACTACAACAAGCTCACAAACTACAGTGAGGATTGCATCCGGCATATATATGATCAGGTAGCGGATTCGTCCAAATACAGTTGGGCTACTCTCACCGCTTTCATTGTCACTCTTTCATCCATAGGTGTGATCGCCGAGATCCTTCAGCTTGTGAATCCTGACCTGGAGTATTTCAGAATGCCAAATGCTTCCATGCTCTATTCCGTCACAATGATCCTTATTTTGCTGAACGGTGTTCTTAACATACTTATACTTCTCCGTGCGAGATCCCATTATCAGAAAATGGCCGAATTCTCATTCTACGCCGGCAATCCTGACTCTGATAATTACGAGGTAGCAACGCTGTTCCGACACAACCTGTACGCCGGCAGCATATCTGAGCTTGCAATTGCCAGAGGAATATATAACTACAATTTGTGTCAATTTGAACAGAGCCTGTCCACATCGGACATCCAGCCACCTGACGACCGTTATCATCCTATGTATATCGTGAATCAGAAGCTGCATCTCATCACAGATGTTGCGCTGTGTATATTTGTCGCATACCTGAGCACGGCAGTATGGCACGCAAATAATCTCCGAAATCTGATAGGCCTGCCCATTCTTGTCGCAGTGTATGCCCTGTGGACATTTGCAATGTATCCACTATTCAAATACAGAAAGATCAAATCCAGCATCCGCAAGCTGAATGTTGAACATAAAAATAAGGAAACACGCTGAACAACTAAGCGTGTTTCCTTCTCTTTTCTATTTCTTTTCTTCTCAGAACCACCATCGCTATGACAAGAGGCGACACGAGAAATACCAATTTTGCCCATATCATGCCAAGGGCTCCCACAACCAGACTTATTGCAAATATCCCCAGCTGATCTCCTATTCCATATGACAGTGTGGACATGGCTGACGCCCTTCCTCTGACCGATATATCTACACTTTCCATGACCATAAGATTTATCAGTTCTTCCGCAGAAAAGTAAAATCCATTCATGCAGCCCCAGAGTATTCCCAGCAACACCGATGAAACTCCATGCCCTACTCCAAGTGTAAATGCCATACCTGATATGAGGCTAAGCGCTATTCCCATCTGCACCACATATCTCCGTTCCATTTTGTCTGCAAGTATTCCTGTCAGAACATTTATAGCCAATGATGCTATGGGCTGTATGAGCAACACTGTATTCACATTGCCCTCTCCCATACCTGAGAAGGCACACAAAGGTTCATTGTAATATGTTATGCCTGCTGTCGCCATCCCCACCACGCTTATGCTTATGAGAAGATTTCTGGTTGCATGATCTCTGCATATATCTTTGAATGTTTTTATAAAATGTATATGTCCATCATCTGTGTTACATTCTGTACTGTCCACAGATTTTCCCTCACTCCTGTTTGCCGATCCGCCAACACTCGGTGCAGCTTTAGAACCAGTTATATTCGGGAATCTGTACAACATAACCAGTACCATACCTATTACTCCGCCAACAATTCCAACAGCGTAAAGGATCTGCCAATTATGTCCGCCGCCATCCACGTACAATGACCTGAGCAGAGGTATACACATGGCTGCTGCCATGGACACTCCACCACAGATTCCTCTGACAGTTCCTCGATGTTTTCTATCTACCGCATCGACTATGTATATCAGATGTATGTCCAGCGAATATCCCAGTATGAGAATTCCATTGCCAAGCAGGTATATCCACAGATTGTTTGCCAGCAGGCATACTGCACTTCCAACAGCCAGAAGCGCCACATTTATGATCATCATCTTCTTCCTGCCTATGATATCCGTATATGACCTGATAAATGGCGTGAGCGCTCCGATAAGATAAAATGGCAGCATGTCTCTGCTCATATATGCAACCGCCGCTTCAGAACTCATCCCACGCGGATCCATGAGAAATGTCCTAACAGAAAGTGACTGCGTCTTGCCGAACATCTCAGTGCAATAGGAATCCACAAATTGTACAAGTATTATGAGTGCCACAGCCGAGATAGCTGCGACTGCCAAACGTCTTTTATTTGAATCTGCCGTTTTGTCATTCATCAAGTTCTAATCCCCTTCTGTAGTACATAAAAAGGGAAGCTCATCGCTTCCCTTTTTGAATAACCACTGGCCGTTCGCCTTGATATCACTCAAAGCATCAACGACTCTTACTTACTAACCTTCCTGAAGTTCTTCTTACCACGTCTCACAACAACGCCCTCGCCATCGAACTTCTCCTCTGGAATTGTAGTCTGGACATCTGCGATCTTCTCGCCGTCCACAGCAACACCGCCCTGCTCTACGGCACGTCTGCCCTCGTTACGTGATGTAACAAGACCTGACTTAACGAGAACTGACACGATATCGATGGCGCCGTCCTTGAAGTCATCTGCTGTGAGTGTTACTGATGGCATGTCTGCTGCAACACCCTTGGAGAACAGTGCTCTTGCACTCTCCTGAGCCTTCACAGCCTCCTCCTCGCCGTGTACAAGCTTTGTGAGCTCGTATGCAAGGATCTCCTTTGCCTGGTTGAGCTGACTGCCCTCCCAGCTATCCATCTTATCTATCTCCTCAAGTGGAAGGAATGTGAGCATACGGATGCACTTCAGAACATCTGCATCTGCCACATTTCTCCAGTACTGGTAGAACTCAAATGGTGATGTCTTGTTAGGATCAAGCCATACAGCACCCTTCTGTGTCTTACCCATCTTCTTACCCTCTGAGTTGAGGAGAAGTGTGATGGTCATGGCGTACGCATCCTTACCAAGCTTTCTTCTGATAAGCTCTGTACCACCGAGCATATTGCTCCACTGGTCATCACCGCCGAACTGCATGTTGCAGCCGTACTTCTGGTACAGTGCGTAAAAGTCGTAACTCTGCATGATCATGTAGTTGAACTCAAGGAAGCTGAGTCCCTTCTCCATACGCTGCTTGTAGCACTCTGCACGAAGCATGTTGTTGACTGAGAAGCATGCTCCGACATCGCGGAGAACATCTACATAGTTCAGGTCGAGAAGCCAGTCTGCATTGTTGACGAGAAGCGCCTTGTCCTCTGAGAAGTCTATGAACTTGCTCATCTGCTTCTTGAAGCAGTCAACGTTGTGCTGGATAGTCTCCTTTGTCATCATCTGTCTCATATCTGTACGGCCTGATGGATCACCGATCATGGCTGTACCTCCACCTATCAGCGCGATAGGCTTGTTGCCTGCCATCTGAAGTCTCTTCATCAGACAGAGCGCCATGAAGTGGCCTACATGCAGGCTGTCAGCAGTCGGATCAAAGCCAATATAGAATACTGCCTTACCATTATTTACTAAATCTCTAATTTCATCTTCATCTGTTGTCTGCGCTATAAGCCCTCTGGCTACAAGCTCGTCATAAATCTGCATGTCCCTCTAGACCTCCTGTATTTATTTATTCAATGTGCGATTCACTAGCACCACACAGGCAAATATTATAACATTTTGCTATGCACTGTGGCAAGTATATACACACAATTCCCTGTATTATTTTCTTATAAATCATATTTCACACATCATTTTCTGCCGCCATCTGCAAATTGACATATATATCTCCGGCACAGACCTCCTGCCATGGCTATAAGCAGAAATATATATGGTGTTGTGAGCGACTGGTTAAGATTGACAAATGCCTGAACAGCATACCCGGTTATCCCGAGCAGAACAGCTATCATACTGCCCTCATCCTCAGCATATCCAAGCAGGCACTCCAAGCCAGTCCCTGTCTTTGAACCTCTTACAGTTCTTGAATCTCTCGAAGCTGCCTTCTCCTTTGATCTTTTTTCTGCGGATTGACTGCTCATGCTTTCATTCTCATTCATCACAGCTCCTGATACCGCAGTTCTCACAAGAGCACCACCTGTGGTAACCAGCAGTCCTACGTAACTCACTGCACCGAATATTCCTGTGGTTATCAGATACTGCAGATACTCATTGTGAGCATTATCATATATAACACCCACCGCATTCATCATATCGTCGTAGTATCTATCAGTCATGATCGACTTCACCGATTCATTTCCATAACCGAACAGCTTCTGTGGAACACTGAAATCACTATACGCCTCCATGAGTCTCCTCCACACAAAACCCCTGTAGTTTCCCCAGGAATCTTCAAATGAAAATATACACATGTGGTTGTGCGCCGCATATATAACAACAGCCACGATGCCTGCAAGTGATACGCCAACCGATACAGCAAGAGCTGCCTTTCCGCGGAACTTCACAGTCCACTTTGAAGCCAGCCTTATGGCCGCCCATACAACGAGAACGACCACGGAAACTATCCACACCATCCGGCTGTCACTCACAAAGCAGCTCAGTCCGTCAAGTTCTGAATATCCGTTATCCGTTCTTCCCAGCATAATGCTGATCGCCAGGACTCCGCACGCCATAACCAGGCATACATCTGCAAATTCTCTTATTCTTCCGCGGTATGACGCCCATATCCATGCCACAATCATAGCACCACCCACGCCTGCATATGCAAGGTTTGCATTGGATATGATCACCGCTCCTGTTCCTGTGAGCACAGCGATGACTGCTGTTATCCGTATCACTATGCTCTCTTTTCCCTCCGAGCTGATATACGCCCCGGCTGCCACCGGAACCAGCACGCACAGGAAGCTTGCAAATATGTCGATATTGCCAAATGTGGATATGTATACATTTCTTATGCTCTGCATCAGCCCTTCCCTGAGTCCAAGGAAATCATATCCCATGAACTGGCATATGCCGACAATTCCCACAAATGAGCCCGCAAGCATGAATATGACCACCACATACCGCCTTATCCTGCAATATCTCGCCATACACACATACAGGAAAAAGGCCAGCAGCACGAACTGAAGTCCGCACCTTCTGCCCACCTCGCCTGTATATGCTGCTACCTTATTCCCTGACATAAAGAATGCCAGGACATTTGCCAGAACAAATCCTGCCATGAATATATCCATGGTCATGATATTATGCATATCCATAAAATGTCTCAGGCGTCCGATAAACCTGCTGCCATGTGCCGCCCCTGCTGAAGCATCCTCATTCCCGCCTAAGCTCTGCGACCCATGCCCTGTGCTGACATTCCGTCCCAGCACATCCACCAGCACCGCCAGCACCATGAGCACCGCATATATGCACAGCGCAATATAGAACGCCCTGTACTTGGTTACTGTTATATCAAAATATTTGTCATGCATTATCAGGGGATATGCAGCCCCCATATATATAAGAAATAACGTGGTTATTCCGTTCTGAAGTTCCCGCCTGCTGCCGTCTCCTGCAATGTTGTCTTTTCTGCCCATACGGCTGTACTCCTTTTATAAAAGCGGTGACAATAATCTGAGTATCGCACCAAGTATAGTCACCCTGCTTATGTTCTTTCTGCACCATGGAAGATCTATCTCCTCCGACTCGGCAAATGTATCCATCATATCCTTCTTCACATCTTCTATAGCCTTGCAGTCATACAGAAGAGTTCCGCACTCAAAGTGGTGATAGAAGCTCCTGTTATCCAGATTGATAGAGCCCACAGATGCAAGCTTGCCGTCCATGAGCAGTGTCTTTGAATGTATAAATCCAGGCGTGTACTGATATATCTTCACACCCGCCAGAAGCAGCTCCTTGTAGCTGAACTGGGTCATCTTGTATATATATTTCTTGTCCGGGATGGCCGGCGTAACAATACGCACATCCACGCCCCTCTTGGCTGCTAGCTTCAGTGCCAGCATGAGCTCGTTACACACGATAAGATATGGGGTAAATATATAAATGTACTCCCGTGCATCATTTATCATCTGCATGTACAGATTCTCACCCACATTCTCTCCGCTCAGAGGACTGGACTTGTACGGCTGAACATATCCGTCACTTACGCCACTATAGTCGATCTCCGCCGGTCTATAGTTGTTGTAGCTTCCCTCTGAATATCTGAAGCTGTTCCACATCTGAAGGAACATAACAGTGAAGCTCCAGGCGCCCTCGCCCTCAAGTCTCACTCCACTGTCCTTCCATTTGCCGTACTTCTCTATCTTGTTGATATACTCGTCAGCCATGTTGTAACCGCCGGTGTGTGCTATCTTGCCATCAATAACAGTGATCTTCCTGTGATCCCTGTTATTGAAGATAGTGGCAAAGAATGGAACCACCTGATTGAACGCCATACATTTGATACCGTAGGATTCAAGTTCCTTCCAGTAATACTTCGGCACATTGAACACAGATCCGATGTCATCATACATGAACCTGACATCAAGTCCCTCTGCAGCCTTGCGCTTCAATATCTCCAGTATGGTATCCCACATATATCCCTTGTCCACGATGAAATATTCCATGAATATATACTTCTCCGCGCTCTCAAGGTCTCTGATGAGATCCTCCATCACATCATCGCCTATGGCATAATATTTCACACTGGTGTGCTTATACAGAGGCGCCTCAGCCACATTCTCCATATAATTACATATCCTGTATGTAGGCTCCGACTTTAACTCCTCCGCCGGAACCCAATTGTCACCCTTGACGTTCTCATATACCTCCTGCTGGAGAACCCTCAGAAAATTCTTCCTGAGTTTTTTAGGTATCAGCACATGTCCATAGAGAACATACATGAGACCTCCCAGCACCGGGAATATGAGTATCGGCACCATCCATGCCATCTTCACCATAGGGTTCGTATCCTTTGTTATGAGATACATGACAACTATTACGCTGAGCAACTTGAGCGCACCCGATATATAGATATATCTGTCCTGAAGGAAAACAACCCCCAGTATCATGATCGCCAACTGGACGACCACAAGAAAGCACGTTATTACCATTCTGCTTAGCAATCTGTTCAGTATCTTCTTCATATATTTCCTGCCTTTACTGAATTGATGTCACCTTATAATCCTGATCCTCTACTGTCTTCTTGAGCACGCTGTCATCAACGTCTACCTTGAGAGTGACAACCGCTGTTCCTGTCTCATGGCTGACTACAGCCTCCTGCACCTGGTCAAGGGCCTCAAGACTCTTCTTGACTCTGGCTTCACAATGTCCACACATCATACCTTCGATCTTCATTGTCTTTGTCATAACTTTGTCCTCCTTGATTCTATATCTCTTATTTTTATCATAAATGTCTGTCAAATTCAACCTCAGCGCATTTGTAACAACACAAAAACTTGACAGGCTCATGGCAAGCGCTCCGAACATAGGATTGAGCGTCCAGCCAAATATTGGGATCCACACGCCGGCGGCGAGTGGTATTCCAATTATATTATATATAAATGCCCAGAAAAGATTCTCTTTTATGTTCTTAACTGTTGCCCTGCTGAGTCTTATGGCCGCCGGAACATCTGTGAGCTCACTCTTCATGATAACAACATCGGCAGCATCTATGGCTATATCAGTACCTGCACCTATGGCAATTCCTATATTTGCCCTTGTGAGTGCAGGGGCATCATTTATTCCATCACCAACCATGATCACATGGCCCTTCTGCATGAGATCTCGCACAACGCTCTCCTTGCCGTCCGGACGCACGCCCGCTATTACTCTGTCTACGCC
>OGHH01000799.1_pt1 | contig 29198 bp, 28 predicted proteins | sample 1571471 | NCBI WGS metagenome assembly OGHH01 (sample SAMEA2581936, study PRJEB24529) | metagenome | biome: Human gut stool | place: China | collected 2011
GAGATCTGTAAGAAACATGGCATCGACGGAATCATTGTTATCGGTGGTGACGGTTCTTTCAAGGGAGCTCAGAAGCTTGCGGGACTTGGAATCAATACCATTGGTCTTCCGGGAACCATCGACCTTGATATTGCATGTACCGAGTACACGATTGGATTTGATACAGCAGTAAATACAGCAATGGAAGCAATCGACAAAGTTCGTGATACATCAACCTCCCATGAGCGTTGCAGTATCATCGAGGTTATGGGACGTGGCGCTGGTTATATCGCATTATGGTGCGGTATTGCAAACGGTGCTGAGGATATTTTACTTCCGGAAAAATATGACTATGACGAGCAGAAATTAGTCAACCACATCATCGAGAACCGTAAACGCGGTAAACAGCATCATATCATCGTAAATGCTGAGGGAATCGGACATTCTTCCAGTATGGCAAAGAGAATCGAAGCTGCAACCGGTATCGAGACACGTGCAACTATCTTAGGTCACATGCAGCGTGGTGGAAGCCCGACATGTAAAGACCGTGTATATGCGTCTACCATGGGTGCCTTAGCAGTAGACTTACTCTGCGAAGGAAAGACAAACCGTGTAGTTGGATACCGTCATGGTGATTTCGTTGATTATGATATCGACGAGGCACTTGCAATGAAAAAAGAGATTCCGGAATATCAGTACGAGATCAGCAAGAACCTTTCTCTGTAATCTGATTTTACATAGAATCATATATTTTTGCATTTTAGAGAGAAATCCGTTATACTTAGCGACAGGTATAACGGATTTTTTAGTGAGGGAAATTATGATTACAAGTACATCAAACCAGCAGATGAAAAATTTGACACTGCTCATGAAAAAAGCAAAAGCCAGAAATGAACAGGGTGTTTTTGTGGCAGAGGGAAGAAAAATGTTTTTAGAGGCCCCGGTGGAGTGGGTGAAACAGGTTTATGTTTCCGAGAGTTTTTATGGAACATGTACGCAGGGCAATATGCAGGATTGCATGGAATCCTGCACACCAAAACATGGGGAAGAAAAACTGAACAGAAAAGTACTGGAGCGTTTGAATGAAACCGGCTATGAGATCGTCTCTGACAATGTGTTTAAAAGTGTTTCCGACACACAGACACCGCAGGGAATTCTCTGTGTGATAAAGAAACCGGAGTATGCATTAGAGGAAATGCTCAAAGGGGAACAGACACATCTTCTGATCTTAGAGAGCATCCAGGATCCGGGAAATCTCGGCACGATGGTGCGCACCGGTGAGGGGGCAGGCATCACGGGTGTGATCATGAACCAGACAACAGTGGATCTGTTTAATCCGAAAACAATCCGTTCCACGATGGGAAGCATTTACCGGGTTCCTTTTTTCATCACGAAAGATCTTGCGGGGACGATTTCATCACTCAAAGAGCAGCAGGTCAATGTCTATGCGGCACACCTTAAGGGCACACTTTCCTATGATGAGCCGGACTACAAGAAAAAGACAGCATTTCTGATCGGAAATGAGGGAAATGGATTGTCGGATGAGATCGCAGATTTGGCAGATACTTATATTAAGATTCCAATGCAGGGACAGGTGGAATCCTTAAATGCGGCAATCTCCGCATCACTTCTGATGTATGAGACGGGGCGGCAGAGAAGACACTGATCAACAATAAAAATGGAGAGATAACAATTCATGAGAATCTGGTTTAAAATGATGAAGGGTACGCACCTGATCAAAGACATGACAGTGACAGATGAGTCAGATGATACGAGAACGCACAAAATTTTCAAGGCGTTAGATGAGGTATGTTATGCATTTGACCTTGGAAAACCGATCTGGTTAGATGCGAATGTGGAAGAGTTTAAGAGGCATGCAAAGACACGTTTTACGCAGGATTGTTTTATTGAGCATGTGGATTTTGATTTTCTGGAGATGCATGTGATCGAGGAGGATTAAAAGGGAGAACATTCCGATATGGAGGGCATGTTGTATGGCATTGGAAAATAAGTTTGGAATTAAAAATTCCGCGGAACTTGCGCGCAAAGAGGAGCGTATCAGCAAAAAAAGAGCAGTAGAACTGTTTGAAAATGGTATGCTCGAGAACCTTGAGGCGGGAAAGTTTCAAACGTTATGTGAGATCCATAAATATTTATTTGATGATATCTATGACTTTGCAGGAAAAATCCGAACCGTAAATATATCAAAAGGTAATTTCAGATTTGCACCGCTTATGTATCTTGAAACAGCAATTAAAAATGTAGACAAAATGCCACAGAACACATTTGATGAGATTGTTGAAAAATATGTGGAAATGAACATTGTGCATCCGTTCCGAGAAGGAAATGGAAGAAGCATGCGCATCTGGCTGGATATGATGTTAAAAAAACAGATCGGACAGGTGGTGGACTGGAGTAAGATAGAAAAAGAAGATTATCTGATGGCGATGGAACGCAGTCCGATCAAAGATATTGAAATTAAATATATTTTAAATGCAGCACTTACCGATCAGATTAATGACCGGGAAGTTTATATGAAAGGCATTGACCATAGTTATTATTATGAGGGATATGTCACGTATAAGACGGAAGAGTTGTAGGGTGGCTGGCTTATGAAAAGGCAAGGGAGAGATCTCTTGCCTTTTGGTTATTTATGTCAGATTATGAAATAGAAAAATAAATATTTTACGTTAATATATGAAAACTTGGAAGATGCATGTTACAATAGTAAGTAATAAAATATAAAGGCATAAAATAACAGATGGAGAAGGGGAATGTTAGCAAAATTAGAATTAAAATTAAAATGTGAAAAAGAATTGACATACCAGATGTCATCATTGTTTCATGGGGCACTTATGGAATTGCTGCCGGAGAAATATGCAGATTATCTGCATATTTCAAGCCTTCATCCATATGCACAGCATTTAGAATGCAGAGAGGGGGACTGGTACTGGATAATTACAGGGCTCAATAAGGAAGCAGTGCAGATTATTATACATGATACGTTGTGGAAATTAGAATACATTCTGATAAAAAAACATGATCTTAAAGTTTTGATAGTGAAGAAAAATTATATGGAAACAACATATAAAGAATTAATGGATCATTTTTATGAGGATGATGGGAAAAGGTATATTCAGATTCATTTTCTATCTCCGACTGCATTTAAACAAAATGGAAGGTATCTTTTTTATCCGGATCTTCGCTGTGTTTTTCAGAGTCTGATGAATAAGTACGACAGTGCCACAGCAGAAAATACAATGCATGATGAAGATACACTCGAACAGATATGTGAGCATGCACAGGTGATCAGGTATGATCTGAAAAGTGTAAGTTTTTCTTTGGAGGGGGTCAAGATTCCATCCTTTATCGGAAAAATAACCATAAAGCTGCATGGCACAGATACAATGGCAAATTTTGTTAACATGTTGTTCGAGTTTGGAGAGTATTCCGGGGTAGGAATCAAAACTTCCCTCGGAATGGGATATATGAAAATCATAAACGAAGGGGGAAGAAAATGATAACGGACGATCAGATAAAATTAATGATTGGAAGTCTGCTTCATGACATAGGAAAAGTTGTGTATAGAAGTGGGGATGGAAGAAACCACAGTCAGAGTGGATATGAGTATCTGAAGAATGAAGCACATATTTCAGATGATGAAATTTTAAACTGTGTGAGATATCATCATGGAATGTATTTAAAGAACGCATCATTAGCAGAAGACGATAAGGCGTATGTTGTTTACTATGCAGACAATGTGGCAGCATTTTCGGATCGCAGAGAGGCGGAAGCAGGAGAAGGCGGATTCGATAAAGCGATGCCGTTAGAGAGTGTATTTAATATTTTAAATGGAAATCACGGACAAAGTCATTATGCCATGCGGGTTTTAAATCCAAAGAATGGAATTAATTATCCGACAGAAGATGAAATATCTATGGATGAACATTTTTATCAGTCCGTTATTCAAAATATTACAGATAATTTAAGGGGAATTACGTTAGACGAAGAATATATCAATTCCCTGCTGGCTGTGCTTGAGGCAAATCTGACATACATTCCATCTTCTACTTCAAAAAAGGAGCTTGCAGATATTTCTTTGTATGACCACATGAAGATGACCGCAGCAGTTGCGTCATGTGTAATGCAGTTTCTGACTGCGAAAGGCGAAAAAAATTATAAGCAGCGCCTGTTTATCAATGCAGAGAAATTTTATGACGAGGAAATGTTTTTGCTGTATTCCATGGATATTTCCGGTATTCAGAATTTTATCTATACGATAGGGGAAAAAGGTGCATTAAAAGGGCTGCGTGCGAGAAGTTTTTACCTTGAAATTATGATGGAGCATATTGTGGATGAACTGTTAGAGAAGCTGTCACTTTCAAGGGCAAATTTAATTTATACAGGAGGGGGACACTGCTATTTGCTTTTAGCGAATACGGATGATACCCGTGATATTTTAGAGCACTATGAAAAAAGTCTGAATCACTGGATGATGGAACATTTTGATACAGCGTTATATGTTGCCTGCGGATATGCGAAAGCAAATGCCAATGCGTTAAGAAATATGCCGAACGGAAGTTATTCCGATCTTTATCTAACGATATCAAAGATGATTTCTGAGAAAAAATCGAATCGGTATAATGCAGATATAATCCGTAGTCTGAATAGCAGAAAACATGAAGGAGAGCGGGAATGTAAAGTGTGCCGCAGAATAGCCCGCCTTATAGATGATAAATGTCCGGTATGTCTGGCATTAGAGAAAATGTCGGGAAGTATTCTGTATGAAAACTATTTTACTGTAATGAGTGAACCGGACAAAGATGCGCTGCCACTTCCGGAAAACAGGTATTTAGCAGCAGATACAAAAGAGAGCCTGCTAAAACGGATGGAATCAGAAAATTATGTCCGGTGTTATACGAAAAATGAAATTTATACCGGGAAACATGTTACTACCAAATTGTGGGTTGGAGATTATACGACAGGTGACACGTTTGAAAAACTGGCAGAACAGGCAGAAGGTGTGGAAAGAATTGGAATCCTTCGTGCGGATGTGGATAACCTTGGAACGACTTTTGTTTATGGACTGCAGAGACCAGACGGAGATGACAAATATGTAACGCTTTCGAGAACATCTACATTGTCACGACAGTTGTCTTTATTTTTTAAATGTTATATCAATGAGATACTTCGGAAAGGAACAGCAGACAATTTTGGTGGAAGTGGGGAACGAAAAGCGGTAATTGTATATTCTGGTGGAGATGATGTGTTTTTAGCCGGAGCGTGGAATGATGTGATCGCAGCTTTTATGGATATCAGAAATGCGCTTGAAAAATTTACACAGGGAACGCTGACAATATCAGGAGGTGTTGGTATTTACGATGCGAAATATCCGCTGAATGTTATGGCAAAAGAAGTGGAAAGACTTGAAGACAGATCAAAACATGTGGAAGGAAAAAATGCAGTTACGCTGTTTGATGAAACACATGCTTATCCATGGAATGTATTTATACAAAATGTTGTTACAGAAAAGATAGGTGTGCTTAAGAATTATTTTGATCAGAATGATGAGCACGGTATGGGATTTTTATATCATCTCATGGAATTGTTAAGGGAAAGTGGGAACAACATCAATTTTGCAAGATATGTTTATCTGTTGTCGAGAATGGAACCACAGGAACATGAAAATAAAGAAAAACGGGCGGCTTACCGGAGTTTTTCAAGAAAGATGTACGAGTGGAGCGGGAAGGAACAGGATAGAAAAGAACTGATCACGGCAATCTATCTGTATGTATATCTGAATCGCAAAAGAGAGGAGCAGGATTAAATGAAATTGACAGAAGAAAATTATGTGGGAATTGCAGAACAGGCAATCAAGGAACTGTGCAGTGAAAAAGATCAGAAAGGGAGACTGGTTGGTCCGGTAACAACATCCAAGATCAGAAATCTGCTTGCCATGACATCCGATATTTATAATGATGTGGTCAATAGTCAGAGTGACAAACTGAATGCGGAAATAATTGGACGGATCAACTATATGAAGATTCGTTTTATCTATGAAGCAGGGCGTGAACCGAAGGTAAAGAAACTGGTAGATAAAGCAAAAATTTTAGAGCACTTAGAAGAGATCAAAGGCAGCAGAGACCAGTATATTTTATTCAGCCGGTATATGGAAGCCTTGGTTGCATATAGAAAATTTTATGGTGGACGTGATGAGTAGAGGGAGGATGAAATAATGTTTGCAAAAGTTAAAATCAGTGGGGTGTTAGAGACAATAACGGGTTTACATATTGGCGGATCGAGTGCTTTTTCTGCGATTGGTGCAGTAGATTCTCCTGTCATCCGGGATGCAAGGACGAATATGCCGATGATTCCGGGTAGCAGTTTAAAAGGAAAATTAAGGACACTTCTGGCAAAAAAATATAATCAGACAGTAGCGAAAACACCGGATGACGATGCGGTATGTCTGACAAGTCTGTTTGGAAGTGCGAAAAAAGGTCAGGTAAAGACTAGTAAAATCCTGTTTAACGATATGTTTCTTGAAAATATGGATGAATTAAAATATGCAGGGCTGACAGGTGCAACAGAGGTTAAATTTGAAAACAGCATCCAAAGAACAACGGCAGTAGCGAACCCCAGACAGATCGAACGTGTGGTAAGAGGCGCAAAATTTCCGATGCAGTTGATTTATGAAGTGACGAATGAATCGGAAATGGTTCATGATTTTGAAATATTAAAAGACGGGTTTAAACTTTTAGAATATGATTATTTAGGCGGCAGTGGATCAAGAGGTTATGGACGTGTCAAAATCATGGATATCCATGTGGAACCTGTGATAGGGGAAGTGTCGGAAGATGTTTTGTCCCAGTGTCAGAAAATCATGAGTGCAGTGGAATAAAATAATTTTGCAGGATTGATTTTTGACTACAGAGAGAAAAGAAATGAGGCGGGACATGGAATATACGATCTATCAGTTAGAATTTAAAACAGGTGTTCATTTTGGTACCGGAATGTTAAATGAAAGTGCCTGCACGTTTAAGGCAGATCAGATATTTTCAGCACTTTATATAGAGGCTTTAAAACTGAATCTGCAGCAGCAGTTATATGATGCTGTGAAAAAAGGAAATCTGTTAATTTCAGATGCATTTCCATATATTGGACAGCAGTATATGATTCCAAAACCGATGATATATGTGGAGCCGGTAAACCGTGCGGAATCGAAGCAGAAAAAAGCATATAAAAAAATGAAGTTTATTCCGGTAGAATGTTTGATCGATTTTCTGAATGGGAAAATGGATCTGTCAAATGATCCGATGGAACATTATGGACATTATTTTCAGCAGACGATGGCAGCTGTCCGCACCGGGGAGGAGACTCTGCCGTACCGGGTTGGAACTTTTTATTATGAAGAGGGATGTGGTTTGTATATCATTGCCGCGTATCAGGGCAAAAATGAAAAATGTCTTATGGAAAAACTGCTGACGGCATTATCTTATACAGGAATTGGTGGAAAAAAATCAGGTGGACTTGGTAAATTTCAATACGATGAGAAACAGATTCCAGGAAAACTTTTAGAGAGCCTGCAGAAAAAATCGGACAGATATATGTTATTGTCAGTTGCACTTCCGGCGGATGATGAGTTGGAAAATGCGCTGGAAAATGCATCCTATCTGTTAGAAAAAAGATCCGGATTTGTGGCATCTTCAGATTATGCAGAGGAGTGGAGAAAAAAGAAGGATCTTTATGTATTTACAGCAGGTTCCTGTTTTGTAAATTGTTTTGCCGGAGATATCTATGATGTGTCGGAAGGCGGAAAACATCCTGTGTATCGATATGCAAAGCCGATTTTTATGGGGGTATCATTATGAGGGATTATTTAAAACACTACCGGGTGAAAATATGTGTATTATCCCCAGTCTATATAGGTTCCGGTGAAAAAATAGGAAAAAAAGAGCACATCTATATGCCATGGAATCATCATGTGATCATACCGAATGTAGAGAAGATGTACATGGATCTGCAGAAAAAAGGACTCGGGAAAGAGTTTGCAGACTATATGATGGATGGGCGGCCAAAGGGACCTTCTTTATCCCAGTGGCTTGGACAGCATAAGATGCAGCGGGAAGATTATGAGAGATGGAAATTGTATGAGATGGATGCAGGGGAAGCATTTGTTTCACAGACAGCCAGACCAAAAGAGATTGAAGCCTTTGTGAAGGATGCATATGGTATGCCGTATGTTCCGGGCAGTACTTTAAAAGGCATGTTCCGCACGGCACTGATTGCAGATGAGATACAAAAATGTCCGGAAAAATATGAAAGAACAGGCAGGGAGATACAGTCTGCTTCCGCAGAACGCGCAAGCAGGAAACAATGCCTTGCAAGAGAGACAAAACGTTTAGAACAACAGATATTTTATACTTTAAACCGTGATGAAAAAAAGCCTGCAAATGCTGTTAATGATAATCTTTCTGGTCTGCATGTAGGTGACAGCCAGCCTATCAGTGTGGATCAGCTGACATTAAGCCAGAAGATCGATGTTACACTAGACGGTACAGAAAAACCGCTGAATGTATTGCGGGAGACACTGATCCCCGGAACAGAGATTTGCTTTGATGTATCAATTGACACGACAATCTGCCCGTATCAGATGGAAGATATCATAGAAGCACTGAATATTTTCCAGAATATCTGTAACCGGTATTTTTATGCAAGATTCCACTGGGAGGCAAAGGAAAAAAATACAGTATGGTTAGGTGGAGGATGTGGTTTTCTTTCAAAGACGGTTTTATATCCATTGCTTGGCAGTAATGCAGTAAAAGTTGTGGATAATGTGTTTAAAAATACACTGGGAAAAAATTATATTGTGCATAAACATACCAAAGATCTGCAGCTTAAGCTGGCACCGCATGTCTGTAAGTGTACAAAGTATCAGGGAAAGCTGTATCATATGGGGATGGGGAGGATTGAATTTGAGGAAATATAACAATTTTGCGCCGATAGGTTTAAAATCAGGCTTTGTGGATGTTATACACCAGTTTGATATTGAGGTTTCTCTCATTTGCGGGTTTGCCCCGCAAATGGGGGATGAAAGCCCTGTGTTTTAGGAGGTGTAAGGGACAGTATTGAGATAAGAGAACCCCGTGGAGGGGACGAGAACGATGATACTAATACACTGTAACCATCCTTACCATTATTGAGATAAGAGAACCCCGTGGAGGGGACGAGAACCTGTGGTGCAGGTGTTACCAATAACGCAGATAACCATTGAGATAAGAGAACCCCGTGGAGGGGACGAGAACAGGTTTGTAGACGCAGATCCGGAGCAGGAGCGCAGATTGAGATAAGAGAACCCCGTGGAGGGGACGAGAACATCCATCGTGTTTGCCATATAAACAATATTGGTTTGAATTGAGATAAGTGAACCCCGTGGAGGGGACGAGAACTTGATCCGGGCAGTTCCGCTGTCAGATTTTCGTGTATTGAGATAAGAGAACCCCGTGGAGGGGACGAGAACATTATTCATGACTTCTTTCATTGCTTCCTTTTTCGCTATTGAGATAAGAGAACCCCGTGGAGAGGACGAGAACAGCATAAGCCCGGTATCTTTGGCAGTTTCAATAAGATTGAGATAAGAGAACCCCGTGGAGGGGACGAGAACAGGCTTTACGATTTGTTTTTTGAAATTTTATTTATGATTGAGATAAGAGAACCCCGTGGAGGGGACGAGAACGATTTTCCATTGCATCAAAAAGATTTTCTATTCTAATTGAGATAAGAGAACCCCGTGGAGGGGACGAGAACAATCTCTGTAACGTGTTTTCATGGATTTATATAATGTACATTGAGATAAGAGAACCCAGTGGAGGGGACGAGAACCATAGTCTTTAGACTTTAAGGCTTCCTTAAGGTCATTGAAATATAAGAACCCCGTGGAGGGGACGAGAACCTTTAGCTGTTTTTGTTATATACTTACACAAGTATAATTGAAAAAATCTTCAGTAAGGGGACAAATAAAAACAAGGGAGGAAACACATGAGTTATCTTTATGTCAGTGAACAGGGTGCGAGTATCGGGATAGAAGCAAACCGTTTTCAGGTAAAGTACAAGGATGGAATGATAAAAAGTATTCCAGCAGAGACGTTAGAGATGATCGAAGTATTTGGCAGTGTCCAGATTACGACACGCTGCCTGACGGAATGTTTAAAACGGGGAGTGAATATCCTGTTTTATTCCACAAGCGGGGCGTATTATGGAAGGCTGATCTCAACTTCTCATGTGAATGTGCAAAGACAGCGTATTTAGGCGGAAATTGGACACAATGAAACATTTAAACTGGAAATGTCAAAAAGAATCATTGATGCAAAGATTCGCAATCAGGTTGTTGTTTTGCGCAGATATGCGCGAGGCAGAGATGAAGATATTCATAGAATGATCATTGAGATGCAGAATATGCAGAAAAAACTGCTATATGCGAAGAGTGTGGAACAGGTTATGGGATATGAGGGAACGGCAGCAAAAATATATTTTAAAGTATTGGGGAAGTTAATTGATGAACAATTTGTTTTTGAAGGCAGGTCAAGACGTCCTCCGATGGACCCGTTTAATTCGCTGATCAGTCTTGGCTACTCGATTATCTTAAATGAATTATATGGAAAGATTGAGGGAAAAGGATTAAATCCATATTTTGGAGTGATGCATAAAGACAGAGAAAAGCATCCTACCTTAGCAAGTGATCTGATGGAAGAATGGAGAGCCGTATTAATTGACACAACAGCGCTTAGTATGTTAAATGGACATGAATTGGTAAAAGAAGATTTCTATACTGGAATCGATCAGCCTGGAGTCTTTTTAGAAAAGGATGGATTCCGGAAATATATTCAGAAGTTAGAGGGAAAATTTCGTACAGAAAACAAATATCTTTCATATATTGATTATAGTGTCAGCTTCCGGAGAGCAATGGATCTTCAGGTCAATCAGTTTGTAAAGGCAATTGAAACGGAAAATGTGGAAGAATATATGCCGGTGATCATTCGGTAATTGGTTTGATAAACATGGGTGGGAAGGCAAATGGAAAATTATTTTTGGAATACTGAGGAAGAAAATAGCATAAAGAAGCTGTATATTCTCGTGATTTATGATATTGTTGATAATAAGTGAAGAGTCAGGTTTGCGAAGAAAATGAATGGATATGGTTTTCGGGTTCAGAAATCGGCATTTGAGGCGATGGTTACGGAAAATTTATATCGACGTTTGTTACATGATATTCCGGAGCTGATCGATCGTAGATCGGACAGCGTGAGAGTTTACAAAATAAGAGGTTATGGAGAAGTCAGCCTGTTTGGGGCAAGTCCCCAAATAGACAGTGAAGAAGTCATTATTATTTGAAAAAAGAGCAAAAGAAAAGGGAGATTATTATGAACCAGACGATATTGTTTACACCAGTGGGAGGAACCGACCCGATTTCATTAAATAATTATCATGATGGATCAATATTGCATATTTGCAGATTCTATAAACCGGATAAAGTCATTTTGTACATGTCAAAAGAGATGTTGGATTTTCAGGAGAAAGATGACAGGTATCGTTATTGTCTGGACCGTCTGGCAAAGATGCAGGATCGTCCCATGATTTATGAGATCATAGAACGCCGGGAGCTTACCAGAGTACATGAATTTGATTATTTTTACGAGGATTTCAGGAAGGTGATCAGCCATATATATGAGACGATGGATGATTCAGATACACTGCTTTTAAATGTGTCATCCGGTACACCGGCAATGAAAAGTGGATTGCTGGTATTGCAGACATTAGGGGAGTTTCCTGCAAAAGTAATTCAGGTGGCGACACCAGTAGGAAAATTGAATGAGCAGGTGCATGAGGGATATGATGTAGAAACTTTATGGGAATTGGATGAGGATAATCAGGAAGGTGCACAAAACAGATGTAAGGAAATACAGTGTCCGACACTTTCAAAGATAAAGAAAGAGGAAATTATAAAAAAACATATTTTGGTATATGATTATCAGGCTGCGCTTGATGTTGCGGATTCATTACCGGCAGAGCAGACAGTGCAGTACAGGGATTTAATTTATCAGGCTGCAAGGAGAGTGTTATTAGATTTTGCGAATGTGGATAAGACAATCCAGAAAACAAAGTTTCAATGTCTTCCGGTGAGGTCTTCTTCCCAAAGAAAATATTTTGAATATGCACTTACGATCGATATTCGATTAAAACGTGGTGAGTATGTGGATTTTATCAGGTCGATCACACCGATTGTAGTAGATTTGTTTGAAATGATATTAAAAAAACAATGTGGCATCATAGTAGACGATTATTGCGACCAGTATAAACGTGCCGGACAGTGGAAGAGGATGTGGTCAGCAAAAAAATTAAATGGAACGGAAGTAGGAAAAGTACTGAATAGTCATTATCAGAAAATGGGAAAAAGATTTGAAGCAAAAGATGTGTATTCAGAACATCTGAAAATACTCACAGATCATTTTTCGAGTGATACCCGCTTAAAACAGTTGATGGAAGATCTTAGAAATGTGGAAAGTAATATCCGGAATCTTGCTGCGCATGAGATTGTGTCTGTGACAGATGAGACAATTAAAAACCTGACAGGTTTTTATGGCAGGGATATCATGAGTAAAATCAGGGAGCTTTTTGGATACACGGAGATTTCCATACGAAAAGAGTATTGGGATTCTTATGATGAAATGAACAGGAAAATCCTTGAGCAGATGTCAAATGAATAAAATATACAAACAAAACACAAAAAATGTGAATATTTCACAAAAGCAATGTATAAATTATTGACATGAAATATTTAGAAACATATAATGTGATTGGAGGTGTGGGATATGTTACTTGAATTTTCATGCAGTAATTATAAGGCAATTAAGGAGAAAATAGTATTTTCCATGGTTGCAGGAAGTGATAAATCACATCAGGAAGAATTGTATGAATTTGATGATTACCGGGTGTCAAGAATCACATCTGTATATGGTGCAAATGGTGCTGGAAAAAGTACATTGATTGATGCGGTAGGGTATCTAGGCTTTTTGGTGAGGGAATGTGTGAAATTTCAGGAAGGAGATAAGATTCCGAGAACACCACATAAACTTTCAGCAGAGAAACCGACAGCGTTTGATATTCAGTTTGTTGTGGATGGAATACGTTATGCGTATGGATTTTCCATGAATGATGTTGAGTTTCTGGATGAGTATTTGTATCATTTCCCATCTGGAAGACAGGCGAAGATATTTGAACGTGAAGGTACAAAGTTTTCATATGGAATAAAGTATAAGAAAGAACTGTCTCAACTGGAGAGTAAGACAAAAAGTAATAAATTATTTCTGACTACGGCAGAAGCGTGGTGCAGTTTAAAGGAAATCATTCATCCTTTCAGGTTTTTTAAAGAAGAATTGATTGTTCATGGAATTGGACCTGATAATTGGTTTGAATACTCTGCAGAACAGATTCGGACAAATTCTGGTATGAAACAAATATTAGTTGTGTTCATGCAAAAAATAGGAATTCCAATTAAGGATATCCAGGTAAAAATAGAAAACAGACAATTGACAACACAGGATATGCCGCTTGAATTATTAAATAAGGTCCAGATGTTAACTGGTATGGGTTCATTGCAGACAATAGAAGTAAAGTTTGTATATAAAGATTATATTTTGAATATCAATGAGGAGTCACAGGGAACACAGAAACTTTTTAAATTGCTATGTCCGTTTATAGATGTGCTAGTCAATGGAAAAGTGTTATTTTATGATGAACTTGAAGCTAGTCTCCACCCTGCACTTGTAGATGAATTAATCCACACATTTAAAAACTGGAAAAGTGAAAAAAATCCACAATTAATTTTTTCCTCCCATGATACAAGTTTGTTGGATCTGGATTTATTCCGCAGAGATCAAATATGGTTTGCAGAAAGAAATCCCAGGTTGTGCACGACAGAGTATTATTCTTTAGTGGAATTGAAAAATGTCAGAAAGGATGACAATATAAAAAAAGGATATATCAATGGTCGATATTCGACAATTCCGTTAAAGGGAAGCAGTTTGATCGAAGTTTTGGGAGGTGAATAAATTTGGAACGAAAGCTAGGACTCAGTTCCAGAAATGAAAATTCCAGAAATATGTTAGTGCCGGATATGCACGTTTCAAAACTTGATGAAATGTATGAACAGTTTTGCAAAAATGTGGAAACGGTAAAAGAAAAGTTTCATATTGCAGAACAATTAGATAACGTTCATGAAGAAAAAGCAGTAAAAGATATTTATCGGTCACAGATTGTGTTTTTGGAAAGTGCACTGGATTATTATATGCATTGTCTTGGAATTTATGCGATGGTACAAATGTATAATAATCACTGGGATAAAACACGGGGATATTCCGATTTAAAGGTGCCGATTGATAAGGTAATGGATGCTGTTATGCATCCCGAAAATACAGGGTGGATTGACGCGGTAATTGTGTCTTACCATGCATCAAAAACATATATGAGTGCGAAAGAGATTAAGGGGCAGTTATCATTAATTGTTGGAAAAGATTTTTTTGATAAAATAGCAAATGAAATGTTTTATGACAAGGAGAGCAGAGTGAAACCAGCAGACAAATTGGCAAGAGCATTGACAGATTTGTTTGAACGCAGAAACAAGATAGCACATCAGGCAGATAGAAATCACCAGACGGGAGATTTGTATGATATTAACCGGCAGGATGTGGAAAATGCAATAGGTGTTGTTGAAACATTTGTTACAACTGTTCATAAGTTATTAACGGAATAAGAGTACTGCATGACATAAAAAAGCAAGGGACAACATCCCTTGCTTTTTTCTCCCCTCTGTGCTACACTGTCACAAGCTGACAAGACACATGTTAACCACATGAAAAACAGCAAAGAGGAGTAAGAAACTCCGGATTGGAGAAATTATGGAAAAAGTAAAGGCATTTTGTAAACGGAAAAACATTGAGATATCCGTCAAGCGCTACCTGATTGATGCACTTGGTGCGATGGCACAGGGATTATTTGCATCGCTTTTGATCGGAACGATCATCAGTACACTTGGAACACAGTTAAATATTCCGATTCTTGTGACAGTTGGAACTTACGCGAAAGCGGCAGTCGGACCGGCAATGGCGATCGCAATCGGATATGCACTGCAGGCAGCACCTTTAGTACTGTTTTCACTTGCGGCAGTCGGTGCGGCGGCAAATGAACTTGGCGGGGCAGGCGGGCCGCTTGCGGTACTTGTGGTTGCAATTTTTGCAGCAGAATTTGGAAAAGCAGTTTCCAAAGAGACAAAAATCGATATTATTGTCACTCCGTTTGTGACCATTTTTGTCGGGGTCGCGCTTTCTATCTGGTGGGCTCCGGCGATCGGTGCGGCAGCGAGTGCAGTCGGTAATGCGATCATGTGGGCAACCGAGCTGCAGCCGTTTTTCATGGGAATCATTGTATCTGTGATCGTCGGGATTGCACTGACACTGCCGATCAGCAGCGCAGCAATCTGTGCAGCACTTGGACTGACCGGATTAGCCGGTGGTGCAGCACTTGCCGGATGCTGTGCGCAGATGGTCGGATTTGCAGTGGCAAGTTTCCGTGAAAATAAATGGGGCGGATTGTTTGCACAGGGAATCGGTACATCCATGCTTCAGATGGGTAATATCGTGAAAAATCCGCGCATCTGGCTGCCGGCGACATTGGCGTCTGCAATCACCGGACCGATCGCAACGTGTCTGTTCCATTTACAGATGAATGGTGCAGCAGTTTCCTCCGGTATGGGAACCTGTGGACTGGTCGGACAGATTGGTGTCTATACCGGATGGATCGCAGATATTGAAGCGGGAAGCAAAGCTGCCATTACACCGATGGACTGGATCGGACTGATTTTCGTAAGCTTTCTTCTGCCGGGCGTTTTATCATGGCTTTTTAGTGTGTTATTCCGTAAGATCGGCTGGATCAAAGAAGGCGATATGAGGCTGGACTTATAAATCCATAAAAGTTTAGAAATAAATCCACCATAATGAGGAAAGTATGGTATACTGTAAACAGTAGTCATTACAGGAATAATATGCATGAAATTGCATTTTACTCCGCAAAACAAGGAGGATTTTTATGGAAAAGCCATTCACCTTAAGTGAGGGCGTTGACAGTTGGAATACGATTATTTTTTTATATAATTCCGCATTGAAGGAGGTACGTACCAAAGTTGAAATCTTAAACGATGAGTTTCAGCAGGTACATCAGTACAACCCGATCGAATATATTAAGTCAAGGATCAAGACGCCTGAGAGTATTGTGAAAAAGTTAAAGCGTTACGGATATGAGTCATCGATCGATAACATGGTCAATTATGTCAATGACATTGCAGGTATCCGTATTGTCTGCTCTTTTACTTCTGATATTTATAAGCTTGCAGAGATGATTGGAAAACAGAATGATCTGACCGTTATTTCCATCAAGGATTATATTAAAAATCCAAAGGAGAGCGGTTATAAAAGTTATCATATGCTTGTGACTGTTCCGATATTTTTATCGGACCGCGTGATCGATACCAAGGTGGAGATACAGATCCGGACGATGGCGATGGATTTTTGGGCAAGCTTAGAGCATAAGATCTATTACAAATTTGAGGGAAATGCACCCGGCTATATCAGCAGGGATCTAAGAGAATGTTCCGATATTGTTTCTATGCTGGATGCAAAGATGCTCCAGCTAAATGAAGCAATTATACAGGCGAAAGAAGCACAGGAGGAGCAGACGGGTGCAGTATAATTATGACTTCGAGATTATGTCGCTCGTCATTTTTGCGGTTATCAGCGGTCATTTCCTGTTGATCAGACAGTTTCCAACGGTTAAGTCAAAAGTATTTGGCAGACTGCTTGGGGTGTGTCTTGGCGAGTGTATCGCAAATATTTTATCATGTATTGGACTGGCAAATGCAGCAATCGTTCCATTAATCTGGAACGAATTGTTTACGTTTGCTTTTTTTGCGTTAGAGGGAGCGGCTTCTTATCTGATGTTCCGCTATATGGAAGAGGTATGCAGCTTTTCCGGAGTAGCAGGTCGAATGATAAAATACATGGGAAAAGTCCCGTTTTTCTTTTTCGAGATCATGCTTTTAGCGACACCGTGGATGGGCTTTTTCTTTTATTTTAAAGATGGCAGCTATTATCAGGGAAATTTTGCATGGTTTGGCTATGTGTATATTGGATACTATTTTTTTATGAACCTGCTTCTTGTGTTTTTGGGGAGAGCGCGTATTGAGACGCGGATCAAGGTAATCGTTATCTTATACAGTATTGTGGCAGTTCTTATGGTGGTGCTTCAGTATGAGAGAAAAGAAATGCTGCTTACCAGTGCGGCAAATATGCTGTTTATTCTGATGATCTATATGGCAATGCAGAATCCGTCTGCTTATATTGACAGTGAAACCGGAACCAGTGATGAGCAGGCATTTCTGATCCAGATAAAAAATGTAACGGAGCAATCCGGCAAAAAAGTATTTCTTGTGGTACATATCAGACAGATGCATCATATCGAAATGCTTTTAGGATATGAAAACAGCAGGCGGCTGTTTGCCGAAGTGGGACATTATCTTACCGCACTGTGTGGAAAGTTCTGTGTGTTTCGCAATGCGGAGGATACATTTACCATTCTGCTGGATGAGGGAAAAGAAGAACACATAAAGGGGCAGATCAAAAAAAGATTTGAACAGGATTTTCATGTGTCTGGCAATTCGATTTCTTTAAATGAGATCATGATCACCCTGCATTATCCAAGAGATTTTTGTTCTCTGGCAGAGTACAGGGCACTGTATGGATATTTGCTGGAAGCGGCACAAAATTCAGGGAAACAGATCTTTTTTGAGGTGGATGAAGCCGTAAAAAAAGACTATTACCGAAGAAATAAGGTAGAGCAGGCGGTGGATCGTGCAATTACGGAAAACAGATTTGAAGTATATTATCAGCCGATCTATTCCCTGAAAGAAAAATGTGTTGTATCATTAGAGGCGCTGGTGCGTCTGAAGGATGAAAAACTTGGAGCCATTCCACCGGATGAGTTTATTCCGTTGGCGGAGCAAAACGGAACGATCATACAGATCAGTGAGATCGTACTTGAAGAGTGCTGTCGTTTTCTGGCAAAACATGTGCTTCCGAACCCATCACTTGGAATACGGACGATCCATGTGAACATTGCTGCAGCGCAGTGTCTGAACCGGAATCTGAAAGAAAGCATACTGCCAGTGTTAGAGCGTTATTATGTGCCGGCACATATGATCACGCTGGAACTGACGGAGCGGACAGCAGTTGAGGCACCAAAGCTGATGTTATGGCACATGCAGGAGTTTGGCAAAATTGGCATGGGGTTTGCGATGGATGACTATGGAAGCGGCAATTCGAACTGTTCTTATCTGATCCGTTTTCCATTTCGGGAAATTAAGATTGATAAAAACATGACTTGGTCCTATTTTGAAAATCCAACTGCAAAAATCGTGATTGAAAATGAAATAAAGACGATACAAAAACTCGGTCTCCCACTGATCATGGAGGGCGTGGAAAAGAAAGAACAGAGTGATGCCTTAGAGGCGCTTGGTGTGGATATGATCCAGGGATATTATTACGGGAAACCGATGCCGGAGACGGAGTGTCTGCGCTATATCAGAAGAATGCATTCTGCCAAAGAGGATTACGGAAAGAGTTGATGGAAAGTTTATGCTGAAAATAGCATTTTGTGATGATGATTTAGAGATATTAAAAGAACTTGGTATCTTATTGGACAAATATAAAAAAGAAAGAGACGAAGACCTTACCTGTACGGTATTTCAGAGTCCCTTAGAGTTACTGGCCGCGATTGAGAAAGGGTTTTCTTTCGATATTTTATTTTTGGACATTTTAATGCCGGGGGAAAACGGAATTGAGACTGCAAAAGAAATCAGACAGTATGATAATAATATGAAAATTATTTTTCTTACCTCATCTCCGGAGTTTGCAGTACAGTCTTATACGGTCGGGGCATATTTTTATCAGTTAAAGCCAGTCTGGGAGGAAAGCTTTTTCCGGCTGATGGATTCCGTGCTTGCAGAGTGCACAAAGACACAGGAAAACAGTCTGATTCTGCGGAGCAAAGAAGGAATTACAAGAATTGACCTTGAAAAGTTAGAATATTGTGAAGTGATAGGACGGACGCTCTTTTTTCATCTCGGAAATGGAAAAGTATTTGAGAGTGTTGGCAGTTTAGACGATTTATTTTTGCAGTTAAAGCCTTATGGCAATTTTTTACGGCCACATCGGTCATTTCTGGTAAATATGGATTATATACAGAATATTTCTTACCGTGCAATTAAACTGATAAGTCTTGCAGAAATACCAATCCCGCATGGGAAATGCTCGGAGATAAAGAATAAATATCTCGAGTATGCGTTTAACAGAAAGCAGGTATTTTTATCATGAATCTTCTTTATGTAACAAATGGTGCAGCAGTCGGGATATTCGGCATGGTTTTGTCCGGGGCTTTTTGTGATATTCACTGGACGAAAGAAAAACGGGAATTTCTTGTTGGAAGTATTTTTGTGCTGCTTGCCATACAGGGCGTGATGTATCTGTTGACCGGGGCAGCGACGATCCGTTATCTTTATCCTGTGATCACACATGTCCCGATGTGTATTGCCCTTTACATTTTAACGAAAAAACGTCTGTGGACAGTGATTTCCGTGCTGACTGCTTATCTCTGCTGTCAGCTTCGCAGGTGGGTGGCACTTTTTATAATGGCTGTGTTTGTGAACAGTGAAACGGTGCAAAATGTGACGGAACTGATTGTTACACTGCCGTTATTATTTCTTTTACTGCGCTTTGTGGCACCCTCGGTGCGGGCAATATCAAATTATCCCGTGTCAATACAGCTTCAGTTCGGGTTGATTCCGGCATTGGGCTACGGCTTTGATTACCTGACGAGAGTTTATACGGATTTACTTTCAGAAGGTATACCGGCGGCAGTGGAATTTATGCCGTTCGTCTGCTGTATTGCTTATCTGGTGTTTGTGCTTCGTACTTCGGAGGAGGAGCGGAAGAAAAATGAACTTGAGCAGATGCAGAGCTGTCTGAATCTGCAGATTTCCCAGGCGGTCCGCGAGATTGAGGCTTTGAGGGAGTCGCAGAAAGATGCCAGTACCTACCGGCATGATTTAAGACATCATATGCAGCATCTGTTATCATGTATCGAGAATGGAAAAATTGAACAGGCAGAAGGCTACATTCATGAAGTATGTGCGCAGATTGAGGCAGGCAGGGTAAAAAATTACTGTGAGAATGAGACGGTCAATCTTATTTTTTCCTCTTTTGCAGGAAGGGCGGAAAGTGCTGGTGCCACAATGAACATAAAAGCGGTGGTACCATATATTCTTCCGGTTTCGGAGACAGATTTGTGTGTGCTTTTATCAAATGCGTTAGAAAATGCACTCCATGCGTGTACAGCACAGGAGCAGAAGGGAACGATAGATATTTTAGCGTATGAGAAGAACGGGAGGTTCTTTTTTCAGGTCACGAATCCATGCAGAAAAGAAGTAGCATTTGAAAACGGTGTTCCGGTTACCGACCGGCCGGGGCATGGAATCGGCGTACGCAGTATTTGTGCAATTGTTGACCGGTATGGCGGTATGTACAGCTTTCTGGTAGAAGATAATAAATTTATTTTACGCGTTTCTTTATAAGGTGCAGCTTTATGCTGCACTTTAAAAGAGACAACAAAACTACATATGAAAAATAAAAAATGTCGATTGAGTGCACATTATAGTCGATTCAGAACAAGTTAATCCACTGCAGCACAAAATACGGTACATTAATGTCAACAGAGAGAAATGAAAAACAAATGACAAAGGAGAGAAAAATTATGAAAAGAAAAATTTTAGCAATTATGTTGAGTTCAATGCTGGCATTCTCTTTTACCGCCTGCGGGAATACCGAGGAGACTGCTGATGGCACAGTGACAAACGCAGAGGCAGATGTAGATGTGGCAGATACTGGCACTGATGTGGAGACCGATGTGGCAGAGACCGATGCAGCAGATATTGTTGTGGACACAGAGGCAGCAGATGCACAAAGCGAAGATGTGGAAACAGATTCTACCGAAGACTTATTCTGCCTGCTTGATGTGCCGATTTTAGAGATGCCGGACTTAGCAGGAACAACCTGGAGTTTCTGTGGGGGTAACATTGGCGGTGTGCAAATGACACAGGACGATTATGATGCTGCATTAGAGCAGTATGGCGGAAAATTGGAGATCGTGTTTAGCGATGATGGTTCCACTGTACAGATGGTACAGGGAGGTGGAACGTTAGACGGTGTCTGTGAATATCATTATGAGGATGAAGGTGTGCGTTTAACATTTGACAATAACGGCACAGATCTGGTATATGCCTGCGTGTTTGCAGATTTTGACGGACTGACAATTGTAGCATTGTCCGATACTTCCGGATACAATGCAGTATATTTTGTACAGTAAAGGAGTATTTGAATGGAAATCTCTGTAATTGTTTGTTTGCTTGTGATTTTGCTTGCCATATGGATTGTTTCTGTACGGAAAAAATTAGCGATCATGGATGAAAATATCAATCATTCCATGAATCAGATCGGAGTGCAGCTTTCGTCACGGTTTGATGCGTTACTTTCCCTGCTTGATTTTACAAAAAAATATGCAGGATACGAGGCACAGACACTTACAGATAAAGTAAATGAAAAACGGTGTATCATTATGGAAACTTCCACACCGGAGGAGGTTTTGCGCCAGGAAGGTGTGATAAACGAGGTGCTTTTCCGGACACAGACGGTTTTAGAAGAATATCCGGGTTCGACTGATGAAAATGAATACATCAAATGTATGGACGCGGTAGAGTGTTATGAAAAAATGGTGCAGACCAGCCGACTGATTTATAATGATTCGGTGACAAAATTAAACAGAGAGCTTCACATTTTCCCAACCAGTGTACTTGCACATATGCTCGGATTTGAAAAACGGGATTATCTGGTAGAAAATTAGCAGAAAAGGAGATGCAAAGGATGAATAAGTTACACAGAAGCAGGTACATAAATGTAGTTGTATCAATGATGATGGCATTTTTGATGCTTGCTGCAATGGGAACGACACAGGTACATGCAGCACAATATACAACGGGAACGATTGATCCTGCCGAATTGAAAGCTGGAGATGTGGTTTACAGGGGGGTTCAGTTAACGGTAGACAGACAGATTGTGGTTTGTAAAAAGTGCAATATGATATGGATTACGACGGGCACGGATTACGGTACCGGAGACATGAAACGCTCTGAGGTGGTGGCTACGGAAGCCCATAAGGATCATCCGGATAAGGTGGGGTATAGCGAGTTTAACTGGTATTTTAATCTTGACAGCTCCGGCCCATTGTTAAAAAATACGCCATATACGATCGTAGAAAATGCTAACATTAAATACAAGATTATCTATAATACAAACGGTGGCAGTCAGATAGCAGAGGGAAATCAGACGAACCTGCCAGATCCGCTGCCAGTTGCGACAAAAGATGGATATGATTTTGTCGGCTGGTATACAGATGCAGCTTTTACGACGATTGCGCGGCCGGGACAGGCACTTACTGCCGACACGACTCTTTATGCAAAATGGGTAGAACACAGGCACACATTTAGGGATGAGTGGAGCAGCAATGATACTTCCCATTGGCATGCTGCCACGTGTGAACACACCACAGAAAAAAAGGATGAAGCAGCTCATGTTTATGGAACAGCAGGTGTGGAAAGATATACCTGTAGTGTCTGCAAATATGTAAGTGAAACAAGAAAAAGAGAAGCTGAGGCAGCAGATAAAAAGAATACGGAAAGTGAACCGGTAAAAGTAAAAAGGACAGAGGCAAAAGACGCAGCATTAAATTCGAAATTTAATGTGAAAGCAGGAAAGACGGTCAAGGTAACTTGGGGAAAAGTTAAAGATGCAGATGGTTATGATGTTTATATGGCATACTGCGGAAAAGATAAGGAAAAGGTTGTAAAGTCCGTAAAGGCAGCGGATAGTTTATCTGTTGAGATCAGCAAATTGAAAAAGAAAGGAATCAATCAGAAAAAAAATATAAAATGTCATGTTCTTGCATATAAGATGGTTGATGGCAAAAAAGTAACAGTTGCGAAATCGATCACGATACATGCAGCAGGAAAGAAGAATAAATCAGTAACAGATGCAAAAAGCATTAAACTGAAAAAGACTTCTTATGTATTGGCAAAAGGGAAAAAAGCTGTCGTAAAAGCTTCGATTGTCAAGAAGGATAAGAAACGTCCGATCATTAATCATATATCGAAATTCCGATATGCTACATCAGACAGTAAAGTGGCAGTGGTATCTAAAAATGGTAAGATCACCGCGAAAGGAAAAGGATCCTGTTCTATATATGTATATGCATCAAACGGATGTGCACAAAAAATAAAAGTTGTGGTCAAATAAGAGAGACAGGTATAAAGTGAAAATGAATGTGTAGGAGAAAAGCTGCCAATGATAGTGATAATATCATTAGGCAGCTTTTTATAATGAACAAAGGAAAAAGAAAACGTGTATTTTGACTGGATTATATAGTATAATATATTCCGTGTCTGAGAGAGAAATAAAACATAAGAGGATAGTGCGTGTGAAAAATAAGATTTTTCACACGCAAGAATGGGGATTAAGATGAGAATAGGATTTGATAATGACAAATATTTAAAAATTCAGTCGGAGCATATCAAAGAACGCATCAGCCAGTTCGGTGATAAGCTGTATCTGGAATTTGGCGGAAAATTATTTGATGACTACCATGCGTCTAGGGTATTGCCGGGATTTGCACCGGACAGTAAGCTCCAGATGCTGATGCAGCTTTCGGATGTTGCAGAAATCGTAATTGTGATCAGTGCGGCGGATATTGAGAAAAACAAGGTGCGTGGAGACCTTGGCATTACTTATGATGTGGATGTTGTCCGTCTGATCGGAGAGTTTGAGAAAAAAGGACTCTATGTCGGAAGTGTGGTCATCACACAGTTTGCCGGACAAAATGGTGCAGTGCAGTTTCGGGAAAAACTCGAAAAACGTGGAATCAAAGTATATCAGCATTATAAGATCGAGGGGTATCCGTCGAATATTCCACTGATCGTCAGCGAGAATGGTTTTGGAAAAAATGATTATATTGAGACGACAAGACCGCTTGTGGTTATTACTGCGCCGGGGCCTGGAAGCGGAAAAATGGCAACCTGTCTTTCACAGCTTTATCATGAAAACATTCGCGGAACCAAAGCCGGCTATGCGAAGTTCGAGACATTCCCAATCTGGAATCTTCCGTTGAAGCACCCGGTCAACCTTGCATATGAGGCTGCAACAGCAGACTTAAATGATGTGAATATGATTGACCCGTTCCATCTGGAAGCATATGGAAAGACCACGGTAAACTACAACCGTGATATAGAAATATTTCCTGTTTTAAATGCAATTTTTGAGGGAATATACGGTGAAAATACCTATTACAAATCGCCGACTGATATGGGAGTAAATATGGCAGGAAACTGCATCATCGATGATGAAGCCTGCTGCGTGGCATCTAAAATGGAAATTATCAGACGTTATTACACCGCAGTGAATAAGCTGGTAAGAGAAGAAGCGACCGAAAATGAAGTTTACAAGATCGAGCTTCTAATGAAACAGGCGAAGATTACAACAGACGACAGAAAAGTTACCGTTGCAGCAAAGAAACGTGCGGAGGAATCAGGTGTTCCGACCGCAGCGATCGAACTTTCGGATGGAACGATCATTACATCAAAAACGTCTGATTTCCTTGGAGCATCAGCAGCATTGCTTTTAAATGCTTTAAAATATTTAGCCGGAATTGCACATGATGAAAAGCTGATCCGCCCGGAGGCAATTGAGCCAATCCAGGATTTAAAAGTACGTTTCTTAGGAGGAAAGAATCCAAGACTTCACACAGACGAGGTTTTGATTGCGTTATCTCTCGCGGCGGTTTCAAATGAAAATGCAAAATGCGCCATTGAGCAGATTCCTGCACTCCGCGGCTGTCAGGTGCATACTTCGGTTATGCTTTCCGAGGTGGATATTAAAATCTTCAAAAAACTGGGTGTGGATCTGACAAGTGAACCTGTACGCAGTGGATTGAAGCTGTACTAAATTTATTTGATGTATCATGAGCCATAGAATAAAGTAAAAGAGGAAATAACATGAATCTGATTAATATAGAAGATCTGACAAAGGTCTATGCCGAAAGAAAGCTGTTTGATGGTGCATCATTTTCATTGCAGGATGGGGAGAAGATAGGTGTTATTGGCATCAATGGAACCGGAAAGACAACGCTTCTGCGGATGATCATGGGGGAAGAGGAGACGGATGAGGGAACTGTTACGACTGCTAACCATGTGGTCATGCGTTATCTGCCGCAGCATCCGGAATTCGAACCGGAAAAAAGCAGTCTGGAATGTGTGCTGGAAGGAAATGTAACGGATGAAAACCGCTGGTCTGTTGAAAGTGACGCCAGAGCAATGATGATGCGGCTTGGCATTAAAGATTTTATGCAGCCTGCAGGACAGTTATCCGGTGGACAAAGAAAGCGTCTTGCGCTGATATCCGTACTTCTTTCCCCGGCAGATATTCTGCTGCTGGATGAGCCTACAAACCATTTAGATAATGATATGGCAGACTGGCTGGAGGATTATCTGAAAAAATGGAGAGGTGCGCTTATCATGGTAACACATGACCGGTATTTCTTAGACAGTGTGTGCAACCGGATCGTGGAGATTGATAAAGGAAAAATTTATAGTTATCAGACGAATTATTCCGGGTATCTGGAATTAAAAACCCAGCGGCAGGAAATGGAAGCAGCCAGTGAACGAAAACGTCAGTCGATCCTGCGTGTGGAACTGGAATGGATACGCAGGGGTGCAAGGGCACGTTCCACAAAACAGAAAGCACATATCCAGCGCTATGAAGAGCTGAGAGACCGTCAGGCTCCGGTGCAGGATTCGCAGGTAGAATTAAGTTCTATTTCTACAAGAATGGGAAAAACGACTGTGGAGTTAGAAAACATCTGCAAGGCCTATGGAGAAAGAAAACTGATCGATGATTTTTCTTATATCTTTTTGAAGGGAGACAGGGTTGGATTTATCGGACCAAACGGTTGTGGAAAGTCTACTTTAATGAAAATTATTGCAGGCATTATTCCACAGGACTCCGGACAGGTCATTATCGGACAGACTGTGAAAATGGGATATTATGCGCAGGAAATAGCCTCAGAAAAAAATGAGGATGAAAATGAAATTGATCTGTCATATATGGACCCAAATCAGAGAGTGATTGATTATGTAAAGGATACAGCAGAATATATTCAGACTGTGGACGGAGTCATATCTGCATCTGTTTTATTGGAGCGTTTCTTATTTCCGCCGGAAAAACAGTACAGTCCGATTGGAAAACTGTCCGGCGGGGAAAAGAAAAGATTAAATCTGCTTCGGGTACTGGCGACATCCCCGAACTTTATTCTGCTGGATGAGCCTACAAACAATCTTGATATAGCTACGCTGACGATTTTAGAGGACTATCTGGACCGTTATGAGGGCATCGTTGTTACGGTATCGCATGACCGCTATTTCCTTGATAGAACAATGAAGCGTATCTTTGCCTTTGAGGGAGACGGAAAACTGAAACAATATGAAGGCGGCTATACAGATTATGTAAACCGACTTGCGGCAGAGGGCAGGACACCGGGTGGAAACATTGCGGCGCGGTCTGCTGGTGCCGATATATCGGGTAATTCACAAAACCAGAAATCCGAAGAAAGTGTGATCGAAAAAAATGATTCGACTGCAACCTGGAAGCAAAAAAAGAAACTGAAATTCAGCTATAAAGAGCAGAAAGAATACGAGACGATCGAGGATGATATTGCAGCACTCGAACTAAAGTTAGAAGATTTAGATAACGAGATGGCAGCGAATGCCACCAATGCAGCAAAGCTGCGGGAGCTGGTTGAGGAGAAAGAAAACGCAGAGAAAATGTTAGAAGAAAAGATGGACAGGTGGGAGTATTTAGAAGAGCTGGCGGCAAAGATCGCAGGGCAGCAGAGCTAGTGTACTGAATCATTGATACAGTACACTGGAAAGCCTGCCTGTCAGTCCACGTTCAGGACAAATGTATTCTTGCCGTTCTCTTTTGCCTGATACATTGCCAGATCTGCCTTGCGGATTAGCTGTGTATAGTCAAGCGTATCGCCCTGGGACATGACAATGCCGATACTGCACGGCACCGGCAGCACCTCGCCGGTCTGTTCGTTTACATGCTGCGTGCGCAGAATCTCAAGAATTTTGTCGGCATTATGCCGGATGCGTTCCGGTTCTAACTCACCGGCATAGCAAAATGCAAACTCGTCCCCTCCGATCCTGCCGACTGCACCGTGTATGTTTTCTTTAAGTGTCTGCGCTACGAACTGGATGACAGCATCGCCCTCCTGATGACCGTAATTGGTATTATAATCCCTGAAATCATCGATATCGACAAAGCCGAATGTGATCTGTTCATGGCTTTCAACCGCCCTTTGCACCATCGAAAGCATCTCTTTTTCAATCGCTTTTTTATTTTTGATACCGGTCAGAGGGTCGTTCTCTGCCATCTGTAAAAGTTTCTGCTGACGCTCTTTTTCTTTCCGGTCTGCCTGTTCCACATAGTCTAACAGCTCGTTGATACCCGCAGCCAGTTCACCTGTCTCATGTTTTTCCTGAATGTGAACGCGCAGGGAATAATCCTCACTTTCCCTGATTTGCGCAAATACCTGCAGAATATGGGTAATCGGTGCGAAAATTTTCTTTGTCATAAAATACTGTGTACAGCACACGCCGATGATGAGTGCAGAAAGACCGAGCGTGATCAGCATGCCATAGGTTCTTCCAGTCTGCTTCTGTGCACTCAGATTTTCAGTCACACGGATGCCCCAGCAGGTATTTTCCACATCGGAATAATATGTAATATAATCCTGTCTGTGATAGCGGTAGCGCACATAACCGGACGGATTTTTCTCATGGTCGATCGCATCCCATTTTTTCTGAAAATCATTGCGGTCGGAACTTTTAGAGACAAATGTCTTTAAGCTTCTCTTGTTTTTTGTGTCACCTGCCGTGATGATCGCCCCATTGCCGTCGAGAAGATAGAAAGTTCCATCTGCAAGAGTGTCCATATTCAGCCGCAGGTCGTCAAAATATGCCGTATCCAGCTCCTCCATCACATAGCCGATCAGTTCATTATTATAATAGACGCCGGTATAGGCGGGCACGACATTTTTCCTGCCGTCATCAGTCATGCGCTCATACACATCGCCGATCATAAATTCACCGGTCTGATATTTCGGGTCGACATCCTTCATTGCACTGACGGTGTTTGGCTTGTACTCTTCACTTGAGCTGACGACCTGAAAATTCCGGTCTACCACAGAGATGCTCGCCACAAAGATACTGTATTTTTTGCGTTCCTTCAAAAGATTGTCTACATAGTTTCGTGCCAGCGGGCTCTCTTTTTCACCGAGACTGTAGAGAATCGCATCCTGCGTCAGCTGATAGTTTGCGATGATGTCCATCTCGTTATTGCGGTCCTGCGTAAAGTTTTTGATATTCATCACCTGATTTTCGCTGATCGCCCGCACATTCTGCTCCGTCAGCTCATCAATCTTGCGGTTCGTTTCATAAATGGAAAATATTCCGAAGATACCAAGCGGTACCAGGGTAAAAAGTAAAAGTAACCCTAAAATACTATGTTTTAATTTCATGCTCGCAGCTTCCTCCATCTGTTATCTATTTTATAGCTAAACTGCTGTTTCCGTCAACTGTTGCCCCAGTGTTGTACACAACCCCTGAAAAATATCGAAAGGATTTTTTTCCCCGCGTGGATAAGATTTCGATATGATTGAAAACGGTCATAAAATCAATCGTAAAAAAATACGATTGTTTTTATGATTGATTTTGCATATAATCAATACAATGAAATTGGAAAGAAAACAGTTAGTATGCAAAGGCAGGAAGGACACTCACAAATGAAAGACAAAAGCGAAACTTCAACAACAGATTTGATTATACTTTTTTTCCTTCTGTTCATTATTTCAAATATTTTATTTGCTGTTGCCTGTATGCTGCTCAGTGATGACGCAGA
>OGHH01000813.1_pt1 | contig 28659 bp, 21 predicted proteins | sample 1571471 | NCBI WGS metagenome assembly OGHH01 (sample SAMEA2581936, study PRJEB24529) | metagenome | biome: Human gut stool | place: China | collected 2011
GCTCTTAATAACTATCAATAAAATCTTATGTCAGTTTTTTGAGTTTACACAAAACGTGAAACGGTCTCCGTCTTTCATTAATTCCTGTAACGCCTGACACATAATCGCTTCCCTCCTGATTTGCCTGCAGTTCCCAACCGACCACTAAAAAAGAGTTCTGCCATTGGCAGAACTCTTTGAACATTTTCTTTCGGTATCATCACCTATCCAAGTTTTGGTAAATGTACAACCCTTATCAAGTTCAGCCATGCACTGTTTCTTGGAACATCACACGCATCATCACTTTACAGACTGCTACGACGATTAAGTTTACGTCAGCCTGATAGGCAACTCTTGTCACCTGCATAACATTGCTTTCGCTGTGTTTCTATTACTTAATATACGCGATTTCGCAGGAAAAATCAATGCAAAATAGGAAAAATACACACAGTACTTTGCTTTTTGTTTGTAATCACAAAACAATATTGCCATAATGTAGCGGTTGAAAACACATAGGAGAAATTCGAATGTCAGCTACTAAAAACAGCACAGACCGATAAGGTCTGTGCTGTTTCTTAACTTCTGCGTTATTCCCATCCCATCAGTTTTTTGGCTGCGGCAATTACAAGCTGAGCCGTTTTTTCATGGGTGGCTTCGGTCGGATGCCAGAAGGTTCCGATACCGTCGTTTTCCTCATCCTGTAATGGAAGCTGCAGATATTTGATGGAAACATCTTCATTTGCCTTGGAAAACTCTTTTACGGCATGCTGAACAGTGGAGCAGAGTGTCTGATCCATAGTACCCAGCATACACAGGATCTTTGCCTGGGGGTGCTTCGCATGAATATTGCGAAGGAAACCCTGATATACCAGACTGAATGCTTTCTTGCGCTCCGGATAGTTTTTGGTATAGCTGGCATCATTGGTGCCAAGATATACGGTGATCAGATCCGGTTCAAATCGGGTGTGATCCCATTTTTCCCACATAGACGGTGGTTCGTGGAAGAACTGCTGGCAGCAGCCGGCATCGGTGTACTCATACAGCATCGGTACCAGCCAGGAGTCGTCAGCCTGATCGCCCTCTCCGATATATGCGGAAATAACGCCCTTGCCGTTCCAGGCAACGATTTCGAAATCTGCATCCAGAGCACGGGCGGTTTTGACGGAGTAGGATTTGGTAGGATTTTCTACGGCAGTATCATGCAGTAGATCTGACGCACTTCCCTCAACGCCGTAACCACAGGTGATAGAATCACCGATGATCTGGATCTTACGGTTTTTGGGAGCGGGAGGTGCCAGTAATGTGTCGGTGTCGATGATCAGCTCCTCGATACCGCAGATGGCGTATTCCGGCTCACTGTACTTCATGATCGTAATGGTAACGGTTTCCGGTGTTTTTGCTTCGTAAAGGTCAATCGTCTGTCTTAATTCTTTGAGCTCGATTCGTTTGGACGGCTCCGGATTGTCATTTACAAAAATGCCGACCCGGGCGTGCTGTTCCTCCGGCCAGTCTGCGGGATCAGAGATCATCACTGCCTGTGCTTTGCAGCCGGTAAAACAAAAGGATATAGAAGTGGCAGAATATCCCAGGTAACGTACGTTGTCTCGATAAATTGTTCTGCCGCTGACTTTTACGTGATCTTCGGTTGGCAAAAAATTCATTTTGTCCTCCATTCTGAAGTAATCTTCAAAAATTATAGTGGTTAATGCGATACTCAGATATCTGAACTGTAGTAAATATGCAGACTCTGAAAGGTGAAAGAAAAGAATACATAACCACTTATTTCCATTTTAACACCAAGCAAAAAGTATGACAAGCAGATTGACACATATTCCGTCAAATGATATCATAAAAGATACCAAATTAAGAAAAAGAGAGGTTTTTTACAATGGCATTACTGCAGGACTGGAGAGAGTACGCATATGGCGTAGATATTAATTCAAAGGCAGGCCAGGCAATCTGGGCAAAGTATTTTAATGAAGAGAAGGCTGTATATGAGCAGCTTTTGGCCAATCCGGGCGAGGTTGTTTCCGGCACTGTGAAGGAGCTTGCTGAGAAATATAACATGGAATTGAAGTACATGGTTGGTTTTCTGGATGGAATCAATGAGAGTCTGAAGACACCAAATCCGATCGAGGATATGGATGAGAATACACAGGTAAGCCTGGATATTGATCTGGAGCAGCTTTATTACCATATGGTTGAAGCAAAGGCCGACTGGCTGTATGAGCTTCCGGCATGGGACGAGCTTCTGACACCGGAGCGCAGAAAAGAGCTTTATATGGAGCAGAAGAAATCCGGCACCATCGTAAAGGAAAAGAAGGTTGGCAGAAACGATCCTTGTCCATGTGGCAGTGGTAAGAAGTATAAGTTCTGTTGTGGCAGAAAATAATAACCGGTACTTTCTTAGCTGTGTTTTGTTTTGCACTAAAAAAGCCATCCATGAATGGATGGCTTTTGAATTATCAGTTACAGTAACTGCATCTGGACATCTTTTGTTAACACATCGGTGTAGCTGTAAGAAACTGTCTGGGTTGTTGCATCCAGATCATTCACGATCTCTACCAGAAAGATACTTGGATACGTTTTGCTGATGGTTCCTTCGGTGATGTCAATCTTATGTCTGCCGCGGTTTGCGCGGATTTTAACTTTACTGCCAATGTTCATACCTACAGAACGTCTCACCTTATTGATATCGGATTGACTCATAGTTCGCCTCCTTTGATTACGGGATTGTCATGAATCAAAAACAGGGGGGATGATTCGATAACAATCGTTAGCACTACACACAAATATTACCATAAAAATGGGAAAAAGTCAATATTAGGCACTATATGTAGATACACAAAATGTCGAATATAACAAAATATAGGGAGTAATAAAATGCAACACATTATGATAGACCTGGAAATGAATAAAATAGAAAAGCAATGGCGTGGAAAGAATAAATTATCCAGTGAATTGATCGAGATTGGTGCCGTTCGGATGGATGACAGCTTTGCGGTGGTGGATACATACCAAAGCTATGTGAAGCCGGAGTTTGGCCCGATGGACGCCGTGATCATTGATCTGACAGGAATTACCGATGACAAGGTAAAGGATGCGCCGGAGTTTTTTGAGGCAATGGATGATTTTGCGGCGTGGATAGGTCCGGAGGAGACGCAGTTTTATTCCTGGAGTATGTCCGATATCCGGCAGTTTCAGCATGAAGCCCTGTTTAAAAGTTATCCGGGGGAGATCATACAGAGGATGGAAAGCCATTGGACGGACTTTCAGGAGGAGTTTCGCCGCCTGCTGGGACTTCACCACAGGATCAAGCTGTCCTATGCGGTGTCTGCCGCAGACTACGAGTTTCAGGGGGCACAGCATACAGCTTTGGCGGATGCGGTCAATACAGCAGAGATCCTGAGATTATCCAAGGATCCGGAGCGTTTCCGGACGGTTATGAAGCCGGTGTTAGATCTGGTCAGCCAGGAGCGGCAGGAGCAGACGCTGATGGATATGTGTCCTGACTTTTTTGCCGCATTTATGGATGTGGCAGATAAAGACAAGGATGGGAAAGAACCGGCCAAGTGATGGCAAATGTTTATTTCACTACAGTTAATTTCAATTTTGCTTTATGTCCGTTATAAGTTTTTACACTGATCGTGGAACTTCCGCGGCGGCGTGCTGTAACTTTGCCGGTCAGGGAAACCTTTGCAACTCCCGGATGGGAAGAATGAAATCTAAGCTTATGGCTGGCAGAACCGGAGGAAAGCTTTACCTTTAAGGTAAAATGCTTTCCTTTTTTTATGGTCTTTTTCTTTGTGGAAGGCTTAAATTTTATCTTGGACGGTGCTTTTTTGATATTGAAACGATATAAAACGGTTTCCGTTTCGTCGGACACAAGGATGGATGTTTTTCCGCGTTTCAGTGCAGAAACCTTGCCGGTGCCGCTGACAGATGCAAGTGCAGGGTCGTTGCTGGTATAGCCGGTATAATGATCCGGCAGACGGTAGGTTTCGCCCTTTCCCAGAGTAATGGTTTTTTTGACGGAAGGGAGAGCATCGGCTGTCTCTGTGGTATTGTCTGCAAAAGCCTTGACGCAGACGTTATTATAGCCCAGTGCGGAGGTGTCCATCCAGTGGATGGTACTGTTGGCTGCGGTCGTTTTTTTCTTGGTATATATATAGCTTTGTCCGGTCTCGGAGCTATATGAAATATTTAACGAAGAATCTGTAGTGTCCTTGCCCTCCATGGGGGCATAAACAGTATCGGAACCGTCCTGGATATAAGTCACAACGACAGAAAACTGTTCGCCGGCCTCCAGATTGACAGGAGCTGCCAGAGAAACCGTATGGTATCCGTTCCGGGTGGCGGTTCCGGTTGTGGTACATGTGTCGATCAGTACCCCATCTGTAGGTCCCGACTTTACGCCGCGGTATACCTGGATACGGTATGACTGATCGTTGGTCATTGTATAAAAAGAAACGGCACGCAGCTTCTGGTTGGAATCTGCATTCGCCTGAAATACATTGGCTACCTTGAGACTGGCGTCGTTGGAGTATGTGACAGTTCCCCAGCCAAAGCCGTCGTACTGGTAAATATTGTTATAATTGGCCGGAGATTCCATCAGAAAACTGGAACAGTCACAGATGGACGGGTCATAGTAGGAGAGCCAGAAATAGCCGTTGTCTCCACTGGAAGTACCGTAGCTGTTGGCAATGAGCCAGGCACCGTTTCCGGATGGAGTCCGGGAAAAATTCGATGCGGAAAAATTGTCATCCCATCCTATGATCGTAACACTATGATTTGCATTTTTGACTGCTTTCGAACCGGCATAATAATTCTGGTAATAGGCATAGCCGTTTGCAGACTGGTGAAGGAAGGAACGGTCATAAAATAAGGAAACGGACATAGCACCGTAATCCAGGATCGCCTGCTTCATCTCAGGGATCATGGAAGGATTGTCGTAATAGTAATTTCGGCCGATCAGGTACTCGTCAAAATTGTAAACGTTTTGCAGATGAGCGTAGGAGTCATACCGCAGTTTTCCGTTCTGTACCATATTGTAAGCCATGGCTGTTTCGTTCGCGATGGTATCGCCGGTAAACGGAGCTGCACTTTCCAGCTCTGCGCCGGACCATTTTGCCAGAGTAAAATTGGCCAGAAGAGCAGAGCCGCCATTGTCATAAGGAATCGTACCGGAGACACTTCCGTAGGCAAATGGGTTAGGAAGGAAGGAAGCATCCGAAGTATTTGCTGCGGAGGAAATGCCGTCCCGGCAGGTGGGGTCAGAGATGTCGGTGGAAGGATGATAAGAAAACCATGCCAGGTGATTTTCGGAAAAGTCAGCTGTCTCAGGCGAAAAGAGTCCATTCTTGATGCAGTTGGATTCAATCGTTTTGATCACAGAGAATGCCCAGCAGATATTGGTCACCCCCTGATCCTTTATGGAGGTGGTCAGGTTATAGTCACGCAGATCATAACGGGCGGGCAGATCGGCAGCTTTTTTGAGACTGCGCCCTGTGTCATCTGCACCGGAATCTGTATAAGTCTGTCCGGAAGCATCCTCCATGGAAGAATGGATCATATTGTGGTCATCGGAGCGATCCGTCCGGGTGATGATCCGGTCAAGTCCATCAGTAGAGGTCTCACTGGCCATCACCGCTGCCGGAGGGCAGAGTGTGACACAGAGGGAAAGCCCCAGAATACAGGATATTATGCGTGTTTTTTGTTTGATTGTTTTATTTATTTTAACCATAGAAAAATCCTTCCTTATATGATACCCCTATTTTATCATTAAAGGTTCCGATTGGATAGAGGAGCAAATCTTAATATTTTGTGAAGAATGCAGAAAGAATTGTAACCAAAATAATTATGTGCTATGATGTGTTTATTTAGCGAACACTACATAGAATGAAATGTAGTTTATTGAGAAAGGATCAGGAGGAAAAGGTTATGAATTTGTTTAAGGATATACTGCGAGGTGTTGTAATCGGCATTGCCAATGCGATACCAGGCGTCAGCGGTGGCACAATGATGGTGTCTATGGGAATCTATGATAAGCTGATCTACAGTGTGACACATCTGTTCCAACAGCCGGTCAAAAGCATTAAGACACTGCTTCCGTATTTTGTGGGGATGGCAATTGGTATTGTTGGTCTGGCGTTTGCGATTGTAGCGATGTTTGAGCATATTCCGTTTCAGACCTGTATGTTATTTATTGGTCTGATCCTGGGAGGAGTGCCGATACTGACAGGACATTTAAAGGGAACGAAGCTTGGAGTGTCTCATGGACTGGTATTTCTTGTCCTTTTCGGTTCTATTATTTTATTGCAGATCTTCGGCGGTCATGGGGCAGACGTAGCTCTGACACTGACGCCGGTGTCTTTGATTAAGCTTGTGGTTGTCGGAGTGATCGCAGCGGCAACGATGGTCATTCCGGGTGTCAGCGGGTCTATGATGCTGATGACGATGGGATACTATTATCCGGTGATCGGTAGTGTCAAAAATCTGATCACAGCACTGGTGGCATTTGATATTCCACAGGTGATTCACATTTGTCTTGTGCTGATTCCGTTTGGTATCGGGGTGATTGTTGGTATCTTTGCGGTGGCAAAGCTGATCGAAATGCTGATGGAGAAGTATGAAGCATTGACATACAGCGGTATTATGGGGCTTGTGGTGGCTTCGCCGGTTGTCATTCTTATGAGTGTATCTCTGGCAGGTATGACAGTGCTCGATGGAGTGACCGGAGTGATCACGTTTATCATTGGCATTGTGATCGCACTTTGCCTTGGAAAAGAGTAAAAGAGGAGGTTGATCTGTATGGAGGACCGGAAGGATTTGCATCGACGGATCCTTGTTAATCTTGGTGTTGCACTGGCAGGTGTTCTGTTTTTGATCTTTGTGGTGCCGCAGCTTGTGCGTTTTCTGATGCCGTTGATCGTGGCATGGATCGTTGCGATGATCGCCAATCCGATCATCCGCTTTCTGGAGAAACGGATCAAGATCATGCGAAAGCATGGCTCAGCACTTGTGATCATCCTGGTGCTGGCGGCATTGATCGCGGCATTTTATGGACTCGCGGTGCTGGTGGCGTCGCAGTTTAGTTCCTGGGTGACAGAGCTTCCGGAGGTGTATGATTCCGTCACACAGAATCTGCAGCATTTATTCCGGTTGCTCCATCAGAAGTACAATATTATTCCGGCAGATGTGAAACTGGCGTTTGATCAACGGGAGAACATGCTGGATAGCTATATCCAGAAGGCGATCGACGGACTGCTTAAAATGGTGAACTCCGGTTCTTTGTCAAAGGTAAGCTCACTGGCGAGTTCCCTGATGGATTTTCTTGTATATGCGATTCTGACAATTCTGGCTTCCTATTTTATGACAGTGGAGAAGGATCACTTCACGAAGCTTCTGCAGGAAAAGACACCGGCCGGAGTGCAGCGTATCTGGAATAAGATCAAGAAAATCTTTATCCGCGCCATTGGAGGTTATTTTAAAGCGCATTTCCAGATTATGATCGTGATTTTCTTTATCACAGTGATTCCGTTTGCTTTTATGGGAATCAGCTATAGTGGTCTGCTGGCAGTAGTGATCGCTATTGTAGATTTTCTGCCGTTCTTTGGAGCCGGGACTGTTCTGGTTCCGTGGGCAGTTTACCGTCTGGTGACAGGCGCTTATACTTATGCGGCCATATTGTTTGTGATCTATGTGGTGGTATTGATCGTGCGTCAGGCGCTGGAACCGAAGCTGATCGGTGACAACATCGGGACGAGCCCGTTTGAAACCCTGGTATTTATGCTGGTTGGTTATCGTCTGGCAGGGATGCTGGGATTGATCGTAGGTATTCCGGTAGGGATGATCCTGATGGAGTGCTACCGGGAGGGAATGTTTGATGATTATATCCGCGGGATTAAGATTTTAGCCCGTGATATCAATGAATACCGAAAATACTAATTAGTTACTTGGGCTTCCCACCCACGCCAGAAAATAAAACCGTATGTGCGGCGGATCTGATATCTGCCATACATACGGTTTTTAATATAATTTATGTCTGTATTATTTATCCTGATACTCTAATGCAGCACCGACAAATCCCTTAAATAACGGATGTGGTCTGTTTGGTCTTGATTTAAACTCCGGATGTGCCTGTGTAGCGATAAACCAAGGATGATCCGGAAGCTCTAACATTTCTACGATACGACCGTCCGGAGAAAGACCGGAGAAGGTCATGCCTGCCTTGAGGAGATCCTCGCGGTAATAGTTATTGACCTCGTAGCGGTGTCTGTGTCTCTCATGGATCGTCTCTTCGCCATAAAGTTCGTATGCCTTTGTGGACTTGTCCAGCACGCAAGGATAGGAGCCAAGACGAAGGGTGCCGCCGATATCTTCAATGCCATCCTGTTCCGGCATCAGATGGATGACAGGATGTGTTGTCTGAGGGTCGAGTTCGATACTGTGCGCATCGTTGAATCCTACTACATTTCTTGCAAATTCCACGATCGCAAGCTGCATACCGAGACAGAGACCGAGGAATGGAATCTTGTGCTCGCGGGCATATTTGATCGCAAGGATCTTACCGTCAATACCACGGTCACCGAAACCACCCGGTACGAGAATACCGCTGACGTCTCCCAGAAGCTCATCTACATTCTCTTCATTGACATCCTCGGAAGGAATCCATTTAATGTTGACATTGCTCTTGTGGGCAAGACCGCCGTGCTTTAAAGACTCGACGACACTGATATATGCGTCGTGGAGAGAGGTATATTTACCAACCAGTGCGACCGTGACGTCTTTTTCCAGATTCTTAATGGTATTTACCATATTTTCCCACTCGGTAATATCCGGTTCCGGGCAATCTAACTTCAAGCATTCGCAGATTACGTCGGCAAGATGCTCCTTTTCCATAGCCAGAGGTGCTTCGTAAAGGGTTTCCACATCCAGATTCTGAAGAACATGGGATGCCGGTACATTACAGAAAAGTGCAATCTTGTCCTTGAGTCCCGGCTCTAACGGATACTCTGTACGACAGACGATCACATCCGGCTGAATACCCATTCCCTGCAGCTCTTTAACACTGGCCTGGGTTGGTTTTGTCTTCATCTCGCCGGAAGCGTGAAGATAAGGGATCAATGTAACGTGGATCAAAGCAACGTTATCGTGTCCCATATCATGCTGGAACTGACGGATAGACTCCAGAAATGGCTGGCTCTCGATGTCGCCTGCGGTACCACCCACTTCGATAATGGCAATCTGTGTATCTTTGCAGCCATCGTTCCGGTAGAAACGGCTTTTGATCTCGTTGGTAATATGAGGGATAACCTGTACGGTACCTCCGCCATAATCGCCCCGGCGTTCCTTATTTAATACAGACCAGTACACCTTACCGGTTGTAACATTGGACTGTTTTGTAAGACTTTCATCGATGAAACGCTCATAGTGACCCAGATCAAGATCTGTCTCCGCACCGTCGTCAGTAACGAAAACCTCTCCGTGCTGTACCGGATTCATGGTACCCGGATCAATATTGATGTAGGGATCAAACTTCTGCATTGTCACGCTGTATCCGCGCATTTTCAGAAGACGTCCCAGCGAAGCTGCGGTAATACCCTTTCCAAGACCGGATACAACGCCACCTGTAACAAAGACATATTTGACTGCCATGTTTTTTTCCTCCATTTTGTAATGTGCAATGATTGATGTCAATAAAAAAACTATCTATCAGTATACTCCCAAACTAGGAAATGTTTCAATTCTTTTTTTACAGAATTTTCAGATTTTCTTCACAGGTTGATATATTGATTTATGGGAACACTATCATTATAATAAAGCTATGATATATTTGCAGGATCGTTCCAGGACGGTTTGTGGCAATATTGATACAGAACTGGCTATTGAGGAGGATATAGCATTGGACAATAATACAAACAGACAGAATGGCGGCGATGACGACCGTCAGAAAAAACAGAACCGCAGAGGGATCATCATCTGCCTTTTGGTGGCTGTCGGTGTATTTCTGGTATTTACCATGATGAATCACCAGATACAGCAGATGACCAACCGGGAGATTACTTATGATAAATTTATCCGGATGCTGGATGATGGACAGGTGAAATCCGTCACGCTGACAGCAGACCGGTTAAAGATTATTCCTCAGAGCAGTGGAGACAGCGTATATCAGATTACCTATTATACAGGGATCATTTCTATGGATTATAGTCTGGTAGAGCGTTTAAATAAAGCAGGAGTTGAGTTTAAAAAGGATCTGACGGACAACAGTTCCAGTATGATTTATATGTTGATGTCCTATCTGCTTCCGGTACTTTTGCTGTGGGGAGGACTTTTTCTGATCTTCCGTCTGATGTCGCGCAATTCCGGCGGCATGATGGGCATTGGCAAGAGTACCGCCAAAATGTATGTGCAGAAGGAAACAGGTGTGACCTTTAAGGATGTAGCAGGTCAGGAGGAGGCTATGGATTCTCTGACAGAGATGGTAGACTTCCTGAATAATCCGGGCAAGTATACAGAGATTGGTGCAAGACTGCCCAAGGGAGCACTTCTTGTAGGACCTCCGGGTACCGGTAAAACACTTCTGGCAAAGGCAGTGGCGGGGGAGGCTGGAGTACCGTTTTTCTCTCTGTCCGGTTCTGATTTTGTGGAGATGTTTGTGGGTGTGGGAGCTTCCCGTGTAAGAGATCTTTTTAAGCAGGCACAGGCAATGGCGCCTTGTATTATTTTTATTGATGAGATTGATGCCATCGGTAAGAGCCGTGACAGCCAGTATGGTGGCGGCAATGACGAGAGAGAACAGACATTAAATCAGCTCCTCTCGGAGATGGATGGCTTTGACAGCTCCAAGGGTCTTGTGATCCTGGGTGCGACAAACCGTCCGGAGGTGCTGGACAAGGCACTTCTTCGTCCGGGACGTTTCGACCGTCGCGTGATCGTGGAGAAGCCGGATCTGAAAGGACGTGTGGATATTCTTAAGGTACATGCCAAGGACGTTCTGATGGATGAAACGGTAGATTTTGATGAGATTGCCCTTGCGACCAGTGGTGCTGTAGGTTCCGACCTGGCCAATATGATCAATGAAGCGGCCATTATGGCGGTAAAGGCAGGCAGAAAGGCGGTTTGCCAGGCAGACCTGTTTGAGGCGGTTGAGGTTGTGATCGCCGGCAAGGAAAAGAAGGATCGTATTTTGGGCAAGGAGGAGAAAAAGATCGTTGCTTACCATGAGACGGGTCATGCTCTGGTGACGGCTCTGATGAAGCATTCCGAACCGGTTCAGAAGATCACGATCGTGCCGAGAACCATGGGATCTCTGGGATATGTAATGCAGGTGCCGGAGGAGGAGAAGTATCTGATGAGCAAAGATGAGATACTGACCCGGATCACCACATTGTTTGGCGGCCGCGCAGCAGAGCAGATCGTATTTGATTCTGTTACCACAGGTGCCTCCAATGATATAGAGCAGGCAACTAAGCTTGCAAGAGCCATGGTGACACAGTATGGTATGTCAGAAAAGTTCGGACTGATCGGTCTGGAGTCGATCCAGAACCGTTATCTTGATGGACGTGCCGTGTTAAACTGCGGTGATGCCACAGAGGCGGAGATCGATCAGGAGGTTATGCGTATCCTGAAGGAATGTTACGCCAAGGCAGAGGAGCTTTTACGGGGTGACAGAGAAGCATTGGATAAGCTGGCAGAGTTTCTGATCGCTCACGAGACCATTACCGGCAAGGAGTTTATGAAGATCTTCCGACAGGTGAAAGGCATTAAGGATCCGGAGGGAGACTTATATAATGCGCTCGTTCTTGATGTGGATGGTACGCTGGTCGGCTCAGACAAAAAAGTATCCGAAAATACGCGTCAGGCATTGATCGATCTGCAGCAGAGGGGAAAGACCGTGGCGATCGCTTCCGGCCGGTCTATTTCCGGCATCCGGCGTACGGCAGCGGCCATTCAGCTGGAGCAGTTTGGCGGTTATGTGATTGCGTATAACGGCACCACGGTAGTCAACTGCAAGACAGGAGAGTGCATTTACAATCAGACACTGGATCAGGATATGATCAAGCCGGTCTATGAGGCAGCTAAGGAGTTACAGCTTGGCATTACCGTTTATCATGACGAAGCAAAAGAGCTTTTGGCGGGGAATGGCATAGATTCTTATATTGAAGCAGATGCTAAGGCATGTGATATCACGATCCGTCAGGTCAATGATCTGGTTCGTGCGATTGACTTCCCGGTAAACAAGCTTCTTCTTTCCGGAGCACCGGACAAGATGAAGGAAGTGGAAAAGACATTGAAGGAACGCTTCGGAGACAAACTCAATGTATTCCGTTCCGATCCTTATTATGTAGAGATCCTGCCGAAGTTTGTAGATAAATCAGTAGCGGTGGACAAATTAATGAAATTCCTGGAGATCAACAGGGAAAAGGTCATCTGTGTTGGTGACAGCTTCAATGATCTGCCAATGCTGCGGTATGCGGGGAAAGGCGTTGCAATGGGAAATGCCCAGAAAGAAGTCAAGGAGGCAGCGGACTATGTTACGTCATCCAATGATGAGGATGGTATCGTGGAAATCATCCGGAAATTTATGACACCACAGGCCGAAAATGACAACGGGGACGATAGCGGGAATCCCGCTGACAGCTTGTAAAGCATAGGTAAATATGATAAAATGAAAGTCGGGGTATTTTTTTACCCCGACTCTTTTTTGACTTAAATGGTCGTTATAATAGTACCTAAATTATAAATCTGAGGAGATACTCATGAAAAGAATGAACAAAAAATACTTGGCGGTATTGCTGGCAGCCTGTGTTGCTCTGGCCGGCTGGCATGTGGATGTGAAAAATGCGAATGCTGCGACATTTTCGGATATTAATCAGGACAGTGTATTTTTAAAACAGCCGTCCGGCAGCAGTCTTTGTACGCTGGTGGCTGCGACTATGCTGGTGCGCCGCGGGGCAATGATGAACGGAAATGCGAATTGGGCCTCCATTACAACGGATATGATGCGTTCTGCGGCATGGGTCGAAGGGACAGGCTTAAAATGGAACTTTACCTGTGGTGGTATGACGGTAGCACATGACAGCTTTTCCGGAAATGCCACAGATCTGGCGGTCAAACTGTCAGAGCATCCGGAGGGGATTGTTGTATACAAACAGAAGTCCGATCAGCAGCATGCCGTTTTGGTGACAGATTATACAGATGGGATATTCTATTGTGCCGATCCTGCTGCCGGCATTTTTGCCGGGAGAATCCCTATCACCTCTGCCAGTATCGGGATTGAAGAATCCAATTATATCTGGTATATCAGCAGTCCGGATCTTTATCTGACAGACGATTCCGGCAACCAGATTCCTCATGCGGTGGAGACTCCAAAGCCGTCTACCAGCAGCCCGAAGCCGACGGCTACTGCAACTGTCAAGCCGACTGCGACAACAAAACCTAAGGCGACAGCGATGACAAAGACCAAAACCACAAAGAAACCGAAGGCGACGACAAAACCGAAAACTGCAGCAAAGCCAAAGGCAACAGAAAAGGCAGACGCAGAAGAAAAAACAACAGAAAAAGTGACAGCACCGGGGAAGGTAAGCGGTGTGGCTGTTAAAAATAACAAAAAAAAGACATTGACGATTACCTGGAAAAGCACCAAAGGAGCGAAGGGATATCAGGTCCGTTTTGCAACGAGTAAAAAGATTCCCAAGGGAGCAGCTTCTGTAATATTGACGGGGCATAGAGCTGCCCTGACAGATCTTTCCAGAGGCAGTGTCTTTTATGTAAAGGTGCGGGCATATAAGTTAAATGGCAAAAAGAAAGTATTTGGTCCCTATAGCGGGGTAAAAAAAGGAAAGGTCAAAAAATAAAAGTGTTTGATATTGAGGAGGAGCTAAAAAAACTGCCGGGAAAGCCGGGAGTCTATCTGATGCATGATGCAAAGGATGCGATTATTTATGTGGGGAAAGCCATCAGCCTGAAAAACAGGGTACGGCAGTATTTTCAGCCCAGCAGAAATGTTTCACCCAAGATAGAAAAAATGATATCCCAGATTGATCATTTTGAGTATATCATTACGGACTCTGAGGTGGAGGCTCTGGTTTTGGAGAGCAATCTGATCAAGGAGCATCGTCCGAAATACAACACCATGCTCAAGGATGACAAGAGCTATCCTTTTATTAAAGCGACGGTGGGTGAGGATTTTCCCAGACTTGTCTTTTCCAGACAGGAAAAACGGGATAAATCGAAATATTTCGGTCCTTATACAAGTGCAGGCTCTGCAAAGGATACCCTGGAACTGCTTCGTAAAATCTATCATATCCGAAGCTGCCGGCGGGTGCTGCCCAGAGATACCGGCAAGGAACGCCCATGTCTGAATTATCATATTGGCCAGTGTGATGCGCCATGTCAGGGATATATTTCTTCCGGGGATTACAAAGAGCATTTCCGGGAAGCTCTGAAGATTCTGGAAGGAGATTACACAGGGGTACTGCAGTATCTGCAGGAAAAGATGGCGGCGGCATCAGCAGCAATGCAGTTTGAGGAAGCGGCACAGTACAGAGATCTGATGGAAAGTGTCAGGAAGGCTTCTGTTCATCAGAAGATTACCAGCTTTGATGGTCTTGACCGGGATATCATTGCTCTGGCGAAGGATCAGAGCGAAGCCGTGGTGCAGGTATTCTTTATCCGGGAAGGAAGAATGATCGGAAGAGATCATTTTCATTTAGGTGGTGTAGACGGCTCCACCCGGCAGGAGATTCTACAGGCATTTCTTAAGCAGTTTTATGCAGGAACACCTTTTATTCCCAAGGAACTCATGTTAGAATATGAGATAGAAGATGCAGAGGTTATCGCCAGATGGCTCAGTGAACGTCGTGGCGACAAGGTGCGTATTCTGGTACCCAAGAAGGGACAGAAGGAGCGGCTGGTAGAGCTGGCACACAAAAATGCGCTGATGGTTCTGGAACAGGATGCCCAGAAGATCCGCCGGGCAGAGGAGAGGACCATCGGTGCCATGCAGGAAATTTGTTCCTGGATCGGTATCACGGGAGTACACAGAGTGGAATCCTACGATATTTCGAATATCAGCGGATTTCAATCAGTAGGCTCTATGGTGGTTTTTGAGGATGGCAGTCCCCGCAAAAGCGACTACCGGAAGTTCCGGATCAAAACGGTTCAGGGACCGGATGATTATGCCAGCATGCGGGAGGTTCTTACCAGACGTTTTGAGCATGGGCTGGAAGAGGAGAAAAAGCTGGCAGAGCAGGGCTTTGATGAGGAAAATGGCAGCTTTACCCGCTATCCGGATCTGATCATGATGGACGGTGGAAAGGGGCAGGTGCATATTGCCGAGGAGGTGCTTCGTAAGCTTCATTTAACCATTCCTGTCTGTGGTATGGTCAAGGATGACAGACACCGTACCAGAGGAATTTATTTTCAGGGGGAGGAGCTTCCGATTGATATTAACAGCGAAGGCTTTCACCTGATGACCCGGATACAGGATGAGGTACACCGGTTTGCTATCGAGTATCACCGCTCTTTGCGGAGCAAGGTGCAGGTAAAGTCTATTTTGGATGATATTCCGGGGATCGGCGGGAAAAGACGCCGTGCATTAATGAAGAAGTTTGGCTCCATTGAAGCAGTCAGGAGCGCAGACATAGAGGAGTTATCACAAACAGAAACCATGAACTTAGGGGCTGCGCGCAAGGTGTATGATTTCTTCCATCCGGCAGATGGGGAGACCGGCGGGCAGGAAGCACAGATTAAAGGAGAACAGAATGGCAGAGACATATAGTGTATTATTGGAAAAATTAATCGAACAAATGGAACTGGAAAATGTAACCAAGGATGTAGATGTTTCACGGATCGAGATCGTGCAGACTGACGTGAACCGTCCGGCTTTGCAGCTTGCAGGCTTTTTTGATTACTTTGATTCCGGAAGGATACAGATCATTGGTCATGTAGAGCACACATATATGGAGCAGAAGGGTCTGGATTACACATTGGAAATGATGGAGATCATCATGGCAGGCAGTGAGCGTCATACAAAGCCGCCGTGTATTGTATTCTGTCGTGATCTTCACATTGATGACAAGTTGATCCGGCTTGCCAGCAAGTATCAGGTGCCATTGCTTCGCACCGGCAAAGAGACCAATGCCTTTATGGCGGAGGTGATCCGCTGGCTCAATGTAGAGCTTGCACCGCGCTGCAGCGTTCATGGTGTACTTCTTGACCTGTTTGGTGAAGGTGTTCTGATCATGGGTGAGAGCGGCATCGGTAAGTCCGAGGTTGCACTGGAGCTGATCCACAGAGGTCATCGTCTCGTGTCCGATGATGTTGTCGAGATTAAAAAAGTAAGCGATGCCTCCCTGATCGGAAGTGCACCGGATATCACCCGTCATTTTATCGAGCTTCGTGGTATTGGTATTATTGATGCCAAAACGCTGTTTGGTGTCGAGAGTGTAAAAAATGAGCAGGAGATCAATCTGGTCATTAAGCTGGAAGAGTACAACAAAAATCAGGAATATGATCGTCTGGGTCTGGAGGAGCAGTATATTGAGTTTCTTGGAAACAAGGTTGTCTGTCATTCTATTCCGATCCGTCCGGGTCGTAACTGTGCGATCATCTGTGAGTCTGCCGCAGTCAACTACAGACAGAAGAAGATGGGTTACAATGCGGCACTGGAGCTTTATAACCGTGTAACCAACAATATTGCAGAGAAAACACAGAAGAAATAAATTGGGGATGAAGGGAAATTAGGCAGAAGGGAGAATGTATTTATGAAATTTATAAAATCAGATGATTTAAAACTGGGAATGCGTCTGGCAAAGCCCATTTACAATAGAGATGGTGTTATGCTGTATGAGCGCAATTCCAAGCTGACCAGACAGGGTATTGTCAGTATTCAGAATTTTGGATTGATCGGGGTGTATATTCTGGAGCCGGCAGAACCTGTACCGCCGATGTCGGCAGATGATATCGAGTTTGAGCGTTTTCAGGCAATGTCCATTTTTACGATCCGGGAGATCCTGGATGCTGTGACAAAGCAGAGAGAGGCAAAGGGGATGTATCAGTTTGCCAACCAGATCATCCGCCGTTATGGCAGCCTGAATCACAAGATCAGCTTTGTACAGAACCTGAGAAGCAATGAGGATTATGTATATAAGCACTCTCTGAATACGGCAATCCTCTGCGCTATGATCTCTCACAAGCTTCATATGGAGTTTAAGCAGCAGCTGGATATTGTGGTAGCGGCAATTCTGCATGATGTGGGCAGCCTGTTGATCCCACCGCATATCCGCCGCAAACGCAAAAACGAGATCACCCAGGAGGATGAAAAAAAGATCCGGACCTATCATTATGCAGCGGTTCAGCTGATTGATAATGATTATGATCTCGACCCGGAGATCAAACGTACCGTGAAGGGGATCATCAATGCACTTCATCAAACCAATGGTGATGATGCGGCTACATATAAATCTTTAAATATAGACATACTGAAAGTAGCCTATGCATATGATTCTCTGACCGCTATGAATTTTGAGGAAGAACCGGCATCCGAGATTGAGGCTGTCAGAATACTTCTTGATCCGGAGCAGGGCTTTGATCCGGAGGTAGTGACCGCACTGATCCAGAGCATCAATATTTTGCAGCCGGGTGTCTGCGTGGAATTTACCAATGGAGACAAGGGTCTGGTGGTTTCCGCCAATGATGAGGATGTGCTTGCACCGGAGGTTCTTTCGTTCCGGACGAATGTCATCTATAATATGGCCGATCCGGCAGTTACAGCGGAAGTGCAGATCCGCGATATTATGAAGACGATGGATAACCGTTACGTTATGGATACGGAGCTGTTAAAGAGTTACGAGGGACGTACCGTGCACATGGGTGAGAAACTGACACACAAGAATTATTAAAGGATAAAGAAATGTATATAATAGTAGGTTTAGGAAATCCGGAAAGGAAATACGATGGCACCCGTCACAATATCGGTTTTTCGGCGTTGACGGTGTTGGCGGATACTTACGGGATTTCCATGGATATCAAAAAGCATAAGGCGGTCTGTGGCAAAGGTGTGATCGAGGGACAGAAGGTTCTTCTGGCGATGCCGCAGACCTATATGAATCTCAGCGGAGAGAGTGTCCGGGAGCTGGTGGATTATTACAAGATCGATCCGGAGGAGGAGCTGATCGTTATTTACGATGATATCAATCTGGCACCGGGGAAGCTTCGGATTCGTCCGAAGGGCAGCGCCGGAGGACATAATGGTATCAAAAATATCATTGCACATCTGGGAACCCAGGTCTTTCCACGCATCCGTGTGGGCGTAGGAGAGAAGCCGAAGGGCTGGGATCTGGCGGATTATGTGCTGGGAAGATTTCCCGGAGAAGAAGAACCGGTGATCCGGGAGGCATTGGAAAAGACCACCAAAGCATGCTGCGAGATTATTACGGCGGATGTAACTTCCGCTATGAACAAATATAACAACAAATAACTTTATATAAGGAAAGGACAGCCATTCATGGAAACGCTATGGAAGCCTCTGGAGGAGTTAAATGCCTACGGCAGCGCCAGAGAATGTATTGAGCGGGGCAGAATGCCAATCCGGATATCAGGCTGCATCGACGGACAGAAAAGCCATCTTGTGAGTGGATTATCTCAGGAGAAAAGCTGGACGGTGATCATTACCGCCAATGAGAAAAAGGCACGGGAAATTCTTGCGGATTACCGGATGTACGACAAAAACGCCGTATTTTATCCGGCGAAAGATGTTATCTTTTATAGTGCAGATGTCCATGGCAATGCAGTAGAAACAGAACGATTAAAGACAATCAAATTATTATTAGACCAGGAGGGCGGCACAGTAATCACCACCATGACGGCGGGGATGGAATATGTGCAGTCCTTATCTGTCTATAAGAAATCATGCCGCAGACTGCAGGAGGGAGCGCAGATTGATCTGGAGGATCTGAGCCGCTGCCTGACAGATATGGGATATGAGAGACAGAGCCAGGTGGAACAGCCGGGGCAGTATTCTATCCGGGGAGGGATCGTTGATCTCTATTCTCCCACAGAGGAATGTCCATACCGGATTGAGTTGTGGGGAGATGAGATCGATACGATACGATCCTTCGATGTGGAAAGCCAGCGGTCCATTGAGCGTGTGGAACAGATCACGATCTTTCCGGCAATGGAGATTATATTAAATGATGCGCAGCTGCGTCAGGGATTTGCAAAGATCAAAAAAGACCGGGATAAGCTGCAGGCAAAGTTCAAAAAAGCAGGGGATTTTGAGGCATATAACCGTCTCGCGGATACTATGCGGGAATGGAAGGAGCGTGTGGAGTACTCACGCAGTGGAGCCGGACTGGAAAGCTTTCTTACCTATTTTGACGGAACAGCGGGTTCTTTTTTTGATTTCTTCGACCCGGAGGAAACGCTGTTTGCGGTAGATGAACCGGTGCGCTGTCTGGAGGCGATGCAGGCGGTGGAGACAGAGTTCCGGGAAAGCATGGAAAACCGTCTGGAAAAGGGACTTTTACTGCCGGGACAAATGGAAGTCTTGTATAGTGCAGAGACAGTCAATGCTATGCTTCAGCAGAAGAAAACGGTATATTTATCCATGCTGGATGGGCTTCCGGCAGGGGTGGAGGTGAAGGAAAGCCTTCATTTGCAGTGCCAGACCATCGCTTCATACAATAAGCATTTCGAACTCCTGGTGGAGGACATGAAACGCTGGCGGGAGCAGGGCTACCGCATTTTGATGCTCTGTGCCTCCAGAACCAGGGCGAAACGTCTGGCGGGAGACTTTGAGCAGTATGATGTGCCGGCATTTTACCGGGAGACGCTGGACCGAGAGCTGCAGCCGGGAGAGCTTATGGTAAGCTATGGCCGTCTTTCAAAAGGATTTTCCTATACGCAGCTTCGTTTTGTAGTGGTGACTGAGAGTGATATCTTTGGCGCACGGACCAGAACGGGACGCAAACGTCAGAAGCAGCACAATGGTCAGGTGATCCAGAGCTTTAATGAACTCAATGTAGGAGATTTTGTGATTCATGAGAACCACGGTCTCGGTATTTACCGTGGTATTGAGAAGATCAAGGTAGACAATGTTGCCAAGGATTTCATCAAAATTGAGTATGGAGACGGTGGGAATCTTTACGTTCCGGCATCGGCACTGGATGTTCTGCAGAAGTATGCCAGTCAGGATGCAGCCAAAAAGCCAAAGCTTAACAAGCTCAACACCATGGAATGGAAAAAGACAAAGACCAGAGTCCGTGGAGCAGTTAAGGAGATTGCCAGAGAGCTGGTGGAGCTGTACGCAAAGCGTCAGGAGCAGCCGGGATACCGGTTCAGTCCGGACACCGTCTGGCAGACAGAGTTCGAGGAGATGTTTCCTTATGAGGAGACGGCAGATCAGCTGGAAGCTATTGCGGCGACAAAACGGGATATGGAAAGCAGCAGGGTGATGGACCGTCTGATCTGCGGCGATGTGGGGTACGGCAAGACAGAGGTGGCGATTCGGGCTGCCTTCAAGGCGGTAAATGACAATAAACAGGTGGCATTTCTGGTGCCAACCACCATACTGGCACAGCAGCATTACAATACCATCAGGGAAAGACTGGGAGATTATCCGATCAATGTGGAAATGATGTCGCGGTTCCGCACAGCCGCACAGCAGAAAAAGACCATTGAAAAGCTCAAGCGGGGCGAAGTGGATATTGTCATTGGTACCCACAGGCTTTTGTCCAAGGATGTTTCCTTCAAGGATCTGGGGCTTCTGATCGTAGATGAGGAGCAGCGCTTTGGTGTGACCCACAAGGAGAAGATCAAGCAAATGAAGGGGGACGTGGATGTACTGACTCTTTCGGCGACACCGATTCCGCGGACCCTGCATATGAGTCTGGTGGGAATCCGTGATATGAGTGTACTGGAGGAACCGCCGGTAGACCGTCTGCCGATCCAGACCTTTGTGATGGAGCATAGCGGAGAGATCATCCGGGAAGCCATCAACCGGGAGCTCGTGCGGGGAGGACAGGTATATTATGTATATAACCGTGTCTGTAATATCGACGAGGTTGCCATGGAGATCGCCCGTCTGGTGCCGGATGCCAATGTGGCATTTGCTCACGGCCAGATGAGTGAGAGGGAGCTGGAGCGCATTATGATGAGTTTTATTCAGGGGGAGATCGATGTGCTGATCGCAACCACCATTATTGAAACGGGGCTTGACATATCTAATGTAAATACTATCATTATAGATAATGCTGATCAGATGGGATTGTCCCAGCTTTATCAGCTCAGAGGACGTGTGGGACGTTCCAACCGGACCGCATATGCCTTTCTGATGTACAAAAAAGACAAGATTCTCCGGGAGGTGGCAGAGAAACGACTGGCAGCGATCCGGGAATATACAGATCTGGGCTCCGGCATCAAAGTTGCTATGCGGGATCTGGAGATCCGGGGAGCCGGTAATCTGCTGGGAGCAGCCCAGTCAGGTCATATGGAGGCAGTAGGATACGAGCTCTACTGCAAAATGCTCAGCGAAGCCGTTCGTACTATGAAGGGAGAACGGCCGGAGAGAGAAGAAATGGAGACAAATATTGACCTGCAGGTTGACGCATTCATTCCGGCATCGTATATTAAAAGTGAGTATCAGAAGCTGGATATGTATAAACGGATCGCGGCACTGGAAAATGAGGGAGAACGCTCAGACATGGAGGATGAGCTGGTGGACCGTTTCGGTGACATTCCTCATGCGGCACAGAATCTTCTGCGGATCGCTGTACTGAAAGCGGATGCGCACCGCAGCGGTATTCTTCAGGTGACCCAGAAGCCGGATGGAATCCGGTTTTACATGCAGCCGGAGCTGTCTCTGGATGTTACAGGGATACCGGATATGATACAGGCGTTTGACGGCGATCTCCGTTATATCTCCAAGGGAGAGGCACATTTCCTGTATGTCCGCAGGGCGTTGGAGACAGGGGATGGCAAAGCGGCAGTCACGGGCAAAGCCGCAGCAAAAGAAAAACGCCGGCAGACAGAAAGAATATTTCAGGCAGCAGAAAGTGTTGTGAAGGCCATAGGACAGCTTCAGGGACATGATACAGAAATGATAGCTTCCAGTGGGCAGGATAAAGACGCAAAAGAAAGAATGGAGTAAGCATCATGCAGAGAAAAAAATGGATATCAGGCTTATGTATTGCCATGGCAGCAGCTCTTGTATTTACCGGCTGTGGCAATAAAAAATCATCAAAAGAAGAAAAAGGAACAAAGGTGTCCTCCGGTACTGTCGTAATGATGGTCGGAGACGATCAGGTGCGCTACAGTGAAGTGATGGCATATTGTTATTTTCTGAAATGCCAGTATGAGGACAGCTTTGGCAAGGAGCTGTGGCAATACAAGCTGGATGATAATGAAACCATCGGTGACCAGGCAAAGCAGGAGATTGTCAATATGATCACGCAGTTGAAAGTGATCTCCGGTGTAGCTCAGCAGCAGGAGGTCAGTCTCTCGGCAGACGAGCAGGACGAGGCGCTTCGTCAGGCGGAAAGTCTGGTGCAGAATGCCAAGGCGGCCGACAAAAAGGAATACGGTCTTTCTGTCCAGAAGATCAGTGAGATCTATCAGGAGAATCTGCTGGCAGAAAAGATGTTTTATGTTGCGACAGATGAAGCAGATACCAATGTGACAGACGAGGAAGCAAGCGAAGCGATCCGGAAGGAGGCAGCAAAAACGGCATCCGGTTCGGCACTGCAGACGGAGGAGGATAGTTCCATCACACAGGATATGATCGATCAGCAGAAGGAAAAGATCATCCGGCAGCGCCAGTCGGATATGTTTGTTAAAAAGTATAATCGATGGCTTCAGGACAAAAAAGTGGACATCAATCAGAGCTTCTGGAACGACTTTACATTGTAGGAAAGGATGTTTACAGAGACAACGTGATTTGTTATACTAAAAGATAGGACAAATGGCAGTATTTGTACGAAAGAGAGGAACGAAAATGGTGAAAGCAGAGCATGTTAATCCATTTATTTTATCTGTGTGCAAGGTTGTAAAGGACGTATGCAAGATGGATCTCAAGATTGGAAAACCCGGAGTAAAGAAAGAAGAGTACCCGGATGATGCTTCTATTATTGAACTTGGCATTGTAGGAGGCCTGAGTGGCAAGGTTATACTCAACATGGAGCATCCGGCAGCGTTAGAAATCATTTCCAAAATGATGATGCAGCCGGTTAATACGATTGATGAGATCGGACAGAGTGCCATCTCCGAACTGGGGAATATGATCGCAGGTAATGCAGCGACAGTATTTGCCAGTAACAATATTCGGATCGACATTACCCCGCCGGGATATTACGATGGCAGCAGCTACCAGGGGCAGGGAAACCAGATGTTGAGCATTCCGTTTTGTTCGGATGCAGGTTCCATATCCGTAGATATTTTTATTGCAGAATAACACAGCCGGCAGCAGACAGCCTGCCGGCTTTCTAAATGAATAAATAACGCAGAAAGGATGCAGGATTACTATGGCAGGATTTAAACGATATCGCAAGGACGATCCCGTTTCGTATTCTCTGGGAATTACACTGACCTTTGAACTCCTTCGATACAAGACAGAATATGTCAATAAAGTATATGTTCACTCCGCAATGAAAGAAGGAGACACATACGATAAGCTGCGGGCAATATGCAGGGAAGCCGGCATACCGGTCCAGCAGACGGACAAAATATTTCACGTACTCTCCCAAAAGGAAAACTGCTACGTGATCGGAGAATTCCGCAAATTTCCTGGAATATTGCAAAAAGACGCCTCTCATATCGTGCTGGTCAATCCGTCCAATGCGGGAAACATGGGAACCATTATGAGAAGTGCCCTTGGATTTGAGCTAAACCAGATGGCAATCGTGCGCCCGGCAGTGGATGCATTTGACCCAAAAGTCGTGCGGGCGTCTATGGGAGCGATCTTTTCCACAGAGTTTCAGTATTTTGATACCTTTGAGGAGTACCGGCAGCAGTTTGGAGACAGAGAACTGTATCCGTTTATGCTGCAGGCACAGATCACATTGCCGGAGATCCATCCGTCAGGGACGTATTCTCTGATCTTTGGCAACGAGGCAACCGGTCTGCCGGGAGAATTTCTCAATATAGGCACATCCGTTATTATCCCGCATTCCCACAGGATTGACAGCCTGAATCTGCCGATTGCCGCCAGTATCGCAATGTATGCGGCTCATAGTGCATCTCGCCGGTGACGGATTTTGCGGCGTTCATATCAGGAGTATATAATCCTGAGGTGTTGACAACAAATGTATAATATATTATAGACAAAGAAGTAAGAAAGGAAGGATTATTATGGCAAAGATTGATATTATTTCGGGATTTTTAGGAGCAGGAAAGACCACATTGATCAAAAAACTGATCGCAGAAGCTTTTACGGGAGAGAAGCTTGTACTGATAGAAAATGAATTTGGTGAGATCGGCATTGATGGCGGTTTCCTGAAGGAGGCCGGCATCCAGATCACAGAGATGAACTCAGGCTGTATCTGCTGTTCGCTGGTGGGCGACTTTGGCGCAGCATTAAAGGAAGTGCTGGAGAAGTATTCTCCGGACCGTGTGATCATTGAGCCGTCCGGTGTAGGCAAGCTGTCTGACGTTATCAAAGCAGTACAGAATATCGGAGAGGGCGTTGAGATCAACAGTACCGCTGTTGTTGTAGATGCCCAGAAATGCAAAATGTATATGAAGAACTACGGAGAGTTCTACAATAACCAGATCGAATATGCAGGAACAGTAATTCTCAGCCGTACCCAGAAGGTGTCTGATGATAAGCTGGACACCTGTGTAAAGATGATCCGTGAAAAGAATGATGAGGCTTCCATCATTACAACACCTTGGGATGATATCAATGGAAAGAACATTCTTGAGGCAATGGAAAAGGTAAATTCTCTGGAAAAAGAGCTTATGGAAGAGCATGAGCACCATCATCATGATGGCGGATGCTGCTGTGGTCATCACCACGATCATGATGAGCACGAGCATCATCATGATGGAGAGTGTGGCTGCGGCCATCATCATGACGACCATGAGCATCATCATGATGGAGAGTGTGGCTGTGGTCATCACCATGATCATGAGGGACATCATCACGCAGATGATGTATTTACAAGCTGGGGCGTAGAGACTGCTCATAAGTTTACCGAGGAGGAGCTGAAAGATATTCTGGACAAGCTGGCAAAGGGCGACGGGTACGGAGAGGTACTTCGTGCCAAAGGTATCGTGACACCGGTAGAGGGAGAGTGGTTCCACTTCGATCTGGTACCGGAGGAGACTGAGCTTCGCCGTGGTGCGGCAGATTATACAGGACGTATCTGTGTCATCGGTGCAAATCTCAACGAGGATAAGATTAAAGAATTGTTCCATGTATGATAGAAGAAACACAACGCAACGATTAGTTTATTGTAATGACAAATGACACAACAAAGAGAGGATAGCTATGTTTGGAAAGCAAAAACAGGAGATGATGGTATACGTCATCATGGGATTTCTTGAGGCAGGAAAGACAAGTCTGATCCGCGACTTGCTGGTGGATGAGCTTTTTGACGACAAATCCAAAACACTGATTCTTGTCTGTGAAGAAGGAGAGGAAGAATATCCTCAGGCGCTTCTTGATCAGACCCATGCGGCATGTGAATATATCGAGGACGAGGAGTCCTTCAACGGCAAGGTAATAGAAAAGTTTCTGAAAAAGCACCGCCCGGATCGTATTATTATAGAATACAATGGAATGTGGTCCACAAAACATATCCCGGAGATGTATGATTTCCTGGAGGATATCTGCTTTGACCGGGAGGTATACTTCCAGACCATAGATGTCGTAAATGACGAAACCTTTTTATTATATACGCGGAATATGCCGTCTATGATGGTAGAGCATTACAAGGTATCGGAGATGGTCATCGTCAACCGTTGCACCGTAGAAAATACCAACAAAAATGCCATTCGCGGCAGCGTAAAAGCAGTAAATCCGAGAGCGCAGATCGTTTATGAGTCAGAGGATGATGCGTTCTACGAGATGAAGGACGAAATGCCATTTGACGTCAAAGCGGATATCATTGATATCAAGGAAGACGATTTTGGCCTCTGGTATGTGGATATGATCGATCATCAGTCTGTTTATGATGGCAAGACACTTCATCTCACAGGACGGATCCAGAAAACCGGAGGACTTGAAAAGGGTTATGTGGTATTTGGACGCCATGCCATGACCTGCTGCGCCGATGACGTGCAGTTTATCGGATTTCTCTGCAAAGCCGATGACTGGTCTGACTTTGCAAATGGCAGCTATGTCACGATCACGGCACGTCTGGAGTTTAAATTCCGCAAAGAATACGGAGAAGAGGGGCCGGTATTTTATGCAGAAGAAGTTGTGGAGGCACAAAAACCGAAGGAAGAACTGGTATATTTTAATTAACCGGTTAAATGTTATGCAAAAATGCCAAGAAAAGTAAAAAATAAATAAAAGCATTATGAAAAATGCACAAAATAATACGGAAGTGTGACGGTTTTGGACATAAAACACAAAAAAACAATCTTCGGATTGGTGAATTTGTCTATATCACATTTTAAAGAAAGTTGTTATGATATAATGCGTAATGGAAGTGGTATAGTTATCGGCAGTTGCGGAGTCGATAATTATGTACACTTCTTAAAAAATCAAAACAACCCATAGAATAAATTGGGGGAAATTTTAAGGAGGAAAAGAAATGAAGTTAACAAAGGGAATGAAGAAAGCTCTTTCCTTACTTCTGTCTGCTGCTATGGTAGTTACAGGAGTAAACGTAACTGCAGGCAAGGCTAGTGCCGAGGAAACTGCAGCAACACCAGACAAGTATGTATTAGAGATCTCCACACCAAAAAAGGGTGATGGTCATGACGGTGCTACAAATGCTGGTATCGTGACAAAGCTCAACGGTGAAGTTGTTGATTTTTATGGTCACGATGGAGATGATATGAAGGATGCTGATGGAAACAGTATTTCCAGCCGTACATTCTTCCCAATGGAGATCGCTAATAAGATCGCTGCATTCAAGCAGCCTGTTTACAAGGTAACATCTCTTACTAATGGTGCTACTCTGAAACTCTGGGATTTCTGCTGGAATGGTACTTGGACAATCGGTGATCAGACCGGTAACATTAACAACTCATACATCAAAGATGGTGAGTTTAATGGTGTTCAGGATAAGAAGACAACTGTAATCGACTATAAGCTTGGCGAGACAGAGATCGGTATTGATCTTTCTGGGGAGTATGAGGATGGAGAGGCTCCTGAGGCTCCAGAGTGGAATGGTGGTACATTTTTAGGATTCGGTCTTGATTTCGATGCAAGTGCAACAATCGAGGTTTATGATGCAGCACCTGCAGAGGTGCCAACTGCTGAGCCTACAGCTACAGCTACAGCTACAACTCCTGCAAAGACAACAGCTCCTGCAAAGACAACAACACCTGCTCAGATTACAACAAAGCAGACAATTACAACTCCTGCAGCAGTTGGTACATCTAAGATTAAAGCTGCTCAGAAGACAGTAGTAGTTGCTCCTGGTAAGACTGTTAAGGTTGGATTCACAGCAACAGCTGCTAAGCCAGCTACAAAGGCTGCAGTAGTTACAGCTACAACAGCTTCTAAGAAGGTTGCTACAGCTAAGGTTAAGGGCAAGAAGGTTGTAATCAAGGCTCCTAAGAAGGCAGTTAAGGGTGCTTCTACAACAGTAACTCTGAAGTCTACAAATGGTGATAAGAAGGTTTCTGCTAAGATCAAGGTTTATGTCCGCAACTCAGCCAAGAAGGTTAAGGCAGCTAAGAAAGCTATCACTGTTAAGAAGGGTAAGACTACTAAGTTAGTAATTAAGGCATCTAAGGTTCAGAATAAGAAGAAAGCATTTGCTGATACAATTACTGTAAAGGGCAAGATTGTTAAGCTTACAGACGTTAAGTTTGCTAAGGGTAAAGCTACTCTTACTCTGAAGGGTGCTAAGAAGGCTAAGAAAAAAGCCGTAACAATCAAGGTAGGTTCTAAATCTGTAAAGGTTAAAGCTACCGTTAAATAATAGTTCACTTCTATTACAATAATAATAAGAGCTTTCAAAAGGAAGGGGATACCTGAAAGGGTATCTCCTTTTTCTTTTTAGAAATTATGGCGTTAATTATGCGTAAAATCATTTGAACAATACAGAAAATTGGGTGTTGCTTTAAAGAAGGTGTAATGATGTGATTTAGACGCTTTAAAATGATTTAAGACGCATTTAAAGCCAGCAGCACGGTAATTCGCGGATGATTGGCAGGTTTATGATTTCTGCGGAATCAGAGGAGAAACAAAGGTGAAAAGCGAACAGTGAAACGGAACGAAGTCTGAAGACTGAAGAGGACCAAAATTCACCGGATAAAGCAAAAAATATACCGGGGAAGAACGTTCACAGGAGCGAAAGGATGCCGTATGTAAAGTGTTTTAAAAGGGATCTGGCCGGAAAAAAATCCATTTTTTGGAATGCTTTGAGGCCTGAATTGGAGGGCATTGGAAAAGATTTTAAAAAAATTTAAAAAAAGTTTTGAAAAAGTGTTGACAACTTCGAAAAAGCGTGATAATATATATCTCGCTGACGCAGAAAAGAGTCAGTAAGAAACAAG
>OGHH01000827.1_pt1 | contig 28338 bp, 20 predicted proteins | sample 1571471 | NCBI WGS metagenome assembly OGHH01 (sample SAMEA2581936, study PRJEB24529) | metagenome | biome: Human gut stool | place: China | collected 2011
AGCACAACACTTTTAATGTTGGGGTCCTGGGTTCGAGCCCCAGGCGGATCACCAATCAAAGATGAAAATCGAAGAAAATCCCTGATAACCAATAGTTATCGGGGATTTTTAGTTTCTACCCACCTCCCCCTTTTTACGCAGAATACAGCAACTTTCACAGGCCAATTCGGTGGAGTAAGATTCCGACCGAAAAAGTCCACCGAATAAGATTGCTTTGCGTTGATACACACTATTTTGCGTAGTCGTACTTCTGGCTTTGAAACTTAATTTTACAAACAAAAAGTATCAAGCCATGCAAAGAAACTATTTTTCGATTCTCTTCTTTATCAGAAGAACAAGACTGTTGAAGAACGGTGAAGCACCTATCGGACTGCGAATCACCGTAAACGGACAACGTGCCGAAATGCAAATCAAGCGCAGCGTTGCCGAGGAGCGTTGGAACGCATCCAAAGGCTGTGTGACAGGAAAAGACCGGAAAGCCTTGGAACTGAACCAGTATCTGGAATCTGTCAGGACAAAGATTTATCAGATACATCGTGAACTGCTGCAAGACGGCAAACCTATCACGGCCTTCACCATTATACAAAAGTTCAATGGTGAGGGCGAATCTCCTAAGATGCTCTTAGAGGTATTCCGTGAACATAACAGGAAGTATAGGGAACTTATAGACCGTGATTATGTGAAAGGCACGGTTTTGAGGTATGAAAGGACTGTCCGCTATTTGGAAGAAATGCTTCAAAGCCAATACAATCTGAAAGATATTCCGTTGAAGGAGCTGAACCATGAATTCGTCCAGAACTTTGAACACTTTGTAAAGGTGCGGAAGAATTGTGCTCAAAATGCAGCGGTCAAGTACCTGAAAAACTTGAAGAAAATCACCCGGCTTGCTTTGGTCAACAAATGGATTGCCGATGACCCGTTTTCCGAAATCCGCTTTCACCAGACACAGAGCAACCGTGACTTCTTGACGGAAGAGGAACTCAATGCCATCATCAATAAGAAGTTTGATATACAACGCCTTGAAACCGTCCGTGATATTTTTGTCTTTTGTGCGCTGAGTGGCTTGGCGTTCACGGACGCGCAGCATCTGACACCGGAGCATATCACACAAGACAACAACGGGGACTATTGGATAAGGAAGCCGCGCGAAAAGACAAACAATATATGCAACATCCCCCTGCTGAATATACCACGGATGATTGCGGAAAAATACAAGAACCATCCCGAGTGCATCAAAAGAGGTGTGGCATTGCCTGTTCCGTCCAATCAGCGGATGAACAGCTACCTCAAAGAGATAGCGGATGTATGTGGCATTAAGAAGACCTTGAGCACACATATCGCGCGCCATACTTTTGCCTGCATTGCCATAGCCAACAAGGTGTCTATGGAATCTATCGCAAAGATGTTGGGGCACTCCGACCTAAGAACGACTAAAATCTATGCAAAGCTGATGGATAAGACGGTTTCCGAAGAAATGAATATCTTGAAACGAAAATTTAGCGCATTATGAACAGGGGAACAATAACAATCAGTGAATCAGGTACAGTCATTATACCAACTGCACCTGTATGGATGACCAAGTTTGAGATTGCGGATTTGTTCGGTGTTTTCTCATGCGATATTCGCAAGGCGATTCATTCCATCTACAAGAATAAGGAACTGGACGAAGTTGAAACGAGGAAGTATATCAAACAACCGGACAGCATCAGTTATGATGTTTATAACATTGAAATGATTATAGCCATTGCATTCAGAGTATGCAGTAGAGAAAGTGTTCTGCTTAGACAGTTTATAATCAGTAAAATTAGTACCGCCACAAAAGAAACATCGATTACGCTGTTCGTTTCCTGTGGCAGAGGTAACAACCTATGGTATAGTTGAAGTCCATTCCGCCAGCCGCTCGTTACCGATGTCGGATGCAAAAGTAGCGTATGGATTTGACGGCAGAGGTAAGGTCTGGCGGCGGTGCCGTTTCGGGCAGAATCTTCCTCAAACAAGTTTGAGCGTATTCAGCCCGAAAACCTTGCCACTGCCTGCCATACGCTTGAAAGGCATCCGGCAACGGAAACAAGCGACTGACGGAAAATCAGAAGATATAGAGGAACGGCTTACAGACGAAGCAGGATATTGGTGCTTCATCCGTAAGCCGTTCCTTTTTCTTTTTGTCGGAATCCCATTGCTCCGCAACCATAGGGCAGACGGTAAACTGTGCTCCTTCAAGAAAATCATGTACTTGTCAGCCGATAGGCAGAGCGGTAGCCGTCAGCAAGCATCCTTTCGATGTCGGATTCACGGTAGAGGATTTTGCCGCCCAACTGGATATAGGCGATACGCCCTTCGTTTCGGTAGTCCTGAAGTGTCCGGCGGCTCACCTTCAGCCGTGCCGACACCTCCTTGTCGGTGAAGAAACGCTCCCCGTTCAATGTCGGGCGGTAATTGACGGTCAGATGCTCGAAGCTGTCCAAAAGACGGTCGAGGCTTCCCATGAAGTGGATTATCCACTCGTTGTCCTTGTTAATCAGTTCATTCATGTTACTTTGGATTTAGTGGGTATTGTTATTTTACTTCGTTCATTTCATCAAGTTTATATAGTTCTTCCTTTGAACTTCGCCTCTTTCCGCCTGTCCTCCACAACGGCAACAATACGCTGCACGTCATCGGGACGGTAGTAGGTCTTGTGGTTTATCTGCGAGTAAGCCAGCGTCCCATTGTCCCGAAGCGTCTGCAACGTGCGCGGACTGATGTTCAGCATCCGGCACACGTCCTGATTGTCCATCCACTCTGTCATCTTCTTATCCCCGTGCCGCTGGCAGATGGCATCCATGCGGCGGACGAAATGGTCGAACTTGGCGACCATCGCCTCAAAGGTCTTTCTTTCGATTGATACTATTTCCATATACTTCATTTTTGTTGTTATTGCTTCTTTTCGCTGCAAAGAAAAGGGTAAACCTTTACAAAACAATGGATTTTCCAAAACTGGCAGCTTGTGGCACAACGATGTAGCGGTTGTCTCCGGTAATAATGGTTGTATAGCCATAATATACGCTCACCCCAATGATAGCCGTATCCATACTATAATAGATATATAGGTAAGGACTACCGCCGTATTCTTAACAAGACAGAACAAACCATCGGTGGGATTGGAAATAAGCCCTTATTCCATTTTCACATTGCATTCAATCTGATTCAAGCATTCCGGCAAATCGGGGAAGTCTGCACCGATGCCCGGACAGGTATTAAGCAAAGCCACACAAAATTGCCGAATCGAATCCAAACGCTTGACTGACTGTATTAAAACGTCTTATTTCGCTGGCGATAATCGGTCGAGGTACTGACCAAGACCACAGTAATAACTTAATTAATTTGTTTTTATGGCAACAAGAAAAGAGCCAACCATTAGTGAGCGGCAAGCTCAGGAAATCGTGGAAAGAATGAGCCGCCGGGAGTACCGCAGTGAGAAGTCGATGGACAACTTCTACAAGAACATCGGTCTGAATCCGGCGGAGCTGGAACAACCCGGCAAGTGCGTCACAGAAAAGACGGAAACCGCTATGGCGGATGAACCGTCAAATGAGGCAATAGAGGAAGCGGCAGTGCCGCAGAAGCGCATCAGCAGCAAGCAGCGCAGGCTTTCGTTGGATGAGTACCGCACCACCTACCTGCAAGTTCCCAAGATAGCCGACCGCAAGCCCGTGTTCGTCAGTGGCGAGGTGCGCGACAGTCTGGACAGGATTGTCCGCTATTTCGGCAGTAGGGGCATGAGCGCATCGGGGATGGTCGAGAACCTCGTACGCCTGCACCTTGAAACCTACCGGGAAGACATTGAGCAGTGGCGCAAGCTCTGAGTGGATTACGGTAGAACCGGTCAAGCCGGTGGATACACACCATCGGTTTGACCGATACATCGGAAGAGTTATTGAACTGACAAACCAATCCGACAGGCGGAGGATTCTTGTGTCCTCAAAGACACAGCAAGATATATTTTCAGTTACTCTGGGGCATCCCGGTAACTGAAAATCCTTGCACCGCCGTGGGCAGAATTATCCTCCGCAGTCGGATAATTTCCAAGTTTTTTAATCAGAGATTAGACAAAGAAGGAATCATTAAATTGAAACAAGAAGACAAGATGAAGAAGAACAGAATGAACGGGAGAAATCCCGTATTGACCCCGAAGACGCACTGCGTGATGGTACGCTTCGATGATGTGGAATGGAACAAGTTCCTCACAATGTACGAGGAATCGCAGGTGTACGCTAAGGCCGTCTTTCTAAAGGCGCACTTCTTTGGACAGAAGTTCAAGGTGCTGAAAGTTGACAAGGCAATGCTGGAATACTGCACCAAACTGTCTGACTTCCACGCCCAGTTCCGAGGCATAGGCACGAACTACAACCAAGTCGTGAAGGAGCTACGTTGCCATTTCTCGGAGAAAAAGGCGATGGCGTTGCTCTACAAGTTGGAGAAGCAGACCATTGACCTCGTGAAGTTGAGCCGCGAAATCGTTGAACTTTCAAGGGAGATGTATGCCAAGTGGGAGCAAATAAATCGTGTTTGATTGTATGACCTCAATTAAGATGAAGTTCAGACCTTCTACAGCCGCTGGCCGGGAAGGAACCATCTACTATCAAATCATCCATAAGCGTGTAATCCGTCAGCTCAAGACGGATTACCGCATCTATGCGGATGAGTGGGACGAAAGAAGTGCTACCTTAATTCTCGCCAACAACGGGCGGAACGGGCATCTTCAATCCATTAAAGAACGGATAAATTGGGATGTCAAACGATTGGAAAATATCGTCAGCCATTGGGAAAATAAACAGATAAACTATACTGTTGACGATATTATTTCCGCCTTTCAAGAGTCTGCAAGTGAACAAACGCTGTTCAATTTCATGAATGGTATTATTGCCCGGCTCAAGCAGATGGGCAAGCATCGCACATCCGAAACCTATCACGCTACGCTCAGAAGTTTCATGCAATTCCGAGAGAACAAGGATGTTCTTCTGGATGAAATCGACTCGAACTTGATGCAGATGTATGAGGCATGGTTGCACGCTAAAGGAATAACGAAGAACAGTAGCTCGTTCTATATGCGGATATTGCGGGCTGTCTATAACCGTGCCGTAGAAAAGGAACTGACGAGCAACCGCAATCCGTTCAAGAATGTCTATACGGGCGTAGACAAGACCGTCAAACGTGCAGTCCCATTAAAGGCAATCAAGAAGATAAAGAACCTTGATTTGTCCTTACAGCCTGCTTTGGACTTTGCCCGTGATATGTTCCTCTTCTCGTTCTATACCCGTGGCATGTCGTTCATTGACATGGCCCATTTGAAGAAGAAAGACCTACAAAATGGCATCTTGTCTTATCGCAGACGCAAGACCGGACAGCAACTATTCATCAAATGGGAAAAGTGTATGCAGGAGATTACTGACAAACACAAAACAGACTATGGTAGCCCTTACCTGCTCCCGATTCTAAAATGTCCCTATGGCAACCGTAGCCAATACAAGAATGCGCTTTATCGTACCAACAAGAACTTGAAAGAGATTGCCAAGTTAGCCGGTCTATCAATTCCATTAACACTGTATGTGGCCCGTCATTCGTGGGCAAGCATAGCCAAGAGCAAGAACATCCCAATCTCGGTTATCAGCGAAGGTATGGGACATGATTCGGAAATGACAACGCAAATCTATCTAGCATCATTAGACAACTCTGTCGTGGATAAGGCGAACACACAGATATTAAAGGATTTGATGTAAGACAGAAAATTGTTTTGCGAAATCAATCTTCTCTCCGTAAGAGACAGGTTGAAGTTGATAGTCAATCGTTTGGATTGTGTTTTGTAAAACAAAATGGCTGTTTATCGATGATTTAGAGTATTTTATCATCTGATAAACAGCCTAATTCTCATAAAAATGTGTACCTTTGCGTTATAGATAGTATCTCTTACGGAGAGATACCTCCTTAATCATACAGAAAATGCCCGTTGAAGTTGACATATTGGAGGATAGTATCTTTCGGCTTTCGCCCGATTTACTGAACACCCTGCTCAAAGACCATACCACGAGTAGGGAGGGTGTTCAGCGCAATATCTTTTGGGCTACTTCCGATTATGAAAACCTTGGCGAAGGGTATCAATATACCGATTCTATTCTTCCACATCTGATTACCGGGTACAATGGTCATGTCATTATGTCCCGTGTGCTCAAAAGTCGTGATACCCAGACTGCACGTTCCCGTGACATGGCGGAAGTTTTCACGCCTTCATGGATATGCAATGCGCAGAATAACCTGATTGATGAAGCGTGGTTCGGCAGAAAAGACGTGTTCAACACGGAATACACGGACGAGCAGGGCTGCCATAGGTGGAAAGCCACAGATGGTAGTGTTGTATTCCCGAAGGATAAGACTTGGAAAGACTATGTACGTGACAATCGTTTGGAGATAACCTGCGGAGAGGCTCCCTACATCGTCAGCCGCTATGATGCCACAACGGGAGACGCGATCCCAATTGAACAACGTATTGGTATGCTTGACCGCAAATTGCGTGTCGTAAGTGAGAATACGGAAACTTCGGGCGAATGGTTGGAGTGGGCGCAGGAAGCCTACAAGAGCACCTACGCCTACGAATGGCAGGGCGACAATCTGCTGATTGCCCGTGAAGCCATGCTCATCACCTTTATCGAATACTACCAACAGAAGTTTGGCAAACGACCGTTGCTTAAATCCATCAACTACATCGCCTACATCATTTCATGGAACGTGTGGCAGATGGACGGGCTGAAAGGCGTTGTGCCGAACAGTTGCGGTGAACGGCGAACACTTGTGTATGAACTGTTCGGAACAAGGGAGGAAATCAGCCAATGCGAAGGTTGTGCGAAAGATGACATCCGCAGGCATAACGGCACCTATTGCCTGATTAAGGACTGGCGGGCAAAAGACCCGGAAACGGGAAAGATGGGAAAACGAATCCGATTTATCGACCTCATAAAATAGTGCAGTATGAAATTCACATCTTCACTAAAACTGAAACTGATATATGTGTTCCGCATCAATGATGCAGCACACAAAGGCTGTCTGAAGGTGGGCGAGGCCACTTGTGACAATGACAATGTGTTCGGCCTTGCGCCCAATAGCAAGGCACTCAACGAATCCGCCAAGAAGCGCATCAACCAATATACGCAGACGGCGGGTATTGCATACGACCTGCTTTATACGGAACTGACAATATACAACAGCAGGAAAGGCTTATGCTCTTTCAATGACAAGGAAGTGCATAATATCCTAGAGCGTTCCGGCATCAGGAAGAAGGTCTTTGATACCGAGAACAAGGCCAACGAGTGGTTCATCACAGACCTTGAGACGGTCAAGCGGGCGATAAAGGCGGTAAAGGAAGGTCGGGAATCTTTATCTTCGGCAGAAGTTTCACATGACCAAAGCCCGATTGTATTCCGCCCCGAACAGCGCGAGGCCATCGAGAAGACCAAGAAGCAGTTCAAGAAAGGCAATCAGATGCTGTGGAATGCCAAGATGCGTTTCGGCAAGACCTTATCCGCTTTGCAAGTGGTGAAGGATATGGACTTCGGTCGAACGCTCATCCTGACCCATCGCCCGGTAGTGGACAGTGGTTGGTTTGAGGATTTCGGCAAGATTTTCTATGACAGTCCATCCTTTGCGTATGGCTCCAAGAACAACGGTGACAGCCATGCCTCTCTTGAAACGAGGGCAAAGCGTGGCCAGTGCAAGTATGTCTATTTCGCTTCCATGCAGGACTTGCGTGGCTCGGAACTTGTGGGCGGTAACTTCGACAAGAACAATGAGATATTTGCCACCGCATGGGATTGTATTATTGTGGACGAGGCGCATGAAGGTACGCAGACGGAATTAGGCAAGGCCGTAATGCAGGAACTGACCAAGGAGAAAACTAAAATCCTTCGTCTTTCGGGAACTCCATTTAATCTTTTGGATGATTTTAAGGATGAGGAAATCTATACGTGGGACTATGTGATGGAGCAGCGGGCTAAGGCCTCATGGGACTTGACGCATTTCGGCGATCCGAATCCTTACGCCTCACTGCCCACGATGAACATCTACACCTATGACCTCGGACGGTTGCTCCATGAGTTCGTGGATGAAGATGTGGCCTTCAACTTCCGCGAGTTCTTCCGTGTAAACGATAATGGGACATTTGTTCATGAAAAAGATGTCCGTGCTTTCCTGAATCTTCTGACCGAAGAGGACAAGGAGAGCTGCTACCCCTTTGCCAATAACGAATACCGCAACATTTTCCGCCATACGCTGTGGATGCTGCCTGGTGTGAAGGAGGCCCGTGCCATGAGTGCCTTGCTGCAATCACATTCCGTATTCCAACACTTCAAGGTGGTGAATGTGGCAGGAGAAGGTGATGAGGATGAAGAGAGCAAGAATGCGCTGAAGGCGGTAGAGGAAGCGATTGGCAAAGACCCTGATTCCACTCGCACAATCACCTTGTCATGCGGACGCTTGACTACAGGCGTGAGTGTCAAGGCGTGGACGGGTGTGTTCATGCTGTCCGGCTCGTACAATACCGCAGCATCAAGCTATATGCAGACTATCTTCCGTGTACAGACACCTGCCACCATCAACGGACGTGTCAAGGAACAGTGTTACGTGTTTGATTTCGCCCCCGACCGCACGTTGAAGGTCATTGCCGAGACAGCAAAGATTTCAGCAAAGGCAGGAAAGACCAGTGGTAACGATCGCAAGATTATGGGTGAGTTCCTGAACTTCTGCCCGATTATCTCCATCGAAGGTTCAAAGATGAAAAAGTTCGATGTGCCACGTATGCTGGAGCAGCTCAAAAAGGTGTATGTGGAGCGTGTGGTCCGCAATGGTTTCGAGGACAAGAGCCTGTATAATGACGAGTTGATGAAACTCAACGACATAGAATTGCAGGAGTTTGACGACCTAAAGAAGATTATCGGTCAAACGAAAGCCATGCCCAAGACCAATCAAGTGGACATCAATAATCAGGGACTGACGGACGAACAATACGAGGAACTGGAAGACCTTGAAAAGAAATCCAAGAAACGCGGCAAGGACAAGCAACCTTTGACGGAAGAGGAGAAGAAACGACTTGAAGAGTTGAAAAAGAAAAAGGAGAACCGTGAGGCTGCCATTTCCATCCTTCGCGGCATCTCTATCCGTATGCCCTTGCTTATCTATGGTGCAGAACTGCAAGACGAAAGCCAGGAGATAACGATTGACAACTTCGCCTCGCTCATCGACCCGCAATCATGGGAAGAGTTTATGCCCATGGGCGTGACCAAGCAGAAATTTAACAGCATCAAGCGGTACTACGACCCGGAGATATTCTGCGCGGCAGGCAAACGCATCCGTGCTATGGCTCGTGCTGCGGACAAACTGAGCGTGGAGGAACGTATTGAGCGCATCACCGATATTTTCAGCACGTTCCGTAACCCAGACAAGGAAACGGTACTTACTCCGTGGCGTGTGGTGAACATGCACCTTGGTGATTGTTTGGGTGGCTACAACTTCTTTGAAAAGGACTATGAAACCACGTTGTCCGAGCCTCGCTTCATTGACCACGGCGAGGTGACAGCCAATGTGTTTGCAGAGGATTCCCGCATCCTTGAAATCAATTCTAAGTCCGGCCTGTATCCACTCTACATGGCTTACAGCATTTATCGCACACGGGTAAAGAGCTCTTTGTTTTCGGTGTCAAGCATAGAGGATGAGCAGCGCATTTGGGATAAGGTTGTGGCAGAAAACATCTTTGTTGTCTGTAAATCTAAGATGGCCAAGAGTATCACCAAGCGCACCCTTATCGGTTTCCGCAATGCGAAGGTAAACACCCGATATTTCGAGGACTTAATCAATCAAATCAAGAACAAACCGGAACATTTTATCAAGCAGGTCGAGAAATTTGTTTCCGATAGAACTGGAATAAAGAATATGAAATTCAATGCGATAGTGGGTAATCCGCCATATCAAGTTATGGATGGTGGCGGTACAGGCAGTAGTGCTCAAGCAATTTATAACAAGTTTGTTGACATCGCACGTTCAATAAAGCCACGATACATTTCCATGATTATGCCTTCACGTTGGATGACTGGTGGAAAAGGGCTTGATAAGTTCAGAGAATCAATGCTCAATGACAGACGTATAAGAAATCTTCATGATTATATGGATGCTCACGATTGTTTCCCAACCGTTGCAATTGAGGGTGGAATTTGTTACTTAACTTGGGATAAAGAATATGAAGGTAAATGTAATTTTGTATCACATGCTCATGGTGAAATTGCTAATACGGTAAGATTTTTGTCTGATAATTCTACCGATGTAGTAATACGAGAAGCGGGCGTATTGTCTATTCTTGCAAAGGCCAAGTCCGCTGAAGAGGATTTTTCTACTTTAGTATCACCACGTAATTTGTTTAAAATTGATGCCAGCGATCTTGAAGCAGATTGCAAATTATCGCATTATAAAGTATTTGGACGCTTTAACGGAACGAGAGGTTATAGATATATAAAATCATATCGTACCATGGATAAGCGTGCGCAAAGATTTTTGGGGAAATGGAAGGTCTTTGTTTCAAAAGCAGATGGTGCCGCAGGACAACTTGGCAACCCTATTCCTGCTCGTATTATTGGTAAAACCGTATTAGGAGAACCACAAACCATCTGCACAGAAACATTTTTGGCAATTGGACCATTTGAAACAGAACGTGAAGCAATAAATGTTTCAAAATATGCTGAAACAAAGTTCTTTAGGGTTTTAGTAGGAGCACGTAAACTAAAGAATATGACACAAGATACATATTCCTTTGTCCCACTTCAAGATTTCTCTCCATTGAGTGATATTGATTGGAGAAGATCTATCCCCGAAATAGACCAGCAACTTTATGCAAAATATCATCTTACCGAAGACGAAATCTCATTCATTGAATCAATGATAAAGTCGATGTAATCAATGGGGCATTGAAGACCCCCATTGATTAATCTGGTAATCTAAATAACTTATCTTCTTGTGAAAGTTCCACTATAAAAAGTTCGGGGTTATTTAGTTCTACCGGTAATTTGTCGCGCAATATTGATGCAACGAATTGAATATTATTTTCTTGTACTATATTTGCAATACTAATGAGTTGGTTATCACTCATCAACTCCTTCTTGTCATTTAGAAGGAAATAGAGACAAGGGATATTCTCTTGACGGGCAAACATCGTATATGCAATATCGAAACATGATATTTCTCCCATTTTCTTACCTGTACTAAGGTTTGCGTTAAACGATGTAAACTTGTATATGTTAGTATTCGTCTTTTTGTGTATAACAGAATCAAATTTTATCACATATTCTTCATCGTAAATAGATCTTGATATTTGCGAAAATATGATGTTAAACTTATTTATTTGCTCTTGTACATGGCTCTTGAATGTTTCCGAAAACAGTTTTTCATCTATTTCCTGTAACTCCCTTTCAGAGTTAGAAATTTCATTTTCAACTGTTTCTATCTGGTGTATAATATTTTCGTATTCGCCTTTCTCTTGAAACTTTATATTTAATTCGTTGATGAGATTTTCTAAATCCTCGTATGTGTTAGATTTAACTATTTTCTGTGTAAAATAATCTTCTTGCAGAAGTTGTCGCTTTAATTCTTCTTGCAACTCAGTTAATTGTTCTTTTATTTTAGGCAGAGAGTCAGAAATAAACTTCACTTTATTTTCTAACATCTGATTATGATATGCAACAAGTTCCTCAAATGTTCGTTGAACATTGGGGATTAACGCTTTAGCTTGTTTATAGATTAATTCCAACTGCGAAAAATCAATACTTGTTTTTTGGGATTCCAAATCTTGTTGGGCATCAATAATCATATCACGTCTTATACGCAACGTGTGTATGCTAGAACTTATTTTATTTATATTATATTTTACCTCGTTAAGATTATCCATATCTTTTGCAAAATCAGGATTAATATTTAACGAGTTCTTTTGCTGTTGAAGTTCGTTTATACGCGCATTTACAAGTCCCAATAAGGACATGTATGTACTTTTCCCTTGTGTTTTCTCAAGTCTGTTTTTGAAGTTCCGGTCCGTCTTGAGTTTTTCAAATTTCTCCTGGCGCAAATCACCTTCTCCGAACTTACAACCAAACATGAACAGAAATAATGTTTCGTATTCGGGGTCTGATGTATACGAATCTAAGGTTTTCAGAACATTTGAAACATTTTGTTCCGAATAGCGTATATTATGGGATATTATTTGGCGGAAGGTAGGCTTCTCTGTTTGTATTCCTAAAACAGTTTGTTCTAGTTCTTTAATAAAAGCATCGTCACTGGTAAAGTTGATGCCATTTATCTCTCTTAAAGCATCCGACCGTTTCTTGAAATTTCGTTTTATAATAACATCGCGCCGCTCGAAATTTGAGGTAAGAATTAATTCTATAATAACATTTGAGTCGATTAGGAAATTCTTAACATCAATGTGCTCTATTTTAGGATTCGCTGGATCCGAATATATAATTCGACCATCCTTTCCAAGGCAGAAATCAATCAGTTTTAGCACAGTCGTTTTCCCGACATTATTGCCAGTATTAGTAACAGAATTAGGTGTATTATCTACAATCAAATTTAATCCTTTGTGAAAAGGAATCTCTCGGATTACACCGTTGTTATTGTATATGGTTAATGATTTTATGAACATAATACTACTTCCTCTCCTTCAATTTGTGCGACATTGATTATATATAGCCAATCCAAACATAAAATGAATATAGAAAAACTCATATGTTTACTTTCAGTGACCGTAGAATATAAATTCCAAATAGATGTTTTTCCTACATTCTGAAGTGCATTCAAAACCAATGCTCCATTATAATAAATGCAGTTTTCTGGATTGATATTGTCAGGTAGCAACATAATTATGGCTTTTCAAAAATTTTACATCTTATAAATGCATCAACTAAAACGATATCTAAATAAAGATCCAAATCTTCGTCATGAAATTGTTTCAGATTTGCACTTGATAGCAATTTACTTTTAAAACTCATGGAAAGTGCTTGATATAAAGAATCTCCAGAATACTTGACCTTTAACTGCAAATACTCTTTGTTGATAGTTTGGAGTACAGCATAGCTTTTATTGTTTCCATTCAAATCAAATTCGTTATAAATTTTTTGGACAATGTGATAGTATACATCGTACTGTTCAATAATACTCTTAAATAAATCAAGCTTATTTTTTGTAATTTTATTATTGACATCAAAACTAGTTGTATCAAAAACCACTTCAGAATTTTTCAGGTCTACTGTTGATAGTTCATTTATGACACATGCTAGCCCTGTTTCGAGTTTTAATTCATCAGATTCAAAGTTCAACTCTGCTTTGATGAATTCGTAAACAACCTTCATCTCTGGAACAGACAACGAATTGATTTTAATCAAAAAAGTTTCTATTCCATATATGTCCGATGCAGGATTAAATGTTATGTTTACCCCTGGCGGAATACTATACTGATGATCCCTTAACTTTTCCGCAGACCTTGCGATAGAAACAAATTTAAAATTATAGCCGTTATATTCTGTCCCCAATTTATTTAGTGAATTTTGAATCTTTGCCACTGTATTTGTTGAAGAAACCTGCACAATGACATTACCTTCTCTATACATTAAATCAATTGCGGGACTATTACGTTGTATAGTATTAGTATTAACCAAATTCCAACCATACAACAAATTTAACAGATGCATATAGAAATTCTCGCAATGAATATTAACATCGTACATATTCAATGCCCCTCTGGTCGTCACTCTGCATGACAACCAGTTTAAATGGCTTTCTATATAGTCAAAATATCCTTGACGAATCATAAGTATTGCTCCTAAAATTAAGGCAAAGATAGTGAGAATCTTCCAATAAGACATCCTTTACCATATAGAAATCAGAGAAAGTATGCAGATTATAATGCAAATCCTTTCTTCTGACTATCAGAATTCAGGATTTATCCGTATCTTCGCAATCGAAAGCGTTCTTTTGATGTAATGCAGAACAAGGCAAAATATAGAACATCGCTCGTTTCTAAATCGTTACCTGTCGAGAAATAAATTTCTGCAAGCTGTTCATTTTCAAGAGCAAAGACAATTAGTTGTGTCTCGCCAGATGGAACGAGAGTTGTTTGTCGATGCCGCACTTCCGGGCGATGTTTTTCAGACTGTCGTCGATCGAATCGAGTGTAGACATGGCAAAAACACGTCCGTCGCCGGTCAGGCCCCGGTACTTGTTCAGGATGAACAACGCATACGGCAGAAGTTTGACAACGTATCTGGTTTCGGTCTTCTGGCGGTTCCCGCTGATCCACCACTCGCCCTGCGCATCCTGCTCGATCCGGTCATAGGTCAGCGAGGCCATATCCGCATAGCAGATGCCCGTGAAGCAGGAGAACAGGAACATATCGCGGTTATAGTCCTGACGCTTATACCGCAGCTCGGTAGTCATCATACGCCGGAGTTCATCTTCCGTTAAAAAACTACGTTCCGGATTCGGAGCCGTATATTGATAGAGGGAAAAGGGGTTGCGAGGCATCCAGCCGTTGTTGAACGCGATTTTGACAACGTATTTCAGGCATTTGAGATAACCGCTGACGGTCGTAGGCTTGAGCCCCAGATCGGATTTAAGGTAGACGTGGTATTGCTCGATGAACGACTGTTCCAACTCCGCCAACGGCATATCGCTCACGTTATACTCCTTACGCATGAAAGTCCGCAGATGGTCGATGGATTTATAGTAGCGGTTCCATGTACCGTGGCAGCGGTCGATGCCGACACGTTTCTTGAGGTCGCCGGTGAATTTCTCGAACGCTTCGAGAAGCAGCCGGTATTTCTCGCCGAAGCCGAGATAGGCATTCTTGACCTTTTCGGCCGTAACGTATGACTCCCGGTCGCAGATATCCTGATAGTGCTTGCCGATCTGGGTGCGGATGTTGTCCAGATGACGGTTGATGCGATCCGCTTCGAGACTACGGCCTTTGGCGCGGCCACCGCTGACCTCCCAAAGCGTTTCCGAAACGGAGAGCTTCGCGCTGAATTGGGCGATGCTACCGTTGACCGTGATGCGACCCATGACAGGGACGACTTTCTGATCTTTGTCTTTGTTCCTTTTAAGGTAGAACAGAACCTTGAACGTGCTGCGCATAAACTCTGCTTTTTAGGGTTGCAAAAATAATTTCAGCAGAGTCGTATGTCAAGATGAATAGAGATGCAAGAAACTGAAAATCACGTTTCTATGAATAATAGAGCAAAAGAAACGAGGTAACGATTTGGAAACCGAAACCTCGTTTAACATTACCTTATTCTACTTTTTTTCTAAAACAAAGGTACTGAAGAAAAGTGTATAATTATTTGATTATCTTTTGCTTTACACTTTTTTATACCTCTGTTTTTTATCCCCGGAAATTCGTGCGAGGTTCCGCATTTCCATAATCCGGGGCTGTTTACAGCCGTGCTTTGATGGCTTTCGATGCCTCCTCGTAGCCCGGCTTGTCCAGCAGGGCGAACATATTTTTCTTGTACGCCTCCACGCCGGGCTGGTCGAACGGGTTTACGCCGAGGATGTAACCGCTGATGCCGCAGGCCTTCTCGAAGAAGTAGAGCAGCGAACCGATGGCGTGTGCGTCGATTGCGGGAATTTCGATGCGGATGTTGGGCACCCCGCCGTCGACGTGTGCCAGCTGCACGCCCAGCTCGGCCATGCGGTTGACCTCCGAAATGCGTTTCCCTGCGAGGAAGTTGAGGCCGTCGAGGTTTTCGGCCTCGGCCTCGATAACCACCTCGTGGGCGGGTTTGGCAACCGAAATGATCGTTTCGAACAGCGTGCGTTCGCCGTCCTGAATGTACTGTCCCATCGAGTGCAGGTCGGCCGTCAGCGTGACGCTGGCCGGGAAGATACCCTTGCCCTGCTTGCCTTCGCTCTCGCCGTAGAGCTGTTTCCACCACTCGTTGATATATTGCAGCTTGGGCTCATAGGAGCCGAGGATTTCGACCTTCTTGCCGCCGTTGTAAAGTTCGTTGCGCACGGCTGCATAGACCGCCGCCGGGTTCTGTCCGAAAGGCGTGCCGTCGGCCGTCGCACGCTCCATCTCCTGCGCACCGCGCACCAGTGCCGCGATGTCGACGCCGGCGGCGGCCAGGGGCAGCAGGCCTACGGGCGTGAGTACCGAGAAGCGGCCGCCCACGTCGTCCGGGATGACGAACGTCGGATACCCCTCGTTGGTGGCGAGCGTTTTCAGAGCGCCGCGCGCCTTGTCGGTGATCGCCACGATCCGTTCCGCAGCCTCCTTTTTGCCGTAGCGCTTTTCGATCTCGGCCTTTATCAGGCGGAAGGCGATGGCCGGTTCGGTCGTCGTGCCCGATTTCGAAATCACGATGGTGGCGATCGAGTGCTCCTTTACGGCTTCGAGCAGTTCGTAGGTGTAGTCTTCCGAAATATTCTGGCCAGCGAAGAGCACCACGGGAGCTGTCTGCTCCTTGTGCAGGAATCTGAACGGGTCGCTCATGGCTTCGAGCACGGCCTTGGCGCCCAGGTACGAACCCCCGATGCCGATGCAGATGATGACCTCGGCCTTTTCGCGGAGTTTCGCGGCTTGTTTTTCGATGGCTTCGATTTCTGCCGCCGAGATCGACGACGGGAGGTGTACCCAGCCCAGGAAGTCGTTGCCCGCGCCTTTGCCCGATTCGAGCAGGGCGTTGGCGGCCTGTGCTTTGGCCTGCATTTCGGCCGAGACCGCAATGCCGGTTTTGGAGATGTCTAATTTAATCGTTTCCATGTTATCGTCAGATTAATTTGGTTGTCAGTTCTTTCATGCACTTGCGGGCCGATGCGCCTTCGTAAAGGACTTTGTAGACCATGTCGGCGATCGGCATGTCGACTTTGTGGCGGGCGTTGATGTAGCGGATGCAGTCGGCCGCGAAGTAGCCTTCCGCCACCATCGTCATCTCGTTGAGGGCACTTTTGACTGTGCATCCGTGGCCGATCAGGAGCCCCAGCCGCCGGTTGCGGCTGTATACCGAGTAGCAGGTCACCAGCAGGTCGCCCAGGTAGCCCGATACGAGCGTGTCGCGTTCCGCGGGGTAACTCTCCTCCAGGAAACGGCGCATCTCGCCCGCGCTGTTGGCGATCAGCACCGCCAGGAAGTTGTCTCCGTAGCCCAGTCCCACGGCGATGCCGACCGACAGGGCGTAGATGTTCTTCAGGATGGCGGCATATTCGATGCCGTAAAGGTCGGTGGAGTAGCTCAGGTGTATGTAGTCCGTGGCGAATTTTGCGCCTAACGACCGTGCGTTTCCGGGATCGGTGCAGACGACCGTCAGGTAGGAGAGCTTTCCGCGCGAAACCTCCTCGGCGTGCGACGGGCCCGTGAATATGCCTATCTGTTTGTAGGACAGCCCGTAATGGTCGTGGATATACTCAACGATGGTCTTGTAGTCGCCCGGGACGATGCCCTTGATGGCCGAAACGACAAACTTGTCCTTGAGCGAAACGGTCAGCGGTTCGAGGAAGGTCTTGAGGTAGGCCGAGGGGGTGGCCAGGATGAGGATGTCGGCTTCGCGGACGATCCCGTCCAGGTCATCGGAGGGGGCGATGCGGTCGCGGTCGAACTCCATGTCGCTCAGGTACCGGGGATTGCGGCCTTCGGTGAGCAGCCCTTCGAGCACTTCGGGATTGCGGACATACCAGCCTACGCGGGTTTCGTTGGCCGTGAGCAGTCCCACGATGGCCGTTGCCCAGCTGCCATAGCCTATCACGGCGCAGCGGGCCTCATTTCCGATTTTATATTCCATGTGCGGATCGATTGTTTCGCAGGACAAATGTAATCAAAAAAAATAATAAAAAAATGTAAAAATATCCCTTGCTTTTTGCTACCTTTGTCCGGATATGTAACCTTTTCGAGCCGGTTCGGGCAGGGAGGGGTTTATGGAGTTGATTATAAAATGATTAGGAAAAATAATAGTTGGGTGTGACATTATGGGACTTTTTTCACTGACACAGGAGCTGGCCATCGACCTCGGAACGGCCAACACGCTGATAATCTATAACGGCAAGGTCGTTGTCGACGAACCGTCGATCGTGGCCCTCGACGTGCATACGGGCAAGGTGGTCGCCATCGGCCACCAGGCGCGCCAGATGCACGAAAAGACCAACCCGAACATCAAGACGATCCGGCCGCTGAAGGACGGCGTGATCGCCGATTTCAATGCCACGGAGCTGATGCTGCGCGGCATGATCAAGAAAGTCAAGACCTCGGGCAGCCTTTTCGCCCCCTCGCTGCGGATGGTGATCTGCATCCCATCGGGATCGACCAACGTCGAGATACGTGCCGTGCGCGATTCGGCCGAGCACGCCGGAGGCCGCGAAGTCTACATGATCTACGAACCGATGGCCGCGGCGCTGGGTGCGGGCCTCGACGTCGAGGCGCCCGAAGGCAACATGGTCATCGACATCGGCGGCGGTACGTCGGAGATCGCCTGCATCTCGCTGGGCGGCATCGTCTGCTCCGAGTCGATCAATACGGCCGGCGACGTCTTTACCAACGACATCCAGAGCTATGTCCGTCAGCAGCATAATATCCGTATCGGCGAACGCACGGCCGAAGCCATCAAGTGTTCGATCGGTGCCGCTGTCTCCGACCTGGAGGAGGAACCCGAGGATTTCGTGGTCACGGGGCCCAACATGCTGACGGCCTTGCCGCAGACTGTTTCGCTCAGTTACAGCGAGATCGCCTATGCGCTCGAGAAGTCGCTCACCAAGATCGACGCGGCGCTGATGAAGGTGCTCGAATCGATGCCCCCCGAGCTGTATGCCGACATTGTGAAGAACGGTATCTACCTGGCCGGCGGCGGCGCCCTGATCAAGGGGCTCGACCGGCGCCTGGGCGAAAAGACGGGCATCCCGTTCCACGTCGCGGAAGACCCGCTGCGCGCCATTGCGCGCGGTACGGGCATCGCACTGAAGAATATCAACCGCTTCTCATTCTTGATGAAATAGTTGCGGCCTGTCCCCGCTTTGCCGGGACGGGAGTGTGTAGTCACATAAACGGATTGCGGGCCCAGTGTCCGCAATCTCAAATTAACGAGAAACCTTGCGCAAGCTCTTAGAGTTTATCCGAAGCGTCTATGTCGTGGTGCTGTTCGTCGTGCTCGAGGCAATAGCCATCAGCTATTACGCCCACTCGACCTACTACACCCAGGCACGGTTGCTGGCACGTTCCAACCAACTGGTCGGGGGCGTCCACGGGCTGTTCGCGGGTGTCCGGCACTATTTTTCGCTCGGGCGCGAGAACCGTGAGCTGCTGGCGCATGTCGCCCGGATGAAGGAACGGCTGGCACTGTACGAAGAGGCCGAGACCGCGGCCCGGCTCGACGGCTACATGCAGGATATCGGGGTTTCGAAATACCGCATCATGACCGCCTCGGTGACATCCAATACGGTCAACCGGGCACAGAACCTGATCGTGCTCAACCGCGGCCGCCGCGACGGGGTCGCCGAAGAGATGGCCGTGCTGTCGTCCGACGGGGCCATGGCGGGGTATGTCGTCGACTGCACGGAGCGCTATGCCGTGGCGATGTCGGTACTCAACACCTCGTTCCGGGCCAGCGGCAAGCTCGCCGGCTCCGATTATTTCGGCTCGATCTACTGGGACGGGGGCGACCAGCATACGGTGGTGCTGGACGAGTTGTCCAAGTATGCCGACCCGCAACCCGGGCAGGAGGTCGTGACGACCGGGTTTTCGCAGTATTTCCCGGCCGACGTGCTGATCGGCTGGGTCGAGAGTGCCCATCTGAACGAGACCCGTACGGCTTACAGGGTGCACGTGCGGCTGGCGGCCGAGATGACGCGCCTGACGGACGTGATCCTCGTCGAGAACCGCGACCTCACGGAGGTGCGCGAATTGCAGAACAGTGAGAAAGTAGAACAACATACCCGACAGAACAGATAGATGCACAGGACGCTCCCATATCTCGCACTCTTCGCCGTTGTGGTGCTCTTGCAGGTCTTCCTTTTCGACAACCTGTCCATCAGCATTTACCTCAATCCGCTCGTCTACGTGGCTTTCATCGCGCTGCTGCCGCTCGACACGCCGCCTATCGTGCTGCTGTTGTCGGGGCTGGCCACGGGCGTTACGATGGACTTGGCCATGGGGGCTGCCGGTGTGAACACCATCGCCACGCTGCTCATCGCCTTTGCCCGCCCGACGCTGCTCGGGCTGCTGTACCCCCGTGACGATATCCGGGAGGGAGGCATCCCCAGTACCGGACGGCTCGGGAACCGGGTCTTCCTGAATTACCTGATCGTGCTGGTGCTGGTGCACCATGCCGTATTTTTCTCGCTGGAAGCACTTTCGTGGGCGCATATCGTGCGCACGATCGTGCGTACCGTGGCGAGCGGTGCCGTGTCGGTGGCCTTCATCTGGGTCATCGCCCGCATCTTCACCGCCAAACTCCCCGTCCGCATATGAAAAGTTCCGAGGGTTTCGTGCGGATGCGTACCTTGCAGGGGGTGGTGCTTTTCATCTTCCTGCTGATCGCCAGCCGCCTGGCCTATATCCAGCTTGTCGATTCGAAATACAACGAACTGGCCAAGGCCAATGTGCTGCGCCATGTGGTGCAGTACCCGCCGCGCGGCGAGGTGTTCGACCGTAACGGCGAATACCTGGTTCAGAGCCGCGAGTGCTACGACCTGATGGTGATTTACAGCGAGATCGACAAGCATGGGTTCGATACCGTGCGCATGTGCGACGTGCTGGGACTTTCGCGCGGGAAACTCGAAAAAGAGCTGGCCAATGCCCGGATGCGCCCCCGTGCGCCCCGCGTCGTGACCAACTATATTTCGAAAGAGGACAAACTCCGTTTCGACGAGTGCAATTTCCGCGGTTTCTATACGGTTTACCGCACCGTCCGCCGTTATCCGCGTAAAATCGGCGGTAACCTGCTGGGGTATGTGAGCGAGGTGAATGCCGATTACCTCAAGCGGAATCCCGAATATAAGATCGGCGATTATGTGGGCATGGGCGGCGTGGAGTCGGCCTACGAACCGTTGCTGAGGGGAACGAAGGGGGTGAAGATCCAGGAGATCGACACCCACGGGGCCATCAAGGGCTCCTACATGAACGGCGTTTACGATTCGCTGCCCGAGCCCGGCAAATATATCGTCAGCACCATCGACGCCCGCCTGCAACTGCTGGGCGAAGAACTCATGCGCGGCAAGGTCGGGGCGGCCGTGGCGATCGAACCTTCCACGGGGGAGATCCTGATGATGGTTTCCTCGCCGACGTACGATCCCGACGAGCTGGTGGGGCGCGAGCGCGGCAACAACTATATGAAGATGCTGGGCAACAAACGCCAGCCGTTGTATAACCGTGCCGTGAGGGCCAAATACCCGCCGGGTTCGACCTTCAAGCTGGTGCAGGGCCTGATCGGTTTGCAGGAAGGGGTACTCCGGCCGTCGGATCTGCATGTCTGCCACGAGGGCTACCAGGCAGGGCGACGGCGTATGAAGTGCCATTCGCACGCTTCGCCGCTCGACCTGCGTTTTGCCGTGGCGACTTCTTGCAATGCCTATTTCTGCTATGTCTTCCGCGATATCCTGGACAATCCCAAATACGGGAACGTCAAGGAAGGGTACGATGCCTGGAAAGAGTATGTCGAGAGCTTCGGTTTCGGCCGCAAGCTGGGTTCCGACTTCCTCGACGAGCGCGATGGGTATGTCCCCGACCGGGGCTGGTACGACCGCCAGTACCGCGGGTCGTGGAATTCGCTGACGGTCATTTCGCTCGCCATCGGGCAGGATGCGCTGGGCTGCACGCCCTTGCAGCTGGCCAACCTCGCGGCCATCGTCGCCAACCGCGGTTATTACTACATCCCGCATATCGTCAAGAAGGTCGAGGGGCGGGATTCGCTCGACCGCCGTTTCTACGAGCGCCATTATACGAAGGTCGACCCCAAGCATTTCGAGCCGATCGTCGAGGGCATGTGGCGGGGCGTCAACGTCGGCGGCACGTCGATGCTGGCCCGGCTCGAAGGGCTCGATGTCTGCGGTAAGACCGGTACGGCCGAGAACCCCCGCGGGCGCGACCACTCGACCTTCCTGTCGTTCGCACCAAAGGACAACCCGAAGATCGCCATTTCGGTCTATGTCGAGAACGGCGGGTTCGGCGCCTCGGCGGCGCTGCCCATCGCCAGCCTGCTGGAAGAGTATTACCTGACGGATACGATCCGCCGCCCGGCATTGCTGGATTATGTCAGGAACATGACCATAAATTACCCCGCGTATGACCGCTAACCGCCATAACAGTATCTTCTACGGTGTCGACCTCTGGACAGTCCTGCTCTATGTCCTGATCGTGATGGCGGGGTGGGTGTCGATCACTTCGGCCTCGTACGACGAGGGTACGGCCGATGTCTTCTCCTTTTCGCACTTCTACATGAAACAGCTGATGTGGATCGGCGTGGCATGGACTACGGCGGTCGTCGTGCTGTTGCTCGACGATCGGTTTTACCATATGTTCGCCTACCCGGCCTATTTCGCGGGCCTTGCGCTGTTGGTCGGTGCATTGCTGTTCGGCCGCGAGGTCAACGGGGCCAAGGCGTGGTTCGAGTTCGGGTCGTTCCGCATGCAGCCGGTCGAGTTCGTGAAGATCGCTACGGCATTGGCGCTCGCCCGCGTGATGAGCGCCTATTCGTTCTCGATCAACCGGCCGGGCGACCTGTTCAAGGTCGGGATGGTGATCTGCGTCCCGCTGTTTATCATCATCCTGCAGAACGATACCGGTTCGGGCATCGTGCTCGGGTCGTTCCTCTTCGTGCTCTACCGCGAAGGGCTCAACAAGTGGCTCTGCATCCCGGTGCTGCTGATCGCCGCGCTGTTCATCTTCTCGTTCCTGCTTTCGCCCATGACGATGCTCGTGTCGATCATTCTGGTCTGCACCCTTTCGCAGGCGATGATGAACGGCCACTGGCGCCAATGCTTCGTTTACCTTGCCGCGCTGGCACTGGGGAGCATCCTGCTCTGCATGGCGATGGGGCTTGTCGCGCCGGGCTTCATGGATCTGCATGCCTGCCTCTTGACCGTGACGCTGCTGTCGCTGGTCTGGGTGGTGGTTTATGCCTACCGCACCAACCTGAACAATATCTTCATTACGGTCGGGCTGTTCCTTTGCACGGTGGTTTTCCTGCCTACGACCAACTATATTTTCAATTCGATCCTCAAACCCCACCAGCAAGACCGTATCCTGAGCTTCCTGGGCATCATCAGCGACCCGCTGGGGACGGACTACAACGTCAACCAGTCGAAGATCGCCATCGGCTCCGGCGGCTTTCTGGGAAAGGGCTTTCTGCAGGGTACGCAGATCAAGTACGGGTTCGTGCCCGAGCGGCATACCGACTTCATCTTCTGTACCGTGGGCGAAGAGTGGGGCTTTGTGGGGACGATGGTCGTGCTGGCGCTGCTGTGCCTGCTGATCCTGCGCCTGATGCGCATGGGCGAGCGGCAGCAAGAACCTTTCGGCCGCATTTACTGCTATTGCGTGGCGGCCATCCTGCTGTTCCATGTGCTGGTGAACGTGGGGATGACCATCGGGCTGATGCCCGTCATGGGGATCCCGCTGCCGTTCATGAGCTACGGCGGCTCGTCGCTCATTGCCTTTACAATACTGTTGTTCATTGCCGTACGGCTCGATGCGTCGACGCGGCAATTCTCCCTGAATAATAAATTCTGACACACATGATCCGTTACAATCCCCGGGGTTTGTCTCCGAACGAGGTCGCCGAGAGCAGACGGCAGCACGGCGACAATGTCATTACGCCGCCGAAGGACGATTCGGTATGGAAACTGCTGGCCGATAAGTTCCGCGACCCGATCATCCGCATCCTTCTGCTGGCTGCGGTGCTCTCGCTCGCCATCGGTTTCGTGCATAAGGATTTCACCGAGTCCATTGGTATTATCTGTGCGATTATTTTAGCCACTTGCGTCGGTTTCTGGTTCGAGTGGGATGCCATGCGGCGTTTCCGGCGGCTGAACCAGGTCAACGACGATATTCCGGTCAAGGTGATGCGCGACGGTGCGATGCACGAAGTCCCGCGCCGCGACGTCGTGGTCGGGGACGTGGTCTACATCGAGAGCGGCGAGACGGTGCCTGTCGACGGCGAGTTGGTCGAGGCCGTGTCGCTGAGGATCAACGAATCCACGCTCACGGGCGAACTGGAAGTTGACAAAACGGTGGACGAGGCGCACTTCGACCCCGATGCCACCTATCCGTCGAACGTCGTGCTGCGCGGCACTACGGTCGCCGACGGTTACGGCGTGATGGTCTCGACGGCCGTGGGCGATGCGACCGAAGCCGGGCGCGTTACCGAACAGGCGACCGTCCAGAGCGAAGAGCAGACGCCGCTCAACCGCCAGCTGACACGCCTTTCGAAACTGATCGGCCGTGCGGGCATCGTGCTTTCCATCGCTATTTTCTGCGTCATGCTCGGCAAGGCGATCTTCATCAACGGGTTGCTCGAAGGCGACTGGCTCGCCATCTCGCAGCACGTGCTGCACATCTTCATGGTTTCGGTGGCGATCATCGTGATGGCCGTTCCCGAAGGGTTACCCATGAGCATCACGCTATCGCTGGCCATGTCCATGCGGCGGATGCTCAAGACCAATAACCTCGTGCGGCGCATGCATGCCTGCGAAACGATGGGGGCGGTGACGGTGATTTGTACCGACAAGACCGGAACGCTGACCCAGAACCGGATGCACGTGCAGGAGTTGGTGCGCTACGATGCGCTGCCGATGCACGATTTCGCCGAGATCGTAGCCGCCAATTCGACGGCCTTCCTCGATGTTACGGGTGCCGTGATCGGCAATCCGACCGAAGGGGCGCTGCTCGAATGGCTGCACGCGCAGGGCGAGGACTACGAACCCCTGCGTGCCGGCGCGAAGATCGTCGACCGGCTGACCTTCTCCACCGAGCGCAAGTATATGGCGACGATTATTCAGAGCGGTATTTCGGGCCGCCGGATCGTTTGCGTGAAGGGTGCGCCCGAAATCGTGCGTGCGATGTGTGCGCCGGACGGGAAAGACGAGCAGGTGGCGGAACAGCTGCTCGGGTTCCAGGGGCGGGCGATGCGTACGCTGGCCGTGGCATGGGCCGAGACGGCCGAGGACGATTGCCAGCGGGCTGTCGCCGCGGCGCAGCTTCATTTTGCGGGTGTGGCGGCTATTTCCGACCCCGTGCGCGAGGATGTCCCCGAAGCCGTCGGGCGTTGCCTGAAGGCGGGGATCGACGTCAAGATCGTCACGGGCGACACCCCGGCTACGGCGCGTGAGATCGCCCGCCAGATCGGCCTGTGGAACGACGCCCGGGATACCGACCGCAACCACATGACCGGTACGGAATTCGCCGCGATGAGCGACGAGGAGCTGCTCGGCCGCGTACAGGAACTGAAGATCATGTCGCGTGCCCGGCCGCTCGACAAACAGCGGCTCGTGCGCCTGTTGCAACAGTGCGGCGAGGTGGTGGCCGTCACGGGCGACGGTACGAACGACGCCCCGGCGCTGAATTTCGCCAATGTCGGGCTTTCGATGGGTTCCGGGACGTCGGTGGCCAAGGATGCCAGTGACATCACGCTGCTCGACGACTCGTTCGCTTCGATCGCCACGGCTGTGATGTGGGGACGCTCGCTATACCGCAATATCCAGCGTTTCGTACTGTTCCAGCTCACGATCAACTTCGCGGCGATCCTGATCTGCTTCGTCGGCGCGGTGTTCGGTACGGACATGCCGCTTACGGTGGTGCAGATCCTGTGGGTGAACATCATCATGGATACCTTCGCCGCGATGGCCATGGCCTCGCTGCCGCCGAACCCCGAGGTGATGCTCGAAAAACCCCGTCCGCGCAATGAATTCATCATTACGCGCGCCATGGCGCGCACGCTTTTCACGTGCGGCATTATCATGGTCGCGGTATTGCTGGGCATGCTGTTCTGGTGGACGATCACGACCGGCGGGCTGACCGTGCGCCAGTTGACGCTCTTCTTCTCGACGTTCGTATTCCTGCAATTCTGGAATATGTTCAACGCCAAGGGTTTCGAAACACGCCATTCGGTCTTTTCCTGCCTGCGCGGGTGCCGTGAATTCTTCCTGATCCTGTTGGCTATCGCTGTGGGGCAGGTGCTCATCGTCGAATTCGGCGGCGAGGTTTTCCGCACCGAACCGCTGGCATGGCGGGAGTGGGCAGTTATCATCGGCAGTACGTCGCTGATCGCTGTCGGCGGCGAGATCGTCCGGGCCATAGGCCGCAAGCGTTGACCCACCCCGATCCCACATATGAAGAAATTCTTTTGTTGCTGCTTGCTGGCGGTGGTTGCGTCCGTCACCGTATCGGCACAAATCACAGACAGCCTTGGGAAGGTTTGTCTTGTCCCGGCTGCCCGGGAGGGCGGTTTCGCCCGTTATATCGACCGGCGCACCTCCACGAAGGGCTACCGCATGACCTTCATTGCGGTTCCGCTGATCGTGGGCGGCGCCGTGATGTCGGTTTACGACACCGATTTCCGGCGCCTGCGCAACGGCTACGTAAAGTCGTTCCACCACGATTACGACGACTACCTGCAATATGCACCCGCTGCCGTGATGCTCGGCTTGAAGGCTTTCGGCGTCAAGGGGCGCAGCTCCTGGGGCCGCATGCTCGTCTCGGATGCGTTCTCGGTGGGGCTGATGGCCGCAGCGGTCAATTCGCTGAAATATTCGTTCCGTGTGATGCGTCCCGACGGCTCTACCCGCAATTCGTTTCCCTCGGGGCATACGGCCACGGTTTTCATGACGGCGACGATGCTCCACAAGGAGTACGGGCACCGCAGCCCGTGGTACAGCATCGGGGCCTATACCGTGGCGACGGTCACCGGCGTTACGCGCCAGCTCAATAACCGCCACTGGATGAGCGACGTGATGGTCGGCGCCGGTATCGGTATCCTCGCCACGGAGTTCGGCTATTTCCTCGCAGACCTGATATTCAAGGACAAAGGGCTGCATGTCGGCGAGACCCAACTTGTGTACGACCGCTTCCGCCGGCCTTCGTTCCTCAGTTTTACGGTCGGTGTGACCACTTCGCCCGGCTCCTATTTGCCGTCCCCGGGGATGAGGACTTCGTTCAAGGCCGGGCCTACGGTCGGGGCGCAGGGGGCATGGTTCGCCTCGCCCTATGTCGGCGTGGGCGGGCGTTTTGCCGTGACGAACCTCGAGATGACCGTCAATGGCGTGCCGCAGGACGATAATCTGGAGAGCGGCTCCCGGCCTTTACCTGTCCTATCCGCTTTCCGTCCGGTGGCTGGTCGGGTCGAAACTGCTCAGCGGGTACGGATACTATAAATCGTGTAACACGGATTTGCAGAAATTGGGTGATCGTGGCGGCTTTGTGCTCGCGACCGGCATCTCTTCCACCTACCTTGCCTCCCGGAATTTCGGGATCCGCTTCTCGACCGACTACGACATGGCGCCGCCTTTTGCGAAGGATTCCCGCCAGCGGTTGCATATGCTGACGTTTTCACTGGCTGCATGTGCCGTATTTTAGGAGGGAGTCCCCGGTTTCAGGATCCCGTCCCCGAATAAAAAGCGGGCCCCTCTTTCCGGGAGCCCGCTTCTCTGTGTATTACGGTCGGTTTTTACAGGACACCCTGTTCGACCATCGACTTGGCAACCTTCATGAAGCCGGCGATATTGGCGCCCTTCATATAGTTGATGTAACCGTCCTTCTCGGTGCCGTATTCGAGGCATGCGTGGTGGATCGACGACATGATCTGGTGCAGCTTGGCATCGACCTCCTCGGCCGTCCAGTTGAGTTTCTGGGCGTTCTGCGTCATTTCCAGACCCGATGTGGCGACGCCGCCGGCGTTCACGGCCTTGCCCGGGCCATAGGGAATCTTCGCCGCGATGAATGCGTCGATAGCCTCGGGACGGCAGCCCATGTTCGAAACTTCTGCCACGACCTTCACGCCGTTGGCCAGCAGTTTGCGGGCATCCTCGCCGTCGAGCTCGTTCTGCGTGGCGCACGGCATGGCGATGTCGACCTTGACTTCCCACGGCTTCTTGCCCGCGAAGAACTGGGATCCGGGGAATTTCTTGGCGTAGGGTTCCACGACGTCGTTGTTCGATGCGCGCAGTTCGAGCATATAGGCAATCTTTTCGGCGTCGAGGCCTGTGGGATCGTAGATGTAGCCGTCGGGGCCCGAAATCGTCACCACCTTGGCGCCCAGTTCTGTAGCCTTCGTCGCCGCGCCCCATGCCACGTTGCCGAAGCCC
>OGHH01000831.1_pt1 | contig 28123 bp, 30 predicted proteins | sample 1571471 | NCBI WGS metagenome assembly OGHH01 (sample SAMEA2581936, study PRJEB24529) | metagenome | biome: Human gut stool | place: China | collected 2011
GCCGTTCTGGTGATAGCCCAGGCGCTCGATGAACTCGCCGCCGAGGATGGTCTTCTGGATGATCTCCTCCACGTCGCTGACCTGGCACTTCGTGTACAGCCAGCCCTCCGGCTCGATGCGGACCAGCGGGCCCATCTCGCAAAAGCCGTGGCAGCCGCTCATTTTGACGTGCAGGCTCTTTTCCTCGTCCGTGTCGTGCTTCAAGCCAACATAGACCTTCAGCCCGCGTGCCTCGCACTCGGATTTGAAGTTGTCGTAAATCTTCATCGCGCCGCCGGCGATACAGCCCGTGCCCGCGCAGATGAGGATGGACGGCACCTCGCGGCTCTGCGCAAGATCATGCTCCGCCTGCGCGCGCAGGGCGCGGAATTCTTCTCTGTTCAGCTTGTTCACGCCTGCACCCCCTCGTTTTTGCGAATGGAGTCGAGCAGCTCAATAGCATGCTCGGGATCCATCTTGGCATGCACTTCCCCATCCACGGTCATGACCGGTGCCAAACCGCAAGCGCCGAGACACGCGACCGTTTCGAGCGTGAAGAGGCCGTCGTCTGAGGTCTTTTTCTTTCCGTGCAGACCCAGATACTCATAGATCGCATCGTAAATCGGCCCGGACTTCCGCACGTGGCACGCCGTGCCCGCGCAGACCTTGACAATGTGCTTCCCCTTGGCTTCGAGCGAAAAATTCTCATAGAACGTCGCCACGCTGTACACCTTCGACACGCTTAATCCGAGCGTGTCGGCGATGAGCGTCAGGTTTGCTTCGCTTAAATAGTTGTACTCCGCCTGAACATCCTGCAAAATCGCGATGAGATTCGATGGGTCATTCTCATGCGAGGCAAGAATGCTCAGGACCTTTTCTGTGTCAGGTTTCATGGTTGCCCTCCTATCTAATCCTGACGGCGATTATACCGTATCTTTTAAGGCATTTTCAACAAATTGCTTCAAAATCATCGATTGATTATCTATATAAGCTTCATAATTTTATGCCCATCAATAAATCCGGAACAACCCGTATCTCTGTGCGGTTTATAAAACATGACTTCCGTTCAGGTTTTCCCTGAACGGAAGTCATGTTTCTCACTTTATTGCGTACTTTTACTGCGCGCCGTGCGGCATGCGCTCCTTGACTGCCTTGCCAGTCGGCGTAGCGGCAAGACCACCGAGCGCCGTCTCGCGGAACTCGACCGGCATGCGCCGTCCGACCTCGCCCATCGCGTCGATGACCTCGTCGACGGGGATGCGGCTCTCGATGCCCGCGAGCGCCATATCCGCCGTGGAGATCGCGTTCACCGCGCCGATGACGTTGCGCTTGACGCAGGGGACCTCCACCAGGCCCGCCACGGGGTCGCACACCAGGCCCATGAGGTTCTTCAGGGCCATGGCCACGGCGTGGCCGATCTGCTGGCCGGTGCCGTCCCGCAGGGCCACCAGGGCTCCCGCCGCCATGGCGGAGGCGGTGCCGATCTCCGCCTGACAGCCGCCGGAGGCACCGGCGATACAGGCCTTGTAGGCGATCACCGCGCCGATGCCGCTGGCCACATACAGGGCCTCCAATATCCGGTGCTGGCTCAGCTCCTCGTATTTGCAAAGGGGCAGCAGCACCGCCGGCAGCACGCCGCAGGCTCCCGCCGTGGGAGCCGCTACGATGCGGCGCATGCAGGCGTTGGACTCCGCCATGGACAGGGCCTCGGCGATGACCTCGCTGACGTAGCCGCCGGACATGGCCCGGCCCCGGATGGAATACTGCCGCATTTTCAGGCCGTCGCCGCCTACCAGGCCGCTGACGCTGCGGCGGCGGCCGGTGTAGGTGTCCGCCGCGTCCACCATGTATTGCCAGGTGGTCAGCATTTTTGCCATGGATTGCTGACGGGTCACCTGGCGCTCGTCCATGTCCGTTTCCAGCACGATCTCCCAGAAGGGCTTGTGCTCGGCTTCCATGCGGTCAAAGATTTCCTTCATCGAATCCAGCGACATCGTCATCATCCTCCTTATCGTAATAGGTCACCGACAGAATGCCCGTCAGCTCCGAAAGAAACGCCACCTGGTGGGGCTTGATATGCTGGTCGGTCTCGATGACCATCAGCGCGTCGCCGCCCCGCTTGTGGCGGCACAGGCTCATATTGGCCACGTTGATGCGCAGCTGGTTCAGCACCGACGTTACCGCCGCCACGGCGCCGTTTTCGTCCTGGTTCCGGATGACCAGGGTGTTGAACATGCCGTCAAAGCTGACGTCGATGCCGTCCACCTTGTTCACCAGGATACGGCCGCCGCCTACGCTGCACGCCTGAAGCTCCAGCTTTTTGCCGCCGGCGTCCCAGGTTTCGATCACGGCGGTGTTAGGGTGAGCGTCCCGCAGCTCCACAGTGTCGATGGTGAACTCCAGCCCACGCTTTTTAGCCTCCTGGTAGGCGTAGGGTATGCGGAGATCGTCGGGCTTCATGCCCAGAAGACCGGCCACCAGGGCCCGGTCCGTGCCGTGACCGGGGCCGGTCTCGGCAAAGGAGCCGTGCAGATGGATCTTGGCCTCCACCGGCTCGTCGCCCAGCAACGTCCGGGCCATGCTGCCGATGCGGACCGCTCCCGCCGTGTGGGAACTGGACGGGCCCACCATCACCGGGCCCAGAATATCAAAAATATCCAGCATATGTGATCGTTCCTCGCTTTCTCTGTGCAACCAGGGCCATGATAGCACAGAGTACCAAAAAAAGCGATAGGGTTTCTGAAATTTTTTGAGATTTTACAGAGTAACGCAAAATTTTACCAGATGCGCCCGGCGCATATTCGGGGCATCGGCGGCACAATCTATGGTTGCGATACCCAACGGCGGTTTTCGCTGAAAACGCAAGAAAGGAGAACGCAATCATGTCTACCAAGAATACCAACAAGCTGAACGTGCCCCAGGCCCGTGCCGCCATGGATAAGTTCAAGATGGAGGCTGCCAGCGAGGTGGGCGTCAACCTGAAGGAAGGCTACAACGGCGACCTGACCTCCCGCGAGGCCGGTTCCGTGGGCGGCCAGATGGTCAAGAAGATGATCGAGTCCTACGAGAAGAACCTGTAACCATATACGCATAATAAAACTGACGCTGCGGCAGCAGCGTCAGTTTTATTATGGAGGTCTGAGGGGGGTGGCTGCGGCTTTCTTGGTCAGTCCACAATCGTCCGGGCCATTTCCTCCGGCGTGATGCGGTACACGGCCCCGCCAAGGGGCTCAAGCGCCGCCAGCACCGCGCCGCGCTCATAACGGCAGCCTGGCAGCACGGAGCAAATTGCTTCCGCGTCCAGAGTGGAAAAAAAGTCGCCGTAAACCGAGGCGCTGCGGATGATACCCTTCCGGACCTCAATTTTAAATTGAATTTTTCCCCCTGCAAAGCGGCCGGTGCGCTCAATGTTGAATTGGGGGTCCGCGCCGAAGATACGGTCCCAGCTGTTGAATTTTTCCCGGGCCAGCTCCCGGATGCGGGCGTCGTCCTCCGGCGTGACGGTGTAGACGGCGGTGCTGCCGTTCATGATATGGCGCACCATGGTCTCCTTGAAGGTCTCCGGGTCCATGGGCTGGGGCAGATGGTCGGAGATGTTGGTGACCCGGTCCCGGACGGACTTGATGCTCTTGGAGGTGATCTTGTAGCTGTCCGGCGTGGTGGACGCCACCATCTGCCGGATATCCGTGTCAAACAGCAGGGAGCCGTGGTGAACAATGCAGTCTCCCAGCCGGTACTGGGCGTTGCCGGAAAACTTCCGGCCGTCGATGGTCAGGTCGTTGCGGCCGTTGAAGGCGGCGCGGACCCTCATCTCTTCCAGTGCGCCGATCACCGGGGCGATGTATTGGCCAAACTCGATCTCCCCGGCCTCCCGGTGCTGGATGAAGGAAAACTGCCAGCCGCCAAGGTCCGTATAGATGGTGCCGCCGCCGCTCATCCGCCGCACCAGGTGGATGCCGTGGGCGTCGGCATAGGGCTTGTTGATCTCCTCCAGTATGTTCTGGTATTTGCCCACCATCAGCGTGGGCGTGGTGCGCCAGAAAAGAAACACCGTGTCCGGCAGGCGCTTTTCCACCGTGAAGTAGTTCTCAAGGCCGAAGTTGTAGTAAACGTCCGTGGAGCCGGTCTCAATATAGATCATGCACGTCCTCCAGGGCCTCCCAGGCCTTATAGGAACTGCGGGCCAGAGGCGCGGAGGCCACATGGCGGAAGCCCTTAGCCAACGCCAGCTCCTTCCACCGGGCGAAATCCTCCGGCGTGGCATACCGGGCCAGGGGGTAGTGCTGCGGCGTGGGCTGAAGATACTGGCCGATGGTGAGAATGTCGCAGCCGGTTTCCAGAATGTCGTCCATCAGGCGGTCAATTTGCTCCTCCGTCTCCCCCAGGCCCACCATGAAGCCGGTTTTGGTCAGCAGGGTGGGATCCTGCTCCTTGCAGTACCGCAGCACCTCCAGGGACCGCTCATACCGGGCCTGGGGCCGGACGGCGCTTTGCAGCTCCCGCACCGTCTCCACATTGTGGTTCAGCACCTCCGGATGGGCGGCGATCACCGTGTCCAGGGCGGCGCGATCCCCCTTCATGTCGGAGATCAGCGCCTCCACGGTGGTGCCGGGACATGCGGCCCGGATGGCCCGGACGCATTTGGCGAACTGCTCCGCCCCGCCGTCGGGCAGGTCGTCTCGGGTGGAACAGGTGAGGACCACATGGCGCAGATTCAGCCGCCGGGCCGCCCGGGCGATGTTCTCGGGCTCCTCCGGGTCCGGCGGCAGGGGCCGTCCGGTGGTGACGTTGCAGAACCGGCAGTTCCGGGTGCAGACGCTTCCCAGGATCATAAACGTGGCGGTGTGCTTCCGGTAGCACTCCCCCAGGTTGGGACAGTTGGCCTCCTTGCACACGGTGTTGAGCTTCAGGTCCCGCATCAGCTCCGCCACTTCATCCACGGCCTCCTGGTTATAGCGGACCTTCAGCCAATCGGGTTTTCTCTCCATGCCGGCCCTCACTCCGTTTCCAGAATGGCCACCGGCGTTTCCATGTCCACCGTGTCGCCCTCCTCGATCAGCTGCTTTTTCAGCACGCCGTCCTGGGTGGCCTCGATCTGGTTGACCACCTTGTCCGTCTCGATTTCGAACAGGGGCTCACCGGCGGAAACGGGCTCGCCCTCCTCCTTCAGCCAGGCGCACAGAACGCCCTTTTCCATCTCCGGCCGCAGCCGGGGCATGACAATATTTTTCTCCATGATAAAAATCTCCCTTTCTCGCAGAATATCCGGCTACATCAGCCAGTCCATCAGTTCATCGGCCCGATCCGGGGCCACCCGGAGACAGACCGAGGAAAAGCGCTCCGGGTCCAGCCGTCCGCCCTCCAGCAGTGCGGCAGCCAGGCCTCCGTCCAGCAGGGGACAGTCCACCGTTACACCGGACACAATCCCCCGTTTGGCCTGATAGGCCACCCGGATGGGCGCCCCTGCGAACACGCCGGTTTTTTCATAGGCAAAGGCCGGGGTCTTGCCCCAGGTCCACTCCCAGGAACGGTATTTCTCGTCCCGCAGGCGGCAGACCTCCGCCTCCTGTTCCGCCGTCAGCGTCAGCCGGGGACTGCCGGGGGGCACCATCCGGTTCAGAAGCCGCTCCCGGAACTCCTCAATGGTCATGGGCCGGGCCAGGTGCTCCCGGATATTGGTGACGGTGCAGATGGCGGACTGGGTCCCCTTGCTCTGGAAGCAGTCATTTTTCCGGCGGGTGGTGATCTGATCCAGCACGCCGAGGTCGGAGGAAAACAGCAGGGTGCCGTGGTGCAGCAGCCGCCCCTTTGTCATCCGCTGGGCGCTGCCGGAGATCTTTCCGCCGCCGATGGCAATGTCGCAGGTCCGGTTTTTCCGGGCCGGAACGCCGATGTCGTTCAGCGCCGCCAGGATAGGCCCCAGGCACTGGTCGTAGTCTATCGCGGCCCCGCCGTCGGAAATGTATGTATAGTTCAGATTCCCAAGGTCGTGGTATACCGTGCCGCCGCCGGTGATGCGCCGGATCACCGGGATCCCCAGCTGCCGCAGACGCTCCACGTGCACCTCCCGGCAGATGTTCTGATAACTGCCCACGATCACGGCGGGGTCGTTCTGCCACAGCAGGAATATCTCACCCTCGCGGAAATGCTCACATACTCCTCAAACGCCTGGTTGTAAAACGGGTCGTGGGAGGAATTCAGCACCGTCAGCATAGCGGCACCTCCTTTCAGCGCTGTGTCGATATGGCATTCTCATTTTATCGGACCCTGTCCCTGATGTCAATAGTGTGAGGGCACTACGTTTTTGTGAAGAAATGGGACGGGCCGGAGGAATTCCTGTGTATGGGAAGCACCGGAGGATAAAAAACTGACGCCGCGGCAGCAGCGTCAGATTTGTTATGGGTTCGGTTTATTCGGCTTTGGCTTCCTTTTTCTGGGGCATGGGGATCTGGGCCAGGACCACCGCCGCGAACATCAGCACGCAGCCCAGATATTCCCGGGCGGTCATCTGCTGGTGCAGGACAACGGCACCGGCGATGACGGCGAACACGCTCTCCAGGCTCAGCAGGATGGTGACCACCGTGGGGTTGGAGTCCTTCTGGGCCAGGATCTGCAGGGTATAGCCCACGCCGCAGGAGAACACGCCCACATACAGCAGGGGCCAGATGCAGTCCAGCAGCACCTGGAGACTGATGGTGTCGAAAAACAGGGCCAGAATGGTGGACCAGGTGCCGGCAAACAGGAATTGCAGGCAGCTGAGCTTCACACCGTCACAGGTGGCGGTGAAATGGTCGATCACCAGGATATGTACGGAAAAGCATATGGCACATACCAGCACCAGCAGGTCGCCGGGGGCCAGGGAGAAACTGCCCTTGATACACAGCAGGTACAGAGCGCCCACGGACAGGGCCACGGCGATCCACACCGGCAGGCTGACCCTCCGCCGGAAGAACAGGCCGAACACCGGCACCAGCACCACATACAGGGCGGTGATGAACCCGGCCTTGCCGCCGTCGGTACCGGCCACAAGGCCTGCCTGCTGGAAGTTGGAGGCAATGGCCAGCACCGTGCCGCAACAGAAGCCGCCCAGCCACAGCTGCCTGCGCTGGGCCTTCTTCTCCTCAGGGGTGACCTGGGGCCGGTCCTTCCTGAAGCCGCTTGAAACGGCCAGAACCACCAGCAGGGACAGCACGGCGATGTAATACCGGGTGCCGTTGAAGGTAAACGCGCCCATGGCGTCGGCGCAGACGTCCTGGGCCACAAAGGCGGTGCCCCAGATAAAGGCCGCCAGAATGGGAAGCACCACCTGGCGAAGCTGATTGTTTTTCATACGAACGCTCTCTCTCTTTCTTCTTATGCTTGCGGGCCGTCCTCGCCCCCGTCCAGGGGATCGACGTGCCATTGGAATTTCTTTTCGGTGCCGGTGAGCAGCCGCTGGATGTTGCCCCGGTGGCACCAGATCACAAGGGCCGCTATCGCCGCAGACAGGACGGTATACAGCCAATTGTGGCCCATCAGCAGGAAAACCGACACCGGCATACTGGCCGTGGCGGCGATGGAGCCCAGGGACACATACCGGGTGGTCAGCCACAGCACCGCAAACAGGCCCCAGGCGATCAGAGCCACCCGCCAGTCCAGCAGCAGCACCAGCACGCCGCCGGAGAGGATGCCCTTGCCGCCCCGCAGGCCGAAGAACACCGGGAACATATGGCCCAGCTCGCAGCCGATGCCTGCGATCAGCAGGCCCAGGGTCCAGTCGCCCACCACCCAGTGCATCAGGTATCCGCCGATGAGACAGGCCAGAACGGTTTTCCCCATGTCGCAGACGATGACGCACAGGGCGTACCGGGCGCCGTAGGTCCGGTAGAAGTTCGTCAGGCCCGCGTTGCCGCTGCCGTGCTGGCGGACATCATCCCGGATGATGAAATGAGAGGTCATCACCGACCCATTGAAGCAGCCCAGCAGATACGACACCAGCAGCGTCAGGGCCACAGTAAATACCACAGACAACTCAGCTATCCTCCTCGCCCTTCTGGCGCACGGTCATGATGATGGGGGTGCCCTCTAGGCCGAACACACTGCGGATCTGGTTTTCCAGATACCGGCGATAGGAGAAGTGGAACAGCTTCTTGTCGTTGCAGAACACCACGAAGTGGGGCGGCCGGATGCCCACCTGGGTCATGTAGTAGATCTTCAGCCGGCGGCCCTTGTCCGTGGGAGGCTGGACCCGGGTCTGGGCATCGGCCAGAACAGAGTTGAGCATACCGGTGGTGATGCGCATGGAGGCCTGCTCCCGGACGTAGTTGATCAGCTCAAACAGGCGGCTGACCCGCTGGCCGGTCATGGCGGAGATGAACACGATGGGGGCGTAGGGCATATAGCTCAGGTCCCGGCGGATGTCCTCCCGCATACGGTCCATGGTCTTGCCGTCCTTTTCCACCAGGTCCCACTTGTTCACCACGATGATGCAGGCCTTTCCGGCCTCGTGGGCCAGGCCCGCCACCTTGGTGTCCTGCTCGGTAACGCCGTCCTGGCCGTCGATCATAATGAGGCACACGTCGCTGCGCTCGATGGCCATGGTGGCCCGCAGGACGCTGTATTTCTCGATGGCGTCGTCCACCTTGGACTTTTTGCGCATACCGGCGGTGTCGATGAAGTTATACTTGCCGGTAGCATTTTCAAAATAGCTGTCGATGGCGTCCCGGGTGGTGCCGGCCACATCGCTGACGATGACCCGCTGCTCCCCCAGGATGCGGTTGGTGAGGCTGGACTTGCCCACGTTGGGCTTGCCGATGATGGCCACCTGGATCACGTCGCTGTCCTCCTCCTCGTCGGTCTCCGGCGGGAAGTATTGCAGGCAGGCGTCCAGCAGGTCGCCGGTGCCGTGGCCGTGGACGGCGGACACGGCGATGGGGTCGCCCAGACCCAGGTTGTAAAACTCATAGAACTCCGGGTCGGCGGGGCCGGTGGAGGCCATCTTGTTCACTGCCAGGACAATGGGCTTCTTGGACCGCTGCAGCATTCCCGCCACCTCCTGGTCGGCGGCGGTCATACCGGTCTTGATGTCCGTTACCAGGACAATGACAGTGGCGTTGTCGATGGCGATCTGGGCCTGTTGGCGCATGAAGGCCAGGATCTGGTTGTCGGTGTTGGGCTCGATGCCGCCGGTGTCCACCAGGGTGAACTTGCGGCCGTTCCAGTCGGATTCACCGTAAATGCGGTCCCGGGTGACGCCGGGGGTGTCCTCCACAATGGAAAGACGCCGCCCGATGATTTTGTTGAACAGCATGGACTTGCCCACGTTGGGCCGGCCCACGATAGCAATCAGGGGCTTGGACATAAGGGTTTACCTCCTTCTATTTGGATGCGGCGGTCATTCCGCCGCGAACATGGCGTCCACCAGGGCGAAGCCGTCCTCGTCCACCACCTGGACGGGAACGCCCAGCTCCCGGCTCAGACGCTCCACGGTGTAGTCATCCAGAAACACGGTTTCGCCGTGGCGCATCATGTGGATGGGGATCAGCACCCGGTCCCCCAGGTCCCGTCCCCGCAGCTGGGCGGAGATATCCTGCCCGGTAAGCAGGCCCGCCACGTCGATGGTGTGGCCGAAGAAGTCGTTTTCCACGGCGATGACCTGGCCCCGCAGCCCGGGATAGTCCCCCATGGCCCGCTGCACCAGGCCCCGGAGAAACGGGGCCGCCGCCGTGCCGGTGGCGATGGTGAAAGGGGAGAAGCGCGCAGGCACGTCCACGGTGGCCAGCCCCGCCAGGAAATCGTCCTCCAGGGAGCGCATCAGGCCCACGCCGTTTTCCAGCTGACGGTAGCCCTCGTAATACTCTGCCTGGGGCAGGGGACGGCCCGCCCGCAGATACAGCTCGTCGGCGCAGAAGAAGCGCCGGGTGCCGAAGCGGCGGAGGTTCTCCCGGCCGTATTCGTCGGCGATGTCGATGATCTCGGCGGCGGTGGCGGCGTCCACCGGCCGGAGCTTAGCCAGGCCCTGGCGGTATTTGGTGATGCCCACCGGCACCAGGGAGCAGCTGGAAAACTGCATCTCCGTCAGGTCCCGGAGGGTCCGGCGCAGCTGGTCCCCGTCGTTCCAGCCGGGGCACACCACGATCTGGCCGTTCATCACGATCCCCGCCTTGCAGAAGGCCCGGATGTAGTCCAGGGACCGCAGGGCGTTCTTGTTTCCCAGCATGGTGCAATGGAGCTGTGGGTCCGTGGTGTGAACGGACACGTTGATGGGGCTGATGCGCAGGTCGATGATCCGCTGGGCCTCCCGCTCCGTCAGGTTGGTCAGGGTGATATAGTTGCCCTGCAGAAAGCTCAGCCGGGCGTCGTCGTCCTTGAAATACAGGGTCTGCCGCATACCGGGGGGCATCTGGTCCACAAAGCAGAAAATGCAGTGGTTGGCGCAGGAGCGCATTTCGTCCATCAGAACGGTGTCGAAATTCAGGCCCAGGTCCCGGCCCTCGGGCTTGCGCAGGGACACGGTCCGCACGGCGCCGGAGGGCTCCCGCAGCTCCAGGCGGCAGTCGGTATCGTAGCCGTAAAAGCGATAGTCCAGCACGTCGATGATCTCGTGGCCGTTGATGGTCAGCAGCTGCTCTCCGGCGGCGATCCCGGCCCGCTCCGCCGGGCTGTGCCGGTCCACGGAGGTGATGATGGTGCTCATTTGTTGTTCCTCTTTAGCTCTGGCGGCATAATACCGCAGTTTATCCAAACTATTATACCCAAGTTTTCCCGGTTTTGCAAGACCGATTCCGGTCATTTCTGCCGGGAAAAAATCACCCCTTTTCTTTTGACAAAATATACGCTATAATATGATTTTAGATCAACATACACCGGGAGGGAATCATATGTCCTCACAGCTGCTTGAGATATTGAACGGCGTGAAAACCATGTCCATTGTGGGCATGTGCAAAAACGCGGGAAAAACCACCATGCTCAACTGGATGCTGCACCATGACCGGCTCCGGGGGACCCTGGGGCTGACGTCCATCGGCCGGGACGGCGAGTCCACCGACGTGGTGACGGGCACGGAGAAGCCCGGCATCTTCGTCCGGGAGGGAACGCTGATCGCCACGGCCCGGGATATGCTGCGGCTGGGCGATGTGACCACGGAGATCCTGGCCACCACCGGCATCCCCACGCCTCTGGGCGAGGTGGTGATCCTCCGGGCCCGCAGCGCCGGAAACGTCCAGCTGGCGGGGCCGTCCATCACCAGCCAGCTGCGGGAGGTGTCCCGGATGTTTTTTGAGCTGGGGGCGGACAAGTCCATCATCGACGGGGCACTGGGCCGGAAATCCCTGGGAGCCCGGGCGGTGGCCGAGGGCGTGGTGCTATGCACCGGCGCGTCCTATCACATGAGCATGGAAAAGGTGGTGGCGGACACCGCCAACATCTATCGCATCATGAACCTGCCCAAGGCGGAGACCCTGCCGCCGGAGGCGGAGGAGGGCCTGGAAAAGTGCCTGAAGGAGCACGGCGAGACCCTGGCCCCCGGGGCGCTGACGGACTCCATGGTGGTGCCCCTGCTGCGCAGCGGCGTGCTGCGGGGCGGCCGCCTGGTGGTCAAGGACCCCAGCCGGGTGCTGCTGACGCCGGACACCCTGGATAAGCTCCGGACCCGCCAGGTGCGGCTGGAAACCGCCGAGGCCGCCCGGACCCTGTGCGTCACCATCAACCCCGTGTCCGCCTACGGGTGGAAATTCGACAAGGACGAGTTCATGGCCCGGATGAAGGAGGCCGTGGACGTACCGGTCATCAATGTAAAGGAGGAGCTGGCATGATCCAGATTCGTTTTGAGGAGAGAGAGAAGATCGGCCTGCAATACATCCTGGAGAGCCTGCACGGGTGCAGCCCCTTCGGCCAGGAGCGCATCCGCCGCCTGCGGTACTATACCCCGGACGAGCGGCAGGAGCTGGAGCAGGAGCTGCGCAACGTGGAGCGGGCCGCCGCCCATGCGGAGGAGCTGAAGGACCTGTACGACCAGATTTGTGTGGTGCTGTGCCAGATGAAGGACATCCGGGGCTCCCTGCGCCGGTGCCGGGAGCTGGAGGTGCCGGACCATGTGGAGCTGTTCGAGCTGAAGGGCTATCTCCAGCGGCTGGAGACCCTGCGCCCCCTGTTTGAAAAGCTGCGGGACACGGCGGGCCTGACGGGCCTTGCCTTCCACGATCCGGCGGCGGCCCTGGCCATTCTGGACCCGGAAAACACCCGCAGCCGGGGCTTTTACATTCCCGACGCCGCTACCCCCAGACTCCGGGAGATCCGCTCCGCCAAAAAGCAGGTGGAGGAGCAGCTGTACCGGGCCCAGACCGATGCGGAGAAGGACGACCTGCGGCAGAAGCGGGTGCGCATCTGCGCCGAGGAGGACAGCGAGGAGATGAAGGTCCGCCGCTCCATGGGCGCGGCTCTGGCCCCCATGGCCGACGACCTGATGGCCGATGCCGACACCGCCGGACGGCTGGACTTCCTGATCCAGAAGGCCTTGTTTGCCCACCGGTTCGGCGGCGTCCGGCCGGAGCTGACCGACACCGCCCTGGAGCTGACGGATATGATCAACCCGGAGCTGTGCGACCTGTTACAGGAGCAGGGCCGGGCCTTTGTGCCGGTGTCCATCTCCCTGGACCGGGGAGCGGCGGTGATCACCGGCGCCAACATGGGCGGCAAGTCCGTGGCCATGAAAACCGTGGCCCTGAACGTGCTGCTGTTGCAGGCGGGCTTCCTGGTCTGCGCCAGAAACGCCCGGATGCCCCTGTTCTGGAGCGTGCATATGCTGTTTGACGATCTGCAGTCTATCCAGTCGGGCCTGTCCGGCTTCGGCAGCGAGATCGTCCAGTTCCAGAAGGCCCTGGCGGAGGTGGAGCAGGGCTACTCCCTGTTCCTGCTGGACGAGTTCGCCCGGGGCACCAACCCCGACGAGGGAGCCATCATCGTCCAGGCGGTGACCCGGTATCTCAACGACGTCAACGCCATCTCCCTGCTGACCACCCACTATGACAAGGTGGCCGAGCACGCCCGGGTCCACTATCAGATCATCGGCCTGCGGGACGTGGACCCCGAGCAGATCCGCCGGGAGCTGGCCGCCACCAACGAGGACGGCGTGGCCGTTATCGCCCGGCACATGAACTATGGCCTGTACCGGGTGGAGGGCCGGTCCGACTGCCCCCGGGACGCCCTGAACATCTGCCGGATGCTGTCGCTGAAGCCGGAAATTCTGGAGAAAATCGAACAGAGCTATTGATGCCTTCACAGGGGGAAATGTCCGCGCACGGCGGACATTTCCCCCTGTGCGTTCTGTCGCCCCCGGCGTTTATTCAGGGGAAACGGAGTGCGAAATTTTGTCAGATGTGCAAAAAAGTTATTGTGATTTCTGTCACAAATTCTATTGACAAATTCGAGGCCATCGCGATATAATGGGTGCAACAGAAGTTCATACTACAATCAATAGAGGCGCGGGAGACAGGGTACTGCTTCGCAGGGGACAGACATCCGGTATAACCGGAGCAGGAAGGGGCCGCCCGCCGAAAGGACAATGCCGGTCTGTGACCTTGCCCTTGGGGACGTCTGCGTAAGCGGCGTTACTGTCATGTTATCGTGTTTGTAACATGGAGCGCTATTGGTCAATGACCTTGACCGATAGCGCTCTTTTTATGCCCGAAGGAGCGCCGGAGAGAAGGAAGGCCTGTTTGCAGCAAGGCTTCTGTTGAAGGCGATCCCAAAAAATCTGAAGGAGGAAAATACTTATGGAAAAGATGACTTCTCTGCTGCGTCTGCGTATGAGCGCCAAGGATGCTCATTACGGCGGAAACCTGGTGGACGGCGCACACATGGTGCACCTGTTCGGCGACGTGGCCACCGAGCTGCTGATCAAGTGCGACGGCGACGAGGGCCTGTTCTGTGCCTATGACAACGTGGAGTTCCTGGCTCCCGTGTACGCCGGCGACTACATCGAGGCTTATGGCGAGATCGAGAAGGTCGGCAACACCTCCCGCACCATGAAGTTCGAGGCCCGCAAGGTCATCGTGTCCCGTCCCGACATCAGCGCTTCCGCTGCCGACGTTCTGGAAGAGCCCATCGTGGTCTGCCGCGCCCACGGCACCTGCGTGACTCCCAAGGACTGCCAGCGCAAGAAGATCGAGAAGTAAGGGAGCGGCAGAAATGGAAAAGCTGATTATCACCGCTGCTATCTGCGGCGCCGAGGTCACCAAGGCGCAGAATCCCGCCGTGCCCTACACCGTGGAGGAGATGGTCCGCGAGGCCAAGTCCGCCTACGAGGCCGGCGCCGCCATTCTGCACATCCATGTCCGCGAGGACGACGGCACCCCCACCCAGGACCGCGAGCGCTTCCGGGTGGTCATGGACGCCATCCGCAAGGAGCTGCCCGACGTCATCATGATCCCCTCCACCGGCGGCGCCACCGGCATGTCCCCCGAGGAGCGTCTGCAGCCCACCGAGCTGTTCCCCGAGATGGCCACTCTGGACTGCGGCACCTGCAACTTCGGCGACGAGGTGTTCGACAACACCATGCCCACCATGCGCGCCTTCGGCAAGCGCATGCTGGAAAACAGCATCAAGCCCGAGTACGAGTGCTTCGAGCTGGGCCACATCGACACCATCCTTGGCATGGCCAAGAAGGGTGAGGTGCCTGCCCATCCCATGCAGTTCAACTTCGTCCTGGGCGTCCACGGCTGCACCCCCGCCACCGTGGAGAACCTGGCCTTCTTCGCCAGCAAGATCCCTGCCGGTTCCACCTGGACCGTGTCCGGCGTGGGCCGGGCCGCCTGGACCATGGCGGCCGCTGCCATCGCCATGGGCGGCAACGTCCGCGTTGGCTTCGAGGACAACATCTATCTGGGCAAGGGCCAGAAGGCCGCGTCCAACGGCGAGCTGGTGGCCAAGGTGGTCCGCATCGCCAAGGAGCTGGGCCGCGAGATCGCCAACCCCGCCGAGGCCCGCGAGATCCTGAGCCTCAAGCCCCTGCAGTAACCCGACAAACAATTAAGAGAAATATATTAGGAGGATTTTTACAATGGCTGAACTGAAAGGCAACAAGTACGGTACCCATCGCGTTATCGAGCCCAAGGGCGTTCTGACCCAGGCTGCTTGGAAGGTCGACAACGACATGTCCAAGGTCTATTCCAACGAGATCGTCTGCGACGTCACCTCCCTGAACATCGACTCCGCTTCTTTCACCCAGATCTCCGACGCCTGCGGCGGCGACGAGAAGAAGATCGGCGAAATGATCCTGGGCATCGTCGCTGAGCGCGGCAAGCAGCAGAATCCCGTCACCGGTTCCGGCGGTATGTTCAAGGGCGTCGTCGCTCACATCGGCGAGGACCTGAAGAACAAGCCCGGCTTCGACCTGAAGGAAGGCGACAAGATCGTCTCCCTGGTGTCCCTGTCCATGACCCCCCTGAAGATCGAGAAGATCCTGGCTATCCACAAGGATATCGACCGCGTGGACATCGTGGGTAAGGCTATCCTGTTCGAGTCCGCCCTGTATGCCAAGATGCCCGAGGATATGTCCGAGCCTCTGGCCCTGGCCGCCCTGGACGTGGCCGGTGCTCCCGCTCAGGCCCGCAAGCTGCCCAAGGAGGGCGACAGCGTTCTGATCCTGGGCGCCAACGGCAAGTCCGGCGTTCTGTGCGGCTGGGAAGCTATGAAGAAGGTCGGCCCCAACGGCAAGGTCGTGGGCGTGGTCCGCAATCCCAAGCAGGTTCCCGGTCTGCTGGAGCTGGGCGTTTACACCGATGTGATCGTGGCCGACTGCACCAAGCCCGTTGAGGTTATGGAGGCTGCTCTGGCTGCCAACGACGGCAAGGAGTACGATCTGTCCATCTGCTGCGTGAACATTGAGTCCTGCGAGATGTCCGCCATCCTGCCCGTCCACGATGACGGTCTGGTGTACTTCTTCTCCATGGCTACCTCCTTCACCAAGGCTGCCCTGGGCGCCGAGGGTATCGGCAAGGACGTCACCATGATCATCGGCAACGGCTACACCAAGAACCATGCCCAGATCACCCTGGACGTGCTGCGCGAGAACCCCAAGCTGCGCAAGCTGTTCGACGAGAAGTACTGCTAAACGAAGTTACGCGAGTGCAGGGCGGCCGGGTCTCTGGCCTCCCTGCCCTCGCCCTATCCATCTTTTGGAATCCATTTTTATTAAGGAGACTTAAATATGAAGACTCGCAATGGTCTGTTCGCCGATGTCCCCGAAAATCTGTGGAATGACTGGCATTGGCAGGTTGCCAACCGCGCCGAGACGGTTGAGGATCTGAAGAAGTACATGAACCTGACCCCCGACGAGGAGGAGGGTGTCCGCAAGACCCTGGGCAAGCTGCGCATGGCCGTGACCCCCTACTATCTGTCCCTGATCGACCTGGACGATCCCTTTGATCCCATCCGCAAGATGGCCATCCCCCGGGCCGAGGAGCTGGAGTATGCCGACTATGAGGACGCCGATCCCCTGCACGAGGATACCGACTCCCCCACCCCCGGCCTGACCCACCGCTATCCTGACCGCGTGCTGCTGCTGATCACCGACCAGTGCTCCATGTACTGCCGTCACTGCACCCGCCGCCGTTTTGCCGGTCAGAACGACTGCGAAGTGCCCATGGCCCAGATCGACAAGTGCATCGACTATGTGGCCGCTCATCCCGAGGTCCGCGACGTCCTGCTGTCCGGCGGTGACTGTCTGATGGTCTCCGATGAGAACCTGGAGTACATCATCAAGCGCCTGCGGGCCATCCCCCACGTGGAGATCGTCCGTCTGGGCTCCCGCACCCCCGTGGTGTGCCCCCAGCGTATCACCCCGGAGCTGTGCGCCATGCTGCGTAAGTATCATCCCATCTGGCTGAACACCCACTTCAACACCCCCAAGGAGTTCACCGATGAGGCCGCCAAGGCCTGCGCCATGCTGGCTGATGCCGGTATTCCTCTGGGCAACCAGTCCGTGCTGCTGGCCGGCGTCAACGACTGCTCCCACGTGATGATGGAGTTGGTCCACGGCCTGGTGAAGATGCGCGTGCGTCCTTACTACATCTATGCCTGCGATCCCTCCCTGGGCCTGAGCCACTTCCGCACCCCCGTGTCCAAGGGCATCGAGATCATGGAAGCCCTGCGCGGCCACACCTCCGGCTACTGCATCCCCACCTTCGTGGTGGACGCCCCCGGCGGCGGCGGCAAGACCCCCGTTATGCCCAACTACCTGATCTCCGAGACCCCCCGCAAGGTCATCCTGCGCAACTTCGAGGGCGTCATCACCTCCTATACTCAGCCTGAGCACTATGTCCAGAACTGCCACTGCGACGTCTGCACCGGCAAGAAGAAGGCGGAGAAGACCGGCGTGGCCTGGGTCGCTGAGGGCACCAAGCAGCGCTATCTGGAGCCCACCAAGCTGCTGCGCAACGAGCGTCACGTGAAGAAATAAGAGGTAAAACTATGGAAAGCAAACTCGGCTTGAACTTAGAGCTGGTCAACCAGGCCCGCCAGTCCGCCGCCCATGTGGCAGACGACACCCAGCGGTTCATTGACCAGCATACCACGGTCACCGTGGAGCGCGCGGTTTGCCGCCTGCTGGGCATCGACGGCGTCAACGAGATGGACGTCCCCCTGCCCAACGTGGTGGTGGACCACATGATGGCAACGTCCTTCCTGCCTATGGGCGCGGCGTGGGCCATCGGCAACGCCATGCTCGAAACCGGCAAGGATCCCCAGGCCGTGGCTGAGGCCATCGACAAGGGTGAGCTGGACCTGTCCAAGGTTCCCGCCCACTCCGACGAGGAGATCCGCGCCGCCATCACTCCCGTGGTCAACGCCACCGTGGAGCGCATCAACAAGAACGTTGCCAAGCGCAATTCCTATCTGAAGGAATGGGGCGACAAGGAAGGCCCCTACCTGTATATCATCGTGGCCACCGGCAATATCTACGAGGATATTATCCAGGCCAAGGCCGGCGCCAAGCAGGGCGCCGACATCATCGCCGTCATCCGTACCACCGGCCAGTCCCTGCTGGACTATGTGCCTTACGGCGCCACCACCGAGGGCTTCGGCGGCACCTATGCCACCCAGGAGAACTTCCGCCTGATGCGCGCGGCTCTGGACGAGGTGGGCGAGGAGCAGCACCGCTATATCCGGCTGTGCAACTACTGCTCCGGCCTGTGCATGCCCGAGATCGCCGCCATGGGCGCTCTGGAGCGCCTGGACGTGATGCTCAACGACGCTCTGTACGGCATCCTGTTCCGCGACATCAACATGCAGCGCACCATCGTGGACCAGTACTTCTCCCGCGTGATCAACGGCTATGCCGGCGTCATCATCAACACCGGTGAGGACAACTATCTGACCACCGACGACGCCATCACCGCCGCCCACACCGTTCTGGCCTCCCAGTTCCTGAACGAGGCCTTTGCCAAGGACGCCGGTATGCGCGAGGAGCAGATGGGTCTGGGCCACGCCTTCGAAATGGACCCCGCCGTGGAGAACACCTTCCTCTATGAGCTGGCCCAGGCGCAGATGGCCCGCGAGATCTTCCCCAACGCCCCGCTGAAGTATATGCCCCCCACGAAGTTCATGACCGGCAACATCTTCCGCGGTCACATCCAGGATGCCCTGTTCAACATGGTGACCATCCTCACCAACCAGCGGCTGTGCCTGCTGGGCATGATGACCGAGGCCATCCACACCCCGTTCATGTCCGACCGCGCCCTGTCCATCGAGAATGCGCAGTACATCTTCCGCACCATGAAGGACCTGGGCAGCGAGCTGACCTATAAAGAGAACGGCATCATCCGCAACCGTGCCAACGAGGTGCTGACCAAGGCCACCGATCTGCTGAAGGAGATCGAGAAGCTGGGCCTGTTCACCACCATCGAGAAGGGCATCTTCGCCGATGTGAAGCGTCCCAAGGACGGCGGCAAGGGCCTGGCCGGCGTGGTTGTGAAGGACGACAAATACTTCAATCCCTTTATTGAAGTCATGAAAGGGAAGGTGGCAGCAGAATGAGCAGCGGACTGTATAATACCCACAAGATCGATTTCGATACCACGCTGGACCTGACCCGTCTGAAGCCCTACGGCGACACCATGAACGACGGCAAGGTGCAGACCAGCTTCACTCTGCCCGTCAAGGACGATGAGCGGGGCGAAGAAGCTGCCCGCCAGATCGCCAAGAAGATGGGCCTGGAAGAGCCCAACGTGGCCTATCACGCCGCCCTGGACAAGGAGTTCACCTTCTATGTGGTCTACGGCAGCTGCGTCCACTCCGTGAACTATGAGGACATCCACGTCATCACCGTGGAGTCCGATGTCATGAGCATGGAGGACACCAACGACTATATCCGCGAGCACATCGGCCGGAAGGTCGTTATGGTGGGCGCATCCACCGGCACCGACGCCCACACCGTGGGCATCGACGCCATCATGAACCGCAAGGGCTTCGCCGGTCACTACGGCCTGGAGCGCTACGAGATGATCGAGGCTTACAACCTGGGTTCCCAGGTGCCCAATGAGGAGTTCATCAAGAAGGCCCTGGAGCTGCACGCCGACGTGCTGCTGGTGTCCCAGACGGTGACCCAGAAGGACGTGCACATCCAGAACCTCACCAACCTCATCGAGCTGCTGGAGGCCGAGGGCCTGCGCGACAAGTTCGTTGTCTGCTGCGGCGGTCCCCGTATCACCCACGAGCTGGCCAAGGAGCTGGGCTACGACGCCGGCTTCGGCGCCGGCAAGTATGCCGATGACGTGGCTTCCTTCGCTGTGACCGAGATGGTCAAGCGGGGCATGAAGTAAAATAAACCATCACGCCAGACGGTCACTTTTTCCGGTGGCCGTCTGGTCGTGTTGCCAAACAGACAATTCGCCACATATCGGACACTGCCCAAGTTTTTTGACGGCGAACCTGTCTGCTTGTGAAAAAATCGACCAATCATCTCTTGTATTTTCCACACAGAAGTGTTATGATTACAAGTGAGAAAATAGAAGGGATTCTATTTTTTGGGAGAACGACAAATAACAAGGAGGAACTGAAATGGCAAAGAAACCTGTTATCACTGCCAAAGAGGCAGCGGCTATGATCCCCAATGGCGCCACCATTATGTGCGGCGGCTTCCTGGCCTGCGGCCAGGCCAGAGCGATCGTCAAGGAGCTGGTGGCTCTGGGCACCAAGGACCTGACCCTGATCGCCAACGATATGGGCCGCGCGGTGGGCCCCAAGGGCGAGGAGTTCTTCGGCATCGCTGAGCTGATCCACAATCATCAGGTCAAGCGCGTCATCGCTACCCACGTCGGCATGACTCCCGAAGTCGGCCAGCAGAACACCGAGGGCACCCTGGAAGTGAACCTGCTGCCCCAGGGCACCCTGGCCGAGTGCGTCCGCGCCGGCGGCGCTGGCCTTGGCGGCGTGCTGACCCCCGTGGGCATCGACACCCTGGTGGAGGAGAGCCCCTTCTGCCTGGGCCGCAGAACCATCGAAGGCAAGGATTACCTGCTGATGAAGCCCATCCACGCTGACTTCGCCCTGCTGGGCACCTATAAGTGCGACGAGTTCGGCAACTGCTGGTACAAGGGCACCATGCGCAACTTCAACGTTGTCATGGCCACCGCCGCTGACACCGTCATCGCCGAGACCGAGTATCTGGTTCCCGTGGGCGAGATCGAGCCCGAGAACATCCACACCTATGGTATGTGTGTTGACTATATCGTGGAAGGAGAAAGAAAGTAATGGAAAAGAGCGAGATCAAAGGCTTTATCGCCAAGCGCTGCGCCAAAGAGCTGAAGAACGGCGACGTCGTGAACCTGGGCATCGGCCTGCCCACCCTGATCCCCAACTATCTGCCCAAGGACGTGGAGCTGATCATCCACGCTGAGCTGGGTATCGTTTCCGCCGGCAAGTCCCCCAAGGAAGGCGATGACAATTACGATCCTTACCACGTGGTGGATGCCGGTGGTTCTCCCTCCTCCGTGGCTTTCGGCGGCGGCTTCATCGACTCCGCCTCCAACTTCGGCCTGATCCGCGGCGGCCATGTGGACGCCTGCTTCCTGGGCGCTCTGGAGGTCGACGCTGAGGGCAACCTGGCCAACTGGATCATCCCCGGCAAGAAGATGCCCGGCATGGGCGGCGCTATGGACCTGTGCGTCGGCGCCCGCAAGTGCATCGTCTGCATGGAGCACACCGCCAAGGGCAACCCCAAGATCTTCGAGAAGTGCCGCCTGCCCCTGACCGCTTCCCACTGCGTCAACAAGATCATCACCGAGATGTGCGTGCTGGAAGTCACCGAGAACGGCCTGGTCATGACCGAGATCAACCCCGAGTTCACCGTCGAGCAGGTGAAGGCTGCCACCGCTGCCCCCATCACTGTCGCCGAGAACCTGAAGTCCATGATCGACTGATTGATAGAATCCCTGCAAACAGAGGGGCTGCCGGAAGGCAGCCCCTTTTGCCGTTTATTTCAGACTTGTCAAAAAAGCCTTTTTTGACAAGCTGAACCGGACTCCGGCAGACGCCGGAGTCCGGTTTTTTATACCCCGGTGTACCGGGAAAGGAACTGGCGGGTGCGCTCCATCCGGGGATGGTTGATCCCCTGCCGGGGGTCCCCCTGCTCCACGATGACGCCGCCGTCCATGAAGATCACCTGATCCGCCACGTCCCGGGCGAAGGCCATCTCGTGAGTCACCACCAGCATGGTCATGCCCTCCTGGGCCAGCGCCTGCATGACGTTCAGCACCTCGCCCACCATTTCCGGGTCCAGAGCGGAGGTAGGCTCATCGAACAGCAGCACCTCCGGGTCCATGGCCAGTGCCCGGGCAATGGCCACCCGCTGCTTCTGACCGCCGGAGATCTGCCGGGGCTTGGCGTTGATATAGGGGGCCATACCCACCTTTTCCAGATATTTCAGTGCCTGCTGCCGGGCCTCCTCCTTGCTGCGCTTGAGGACCTTCATCTGTCCCACCATGCAGTTTTTGAGGACTGACATATTGTTGAACAGGTTGAAGGACTGGAACACCATACCCACATGGGAGCGGTACGCCGGGGCATTGACGCCCCGGCCCGCCACATCGGTGCCGTGGTAGAGGATCTGGCCGCTGCTGGGGGTCTCCAGCAGGTTGACACACCGCAGCAGCGTGGACTTGCCGGAGCCGGAAGCGCCGATGATGGAAATAACGTCGCCCTTCTTGACAGTAAAGTCAATATCCCGCAAAACCTCATGGGTACCGAAGGACTTGCCGAGGTGACGGATCTCTAAGATATTCTCGCTCATATCAGCGTCCTCCTCTCGTGCTGCCGTTGCGGTTTTTCAGGCCGACGTTCAAGTCCGTCTCCGCGATGCCCAGCAGCTTGTGCCGGATGGAAAAATTTTCGTGCATCGAGAGCATGATAAAGGTGGATATGATGCAGGACACCGCACCAAACACCATGCCGTCCAGAATATCAACTGGGAGCGTCTCTTTACTCTTGAACAAAAAGCAGGTCAGGATGAAAACACCATCGAAAAAGACGACATTCAAGATATGCTGGATGGGCCGCATGACAAAGAGCAGCGGCACTGCCAGCAAGAACGCAATAAAGCTCACCGTAGGAGTATCGGGAGAAGGATGGATGCCCAGATAGATGCCCAGCACATAGAGCAAAGCCTCAAAGGCGTACATCAGCCAGGTCAGCAGCAGGCCGTTTTTTCCCGGGAATGTCCGGTTGACCGCCTGCAGGCCCATGCACACGGCCAGCGCTATCATATAGGCCAGCATATTGGGCCTCAAAAATTCCAGAACCCCAGACAGTATCCATAAAACTGTAAGAAACGCACAGGCTATCCCCAGGTAGGCCGTCACACGTTGGCGGTTGGAGCGCTGTATATCCGGCAGACAGGCTTTGTACTTCTCCCGTGACATCTCTGCATACAGCAGCAGCCTTCGCAATGCTTCCATAGCCATCCTCTTTTCAAACCGCATTCGTCCCCGCACTGCACGAGGGCGCACTTTCCCCTTTATTCTGCGGGTTTTTCTTATTTTATCATGAAGCTCCCAAAAAGAAAATATCCAGCGCATTCCAGCGTTTATTTTCTATGATATGCTAAAAAGAGGCAATTAAATTTAGCCATATTACCCATTGATCCTTCACTTTATCGTGCAGCAAAAAAGGGTGTGCAGCCCCTAAGAGACTGCACACCCCGTTGCGTGTGAAAGAAAAATCAGAATGCGGCAATATCGGCCGTAGTGATGGCCTTGCCGGGCAGGGTGCGGCTGTCGGCGTTCTCCGACAGAGCCAGCTTGCCCTCGCGCAGCAGCTTGACGGCCTTCTCGTGGTCAGCAGCGTTCCAGTTGTTGCCCACGAGCTTCCAGTTGTTGTCCACGTGCGGCTCGATGGTGCCGCCCTTGACGGTGCGGATGTACTCGCCCAGCAGTTCGCGGATGCCGCCCACATCGCCGCGCACGTCGATCTCCAGCAGCTTGGGCAGCTCGTCGCCCTCCTTGAAGATGTCAGCATAAGCCAGCAGCTGGGTGGTGGCACGGTAGTTGTTGACGGCCACCACGAAGCTGTCATCGTCCTCCACCGGACGGCCATCCATCCAGGTCAGGTTCTGGATGCGGTTGCCGGGCTGCTTGGAGATGTCGAGGTCATACTTGACGCCTGCAAAGGCATCGTACAGGTAATAGCGGACGGAAGAGTCGAATGCGATGGTCACATCGCCCGGCTCCCAGGTCTTGAAGAAGGCAGCAGACCACTCCATGAACTGACGCAGCTGCCAGCCGTTCATCTGCAGCTTGTACAGGGTGTTCTGGTAGGTGTAGATGCTTGCCATGTCGCACTTGCGGATGGTGCCCTCGCGCATCTGGGAGGTCATGGAGGTCAGAGCCGTTGCGGACACCTGAGCGTCGGTGTAGTACATCTGTACCTCGTTGATGAAGTCCAGCAGAGCGGTATCCTGCACCATGGCCTGCGGCAGGCAGTCGATCTCGTTTTCGGGGGCCAGATCACCGCCGACCAGCTGGCCGATGGGGGTAACGGCGTCGTCCTTGGCGCGCTGGTCGTACTCTGCCAGCAGAGCAGTCAGCTCGGGGTCGGGAGCGTAGTCCTTGATGGTCAGGTTCTCAGAGGTACGGTCCTTCACCTTCCACTTGCCGTTCAGGCCGCGCTCGAGATAGACGTGGATGTCAGAGACAGTGGCGCCTGCATTCTTGTTCTCGACCACCAGCACGCCGTTGATCATCTTGTTGGGGATGCTCTTGTGGCCGTGAGCAGCGACGATGACGTCGAACTCAGGGCAGGCATTTGCCAGGTCGGTGACGCCGGAGCCATAGACGCCGTACTCATTGTCAACATCCATATGCATAACGCCGATGATGACATCCACATCGTTCTTGATCTTATCAATGATCTTGCGGCTCTCGTCCACCGGGTTGGTAACAGTCCAGCCCTCGAGGTTCTTGGCGTCCCAGCGGGTGATGTTGGGAGTGACCATACCGATGACGCCGATCTTGACGCCGCCCTTTTTGATGATGGTGTAGCCGTCAGCCAGAGGCTTGCCTTCGGGGCTGTAGACGTTGCCGGTCAGCACCTTGGCCTTCTGCTGGGAGAGCACCTTTTCCAGCGTGGCCATGCCATAGTTGTACTCATGGTTGCCGGTGACGTAGACATCGTAGCCGATGGCGTTCTGAGCAGCGATCATGGGGTGGACATCGTCGTTCAGGAACAGTTCAGCGGAGTTTGCCTGAATGGTGTCGCCTGCATCCACGACCAGCGTGGTCTTGGTGCGGTTCTCCTTGATGGCAGTTGCCTGCTGGGCCACGCTGCCGGAGGCGTCAGCCTTGTTGGCGGCGTAATCCCAGGGGTCAAACTTACCGTGGGTATCGCTGGTGGCAAGGATCTGCAGGTCCATGCTCCACAGGTCTTTGATGCCGGCAGCGGAAGCAGCCGGGACCAGACCGCTCATTGCGGCGGCGGTAGCCGATGCACCGGCCACGCGCAGGAAATTACGGCGGGAAATCTTATTCTGTTCCATAATAATTCCTCTCTTTTTTGCTTGGTATACACTCCGAAGCATTTGTAGCTCTAGTATAAGGCTTGCCGATATTGTTTTACAATGTGCAAATAGGAGAAAAATTTCTTCCGGAATTAGGCATATTCTCCAATTTTTCGATAAGAACGACTTTTCTTTCGAAATTATTCTTTCAGATTCGCTTTTCATCGTAAACCATCTTCATGCAAAAGATGTGTAAATTTATAGTGTTCCTCATACACAAAAAGACCCTCCCCTGCACGGCTTCCGCCATGCGGGAGAGGGTCTTATCATTCAGCTTTTACAGCTCGATCTTGCCGAAGCTCAGATCAGCGAAGTCATCCACACGCTCGGTGCGCTTGGGTGCCACAGGGGCAGCATTCTCGGCATCGCGCGGGGTGTAGGTGCGCTCAGGCACATTGGAGCGGTAACCGCCCCGGCCGCCATTGCCATTGCGCGGGCCGCGGCCATTCCGGTCACCATGGCGCTCGCCGCCGCGATGATAGCCGCCGCTGCGGCCATTGCCGTTGCGGTCACGGCCGCCGCGGGGTCCGCGGGGACGTGCATTTGCGCTCTCAGCCACAGCGTTGGGGTCGGTGGAGTAGATGACCACACGGCGGTCACGGCCCTCGCCCTTGCTCTCGCTGCGGACGCCCTCCATCTTGCCGATGGCAGAGTGGATGATGCGGCGCTCGTAGGGGTTCATGGGCTCCATGGCAAAGCTGCGGCCGGTCTTGCGCACCTTGGCACCAATGCGCTGTGCCAGTGCGGTCAGGTCGCTCTCGCGCTTGTCGCGGTAGCCGGCCACGTCCAGACCCAGCTTGATGTAATCGCCTTCCAGACGGTTGGCCACCAGGCTTGCCAGATAGGACAGGCTCTCCATGGTCTCGCCGCGGCGGCCGATGAGGGCACCCAGCTTCTCGCCATCCAGACGGATGATGGTGGCTTCGCCCTTCTGCACGGCGCTGAAGGTCACGTCATTGACGCCCATCCGGGTGATGACTTCCTGCAGGTATTCCACAGCGGCCTTGACCTTGCTGTTCTCTTCGATGTTGATGGGCACTTCCACCTCTTCGGCTTCCTCTGCGGGAGCAGCCTCTGCAGCCGGTGCAGCCTCCTCAGCCTTGGGTTCCTCGGCCGGAGCAGCTTCCTCCGCAGCGGGTGCGGCGGGCTCTTCCACCTTCTCCTCTACGGGAGCCGCTGCCGGTGCCTCTGCGGCGGCGGGTGCCTCCGGAGCCTTGGGTGCATCGGGCTCTTCCACGCTGACCCGCACCTTGGCGGGGGTCAGTTTCAGGCCCAGGAATCCCGTCTTCTGCGGCATTTCCAGCACTTCGTAGCTCACATTCATATCCTCAGCCTGCACACCCAGCAGGGCGCAGGCCTTTGCGCGGGCTTCATCAACCGTCTTGCCGGTTGCTTCCTGAGTACGGATCATAACCGTTATTCCTCCTCTTTCTTGTTCAGCTCACTCAGCGGAACGGTGCGCTCGTCCTTGTAGCGCTCTGCGTCCAGCTGGCGGGCATACTCCAGGCGGCGCTTGTTCATCTCGCTGGCCGAGAGGTTCTTCTCGGTGACCTTGCCGGTCTTGGGGTCGGTGACCTTCACGGTGGTGCTCTTCACGCCGCGCTTCTGCTGCTTTTTCTTTTCTTCGATCTGAGCTTCCACTTCCTTGCGCATCTTCTCGGGGTCATAGATCTTGCGCATGACCTGGGTCTGCACGGTCATCACGATGTTGGAAATGACGTAGTACAGCGAGAATGCCAGCGGGTAGGTAAAGCAGAAGAACAGATACATCAGCGGCATCAGGTACATGGTCACCTTCATGCTGCCCTGCATCTGCTGGCCGGAGGCCTTCATGCTGATGTGGGTGGACAGGAACATGGTCACCACCGACAGCAGCGGCAGCACCAGATCCAGGGACAGGCCGATCTGCGGGATGCGGGTCAGGTCGATGCCCAGGAAGTTCATGTGCTGGCTGAACTCGGTGATGGTGGCGATCTGGTCTGCGCTGAAGCAGCCGATCACGCCGGAATTGCCGGCCACGACCTGTGCAATGATGTTGGTGTCGCGGGTGATGGCGGTAAAGGAAACCCCGGCGGCGGTCAGGGCCTCACCTGCGCTGGCCAGGGCAGCGGCACTGATGTGGAAGATCCGCTCCAGGGGGTTGTACACCACGCCGATAACGCCGAAGATGACTAGGAAGTTGAGCAGCATGGGCACGCAGCCGGCGGTGGGCTTATAGCCATAGTCCTGCTGCAGCTTGAGCATTTCTTCCTGCTGCTTTTCGGGCTTATCCTTGTACTTGGTCTGGATCTCCTGCAGCATGGGCTGGAAGGCCGACATTTTGGCCATGCTCTTCTGCTGGCTGAGCTGCAGAGGGATCTTGACGATGTTGATCAGCAGCGTGAAGAGGATGATGTCCCAGCCGTAGTTGGGCAGCAGCTTGTAGATCCACTCCATGACATAGCCGAGAGGACCGCTCAGGATGTAAAAGAAGTTCATACCTTTGTCCATTCTGCCCCGTCTGTGGCACGGGACTTGTTATTTTTTATCGTAGGACACGCTGCCCACAGTGCACCGCGTCACAAGAAGCATATTTACTTTTCCACCTTTTGCTTGTGCCGTGTGGAAAACAGCTTTGCGGGCTGCAGCCGGCGGGCAGGGTTCTGCCATCTTCCCTGTTCCGGCACCGGGTCAAAGCCCCATTTGCCGAAGGGATTGCACCGGGCGATGCGCCATGCCCCCAGCAGGATGCCCTTTACGCACCCATGGGTCATGATGGCCTGCATGGTGTAGTTGCTGCAGCTGGGCGTAAAACGGCAGCTGCGGCCGATCCATGGGCTGAGAGTGTACTGGTAGGCCCGGATGGGCACGCACAGCGCGCGGCGGCAGATGTACTGCAGGCGGTTCATGCGTCCGGCTTTTCCGCCTGTGCCCTGCGTGCCGGGGGCACGGTGGCAGGGGGCGGCGCATCCGGCCGTTTGGCCTTATCCGGCAGACCGGCCTGTGCAAACAGCTTTGCCACAACGCTGCTCAGCTGCCAGCTCTTCAGCCGCGGGGTCATACCGCGGGCTACAAAGATCAGATCATAGCCGCCGATGTTGTAGTCCAGATGCTCGTCGATGGCCGCCTTCATCACGCGGC
>OGHH01000840.1_pt1 | contig 27866 bp, 17 predicted proteins | sample 1571471 | NCBI WGS metagenome assembly OGHH01 (sample SAMEA2581936, study PRJEB24529) | metagenome | biome: Human gut stool | place: China | collected 2011
CCCAACGACCCGCGCTACGGCTGGCTGCCGGCCGGGGCGCGCGTCATCGTACCGCTGGTGAACCGCGCAATCCCCGTAATCCGCGACGAATACGTCGACATCGAGTTCGGTACGGGCGCGCTGAAAGTGACCCCGGCGCACGACGTGAACGACTACATGCTGGGCGAGAAATACAACCTCGAGGTGATCGACATCTTTAACGACGACGGCACGATCAACGACAAAGTGGGGCTGTACGTCGGCATGGATCGTTTCGACGTCCGCAGGAAGATCGAAGGCGACCTGGCGGCAGCCGGCCTGCTGGAGAAGACCGAGGATTATACCAACAACGTGGGCTATTCGGAGCGCACGGGCGTGGCCATCGAGCCGAAACTCTCGATGCAGTGGTTCCTCTCGATGGGACAGCTGGCCGAACCGGCGACGAAGGCCGTCATGGAGGACGCGATCCGCTTCGTGCCCGAAAAATACAAGAACACCTACCGCCACTGGATGGAGAACATCAAGGACTGGTGCATCTCGCGCCAGTTATGGTGGGGCCAGCGCATCCCGGCCTGGTACCTGCCCCAAGGCGGCTTCGTAGTGGCCCCGACGGCTGGGGAGGCGCTCGAAAAGGCGCGTGCGAAAACCGGCGACGCCTCGTTGCAGCCGTCCGACCTCAGACAGGACGACGACGTGCTGGACACGTGGTTCTCGTCGTGGCTGTGGCCGATTTCGGTCTTCGACGGCATCCGCAACCCCGGCAACAGGGAGATCAGCTACTACTACCCCACCAACGACCTGGTGACGGGCCCCGACATCATCTTCTTCTGGGTGGCGCGCATGATCATGGCGGGTTACGAATACCGCGGCGAAAAACCTTTCGGAAACGTCTATTTCACGGGCATCGTCCGCGACAAGATCGGCCGCAAGATGTCCAAGCAGCTGGGCAACTCGCCCGACCCGCTCGACCTGATCGCCAAATACGGCGCCGACGGTATGCGCATGGCGATGCTCATCTCCTCGTCGGCAGGCAACGACGTGATGTTCGACGAGGCGCTCTGCGAACAGGGACGCAACTTCGGCAACAAGATATGGAACGCCTACCGCCTGGTGAACGGCTGGTCGGCGGACGGCAATGCCGCACAGGACGAGAACAACCGTCTGGCGGTCGCATGGTTCCGCCAGACGCTCGGCGTCGCTTTGCGCCAGATCGCCGACGATTTCGGTTGCTACCGCATTTCGGAGGCGTTCAAGACGACCTACAAGCTCTTCTGGGACGATTTCAGCGGCCTGTACCTCGAGATGGTGAAACCCGCCTACGGGCAGCCGATCGACGCGCCGACGTTCGAAGCCACGCGCACGTTCTTCGACTCCCTGATGCGCGTGCTGCACCCCTTCATGCCCTTCGTGACGGAAGAGATCTGGCAAGACCTCGCCCCGCGCAAAGAAGGCGAGTCGATCACCGTCGCCCCGATGCCCCAGCCAGACGAAATCGACGGACAGTTGCTGGCGCGGTTCGAGCTGGCCAGGGAGGTGATCTCCTCGGTGCGTAACGTCCGCAACCAGAAGAACCTGCCGCAGAAGGAAGCGCTGACGCTCAAGGTGATCGCCGACGAAAACTACCCGGCCGAGTACGCCCCCGTGATGCGGAAAATGGCCAACCTGACGGCCATCGAGACGGTGACGGAGAAAGACCCGGCGGCCGCAGCGTTCATCGTCAAGACGACGCAGTACTTCGTGCCGATGGCGGGCAAAATCGACGCCGAAGCGGAACGACGCAAACTGACGGACGAACTGTCCTACCAGGAAGGGTTCCTCGCGAGCGTAATGAAAAAGCTCTCGAACGAGCGTTTCATGCAGTCGGCCCCCGAGAAGGTGGTGGCCAACGAACGCGCCAAGCAGGCCGACGCCGAGGCCAAGATCGCGGCCATCAAGGCGCAACTGGAAGCCCTTTCGTAAAAAGGACGGACATGCCTTGTCCCGAATTCCTGCGGGGTTCGGGACAGGTACTTTCCACCGCGGCCATGCCGCAGACGAACCATACCCGCACCGCAGGGCCGGGTTTAACGACAACACGATTTGCCGACAATCACCATATATACCGACGGCTCGGCGCTCGGGAACCCCGGGCCGGGAGGCTACGGCGCGGTACTCCTTTCGGGACAGCACCGCAAGGAGCTGTCGCAGGGATTCCGCCTGACGACCAACAACCGCATGGAGCTCATGGCTGTCTGCGTGGCACTCGAGGCGCTCAAGTTCGACGGGTCGGACGTCACCGTGTACTCCGATTCGAAATACGTCGTGGACGCCGTGACGAAAGGCTGGCTCTTCAGCTGGGTGAAAAAGCGGTTCGCCGGTAAGAAAAACCCCGACCTGTGGATGCGCTTCCTGCGCGTGTACCGGCATCACAACGTCCGCTTCGTCTGGGTCAAGGGGCATGCCGACACCGTGGAGAACAATCGCTGCGACCAACTGGCGGTCGCTGCCGCCAACGACAAGGCGCATTTACTGGAAGATACGGGTTACGAACCCTGAAAAGGGGCGGACAGCATGTCTGCCCCTTCGTTTTTTTCGGTTCTAAACTCCCCGGAACTTCGCACTTTTAAGCCGGGAATTCCGAATTTCACATTATTATTCCTATCTTTGTCACGATTATCACATAAACTGCAAATAATCCGCCCGTAATGTTTAAAATATACATGAGGCTTCTGGGTTTCGCCCGACCCATCCGCAAATACGCCATCCCCTATTTCTTCTACTCGCTCTTCTACGCACTGTTCAATTCGCTCACGTTCCTGCTGATCATGCCGATCCTCAAGACGATGTTCGATGCGGATTACACGTTCGTATACGTGGAGAAACTCCCCCCGCTGGCGTTCAACCAGGAATACCTGACGGCGCTGTTCAACTTCACCTATTCGCACCTGTTCAACGAATACAACCCCGAAAACGTCCTGCTGCTGCTGGCCATCGTCACCATCTTCGTGAGCCTGCTGAGCAACCTGTTCCGCTACATGGGCGCATGGACGGTCGAGAACATGCGCACGCGCACCCTGCAGCGCATGCGCAACGAGATGTTCTCCAAAGTCGTGGACATGAACGTGGGCTATTTCAGCGACCAGCGCAAGGGCGACATCATCTCGAAAATCACCTCGGACGTCGGCGTGGTGCAGTTCTGCATCACCAACACCTTGCAGGTGGCTTTCCGCGAACCGTTCCTCATCATCGGCTATACGGTCATGATGGTCGCCATCTCGTGGGAGCTGGCACTCTTCTCGGTGCTTTTCCTGCCCGTCGTGGCACTGATCATCGGCAGCATCGTCAAGCGCCTGCGCCATCCCGCACGCACAAGCCAGCAGCGCATGGGCGAACTGGTCTCGACACTCGACGAATCGCTCTCGGGCATCAAGGTCATCAAGAGCTACAATGCCACGGGCTACGTCAAGCAGAAGTTCTACGACCTGAGCGAAGACCTGGCGCGGCTGACCCTTTCGATGGCCCGCCGCCAGCAGCTGGCTTCGCCGATGAGCGAATTCCTGGGCATCTCGGCCGTAGGCGTCATCCTGGTATTCGGAGGTTCGCTCGTATTCAAGGACGCGCTCAGCCCCGAAGGCTTCATCGCCTTCATCGCCATGTTCTCGCAGATAACGCGCCCGGTGCGCACGTTCATCGACCAGTTCTCCAACATCAACCAGGGTATCGCCGCCGGCGAACGCATCTTCTCGATCATCGACGCCCAGAGCGAAATCCAGGACAAGCCCGGGGCGATCGAACTCGACGGGCTGAAAGACAAGATCGAATTCCGGGACATCCACTTCTCGTACGACGGCAGCCGCGAGGTGATCGAAGGCATCTCGTTCGAGATCAAGCGCGGCGAGACCGTGGCCCTGGTAGGCCCTTCGGGCGGAGGCAAGTCGACCCTCAGCGAACTCATACCGCGTTTCTACGACGTGAAGGCGGGCGACATCCTGATCGACGGGGTCTCGGTGCGCGACTACACGCAGGACAGCCTGCGCGCCCACATGAGCGTCGTGGCACAGGACACCGTGCTTTTCAACGACACCATCGAAGGCAACATCGCCATGGGCAAGGCCGGGGCCACGCACGACGAGATCGTCGAGGCGGCCCGGATCGCCAATGCCGACTGCTTCATACAGGAAGCACCCGAAGGCTACCAGACCAACATCGGCGACCGGGGCGTCAAACTCTCGGGAGGCCAGCGCCAGCGGCTTTCGATCGCACGCGCCGTGCTGAAAAACCCCGAGATACTGATCCTCGACGAGGCCACCTCGGCCCTCGACACGGAGAGCGAAAAACTCGTGCAGGATGCCCTCAACAAGCTGCTCGTCGGCCGCACATCGGTGGTTATCGCCCACCGCCTGTCGACGATTCACAACGCCGACAAGATCATCGTCGTCGACCACGGCCGCGTGGCCGAGCAGGGCACCCACACCGAACTGCTCGCCAAGGGCGGCATCTACGCCAAGCTGATCGAATTGCAGTCGTTCGACTAAAAATGCCGGCATGTACCGATGAGAGGCGAGAAGGAGAAGATGCTGGCGGGCGAATGGTTCGACCCGCATGACGCGGAGCTGACGGCCGACCGCGACCGTGCCACGCGCCTGATGCATCGCCTCAACGTCGAATGCTGCGGCCACGGCGACGACTACCGCACCACACTCGGGGAATTGTGCCCCAACGTCCGCGGGTTCATCCGCGAACCTTTCCACTGCGACTACGGCTACAACATCCACATGGGCGAAGGTTCCTTCGTCAATTTCGACTGCGTTTTCCTCGACCTGGCACCGATACGCATCGGCTGCGGGACGCTCATAGGCCCCAAAGTGCAGCTGCTCACGGCGCACCATCCGTTCGACGCCGCGACACGCGGGACGGCCCTCGAAGCAGGCAAGCCCATCGTCATCGGCGACCACTGCTGGCTGGGCGGCGGAGTGATCGTATGCCCGGGCGTCACGATCGGCGACAGGGCGGTCGTCGGGGCCGGGTCGGTCGTCACACGAGATATCCCCGCGGATTCGGTCGCAGCAGGCAACCCTGCACGTATCATCCGCCCGCTCTAAATATCCCCAGACATCCCATTGCACCATGTTCACACCCGACACCCCTAATTTCCAATCCCTGATGCTCATGCTGGACGCCGCCCACATGGGTTGGTGGAAAGCGGATTTCCAGGCCGGCGAACTGCATGTCTCCGAATATATTGCCAAGCTGCTGGGGCTCGACGGCGACAAAGTCCGGATCGGGCAACTGACACACCTGGTTCGCGAAGACTACCGGATGCCGATCCACAACGAATTCATGGCGCTCAAGGTCGACAGCAAATTCGACAGGACGTTCCCGATCGAACTTCCCGAGGGCGAAGTCTGGCTCCACGCCCAGCTCGTCGGACGGCAGACCGACCCCGCAACGGGTACGCACCTTTTCGGCTACATGCAGCGCGTCCCCGTGCACGACCGGCGCGAAGCAGAAATCCTGACGCTCGAAAACAACTACCACACGGTCGTAAAGGAAAACAAGCATATGGACGTGCTGCTCGACCACCTGCCGATCGGATATTTCCGCATCCGGCTGCTTTACGACAGCGACGGACGCGCCATCGACTACCTTTTTCTCTCGGTCAACCGCGCGGCGCAGCAAATCGTGGGGATAGAACCGGACGCATATATAGGCAAGACGGCACGCGAGACCGGGCACCCCGTCGATGCCCATATCGACAAACTCGCGCACATCCGCCTCGGCAATTACAAGACCGACGAATGGTTCGCAAAAAAAACCAGGCGCCATTGCCGCAGTTTCCTGTACAATACGCCCAACGACGGAAGCGAGATTGTGATCCTGATCCTCGACATCACCGACGCCATAACGGCACACAAGGCACTGGACGAGCAGGAAAAACTGCTGCGCAACATCATCCAGAACGCCCCCGTCGGCATCGAGATCTACAACGACCGGGGACGGCTCATCGACATCAACACCTGCGACCTGGAGATGTTCGGGGTGAAAGATCCGGGCAAAATACGCGGGCTCAACCTGTTCGACAACCCTAATTTCCCGGAGGAGACGAAAATCCGCATCTAGCACGGCGAAAGTGCGGATTTCACCGCCCGTTACGAATTCGGAAAACTCGGCGGCTACTACGAAAGCACGCGCCCGGGGCATTTCGACTGGACGGGGCGCATACGCTGCCTGTACGACGACCGGGGCGAACTCACCCACTACCTGCTCATCAATATCGACAACACCGAGTTGCGGAAGATCCAGAACCGGGTTTCGGAGTTCGAAGCCCTGTTCCGCATCATCTCCGAATATGCCCAGGTAGGATATGCCAACTACAACCTCTACAACAAAGAGGGCTATGCGCAAAACGTATGGCTGCGCAACTACGGGGAGGCCGACTCGGCGCAGATCGTCGACGTGATCGGCAAATACCGCCACATCCACCCCGAAGACCGCAAGCCCCTGCTCGACCTGCTGACCCGCTTCTCCGCGGGTGAAGTGCAGTCGGCAACGGCCATCTGCCGCGTGCAGCACGACGACGGACGGAAAACATGGATCAAAACCCACCTCATCTGCCGGGACTACCGCCCCGGCGAACAGGTCATCGACATGCTGGGGATCAATTACGACATCACGGCACTCAAGCAGACCGAACAGGAGCTGATCGCCGCCAAGGAGCGCGCCGAAGAGTCCAACAAGCTCAAATCGGCCTTCCTGGCCAACATGAGCCACGAAATCCGCACGCCGCTCAACGCGATCGTAGGCTTTTCGGAACTGATGGCTACGGAGGCCGATCCCGACCAGCGCAAAGAATTCGCCGACCTGATCCTGGTAAATAACACCCTGTTGTTGCAAATCATCTCCGACGTACTCGACCTGGCCCGGATCGAATCGGGACGCATAGAGATCGTCCGTACGAAATTCGACGCCCGCGATTTATGCCGCGAGGTGGCCGAGACATTCCGCCTGCAAGTCGCCGAAGGGGTCGTCCTGCGGCTGGAAGACAGCCTGCCCCGGCTCCAGCTCGAGGATTACAAGCAGGGACTGCACCAGATACTCGGCAATTTCGTACGCAATGCCGTGAAATTCACGACAAAAGGTTCGATAACGATCGGGTTCTCGCAACGCCCCGGATGGGTACGGTTCTACGTCCGCGATACGGGCATCGGCATCCCCGAGGAGGAACGCGCCAAGATTTTCGACCGGTTCTACAAGGTCGACACCTTCACGCAGGGCACCGGGCTCGGGCTGCCGATCTGCAAGAACATCGCCGAACAGCTCGGCGGCCGTATCGGCGTCGATTCCGCCGTCGGCGCGGGGTCGTGCTTCTGGGTCGAAATCCCGGCCGGAAAATAGCCCGCTCCGGGCAGATGCCGCCACGGACGGAATAGGTGCAATTTTGCACGCTTTTCAAATCTTTTTTATATCTTTGCAAGTTGTCGGAAAAAGAGGAATCTTTCCGGCACTTCCGGCCATGCCGGCGTACGACCCCGAACGAAATAAAAAACACATATACCATGAAATTCAATGAGTATAAAGGCCTCGACCTGGCCCAGATAGCCGCCGACGTGCTCGGCGAATGGGACGCCCGCGACACATTCCACAAGAGCATCACCACGCGCGAGGGGCACCCCGCGTTCGTATTCTACGAAGGCCCCCCGTCGGCCAACGGGATGCCCGGCATCCACCATGTCATGGCCCGCACGATCAAGGACGTCTTTTGCCGCTACAAGACACAGCAAGGGTATCTCGTGCACCGCAAGGCGGGCTGGGACACGCACGGGCTTCCCGTGGAGCTGGGCGTCGAAAAGAAGCTCGGCATCACCAAGGAAGACATCGGCAGGAAGATTTCGATCGAGGAGTACAACCGCACCTGCCGCGAGGCCGTCATGGAGTTCACGGGGGCATGGGAAGACCTGACCCGCAAGATGGGGTACTGGGTCAACATGGACGATCCGTACATCACCTACGACAACAAATACATCGAGACCCTGTGGTGGCTGCTCAAACAGCTTTTCGACAAGGGGCTGCTCTATAAGGGCTATACGATCCAGCCCTACTCGCCGGCTGCGGGCACGGGGCTTTCGACGCACGAGCTGAACCAGCCGGGCTGCTACCGCGACGTGAAGGACACGACGTGCACGGCGCAGTTCAGGATCATCCGCGACGCGAAAAGCGAAAAGCTCTTCGGCGACGCCGAAGGGCCGCTCTATTTCCTGGCGTGGACGACCACGCCGTGGACCTTGCCTTCGAACACCGCGCTGGCCGTAGGCCCCGCGATCGAATACGTGAAGGTCAAATGCCGCAACCCCTATACCGACGAACCCCAGACGGTCATCCTCGCCAAGGACCTCGTCGCATCGTACTTCACCAAGAAGATTGAGGGAAGCTACCAGATCACGGGCGAAAGCTGGATGGGGCCCGAACTGGAGGGGATCCGTTACGAGCAGCTGATCCCCTGGGTAAAGCCGACGGGCGACGCGTTCCGCGTGATCGTGGGCGACTACGTGACCACATCGGACGGTACGGGCATCGTGCACATCGCACCGACGTTCGGCGCCGACGACGACCGTGTGGCCAAGGCCGCAGGCATCGCCCCGCTGTTCATGGTCGACAAAGCCGGCAAAAACCAGCCGATGGTCGACAAGCAGGGCAAGTTCTTCGTACTCGAAGACCTCGACCCGGAATTCGTAAAAAACAACATCGACGTCGAAAAATACAAGGAGTATGCGGGCCGCTACGTCAAGAACGCCTACGACCCGGAGATCGCCTGCGATGTCGAGACAACGCTCGACATCGACCTGGCCGTGATGCTGAAAGCCCAGAACAAGGCATTCAAGATCGAAAAGCATACCCACTCCTACCCCCACTGCTGGCGTACGGACAAGCCGGTGCTCTACTACCCGCTCGATTCGTGGTTCATCCGCACCACGGCGCTGCGCGAGCGGATGATCGAGCTGAACAAGACGATCCGATGGAAACCCGAATCGACCGGGACAGGCCGTTTCGGCAAATGGCTCGAAGGGCTGGTGGACTGGAACCTTTCGCGCTCGCGCTTCTGGGGCACACCGCTGCCGGTATGGGCTACGGAGGATTATTCGGAACTGAAGTGCATCGGTTCGATCAGGGAGCTGATGGATGAGATCGAAAAGTCGATCGCCGCGGGCTTCATGAAGGAGAACCCCTACAAGAATTTCAAGGTCGGCGACATGTCGAAGGAGAACTACTCGACCCGCAATATCGACCTGCACCGCCCCTATGTGGATCAGATCGTGCTCGTTTCGTCCAAAGGCGAACCGATGCGCCGCGAGAGCGACCTGATCGACGTGTGGTTCGACTCGGGTGCCATGCCGTACGCGCAGCTGCACTATCCGTTCGAGAACGGCGGCGACTATTTCAAGTCGGTCTACCCGGCCGATTTCATCGCCGAGGGCGTCGACCAGACGCGCGGCTGGTTCTTCACGCTGCATGCCATCGCCTCGATGCTCTTCGACTCGGTAGCCTTTAAAAACATTATTTCGAACGGGCTGGTGCTGGACAAAAACGGCAACAAGATGTCGAAGCGCCTGGGCAACGGCGTCGACCCGTTCGAGGTTCTCGCAACCTACGGGGCCGACGCCACGCGCTGGTATATGATCTCCAACTCGCAGCCGTGGGACAACCTCAAATTCGACCGGGACGGCGTGGACGAAGTACGCCGCAAGTTCTTCGGGACGCTCTATAACACCTACTCGTTCTTCGCGCTCTACGCCAATGTGGACGGATTTACGGGCAAGGAGCCGGAAGTTCCCGTCGAAAAGCGCCCGGAGATCGACCGCTGGATCATTTCGTTGCTCAATACGCTCGTCAAGGAAGTAACCCGCTCGCTCGAGGATTACGACCCGACCCCGGCGGCACGCGCCATCCAGGAGTTCGTGGGAGAAAACCTCTCGAACTGGTACGTGCGCCTGAACCGCAAGCGTTTCTGGGGCGGCGGTATGAACGACGACAAACTGGCGGCCTACCAGACGCTCTACACCTGCCTGGAGACCGTTTCGATGCTCGCGGCACCGTTCGCACCTTTCATCACCGACCGTATCTTCCGCGACCTGAATGCCGTCAGCGGCCGCCACGCGGACGAGTCGGTACACCTCTCGACTTTTCCGAAGGCCGACGAAAAGCTGATCGACACCGACCTGGAAGAGATGATGTCCCTGGCACAGCGCGTATCGTCAATGGTGCTCGCCCTGCGCCGCAAAGTGTCGATCAAGGTGCGCCAGCCGCTCACCAAAATCCTCATCCCGGTGCTCGACCCGGCCATGGCACAGCATATCTCGGCCGTAAAGAACCTCATCATGAACGAGGTGAACGTCAAAGAGGTCGAACTGATCGAAGACACTACGGGCATCATCACCAAGCGCATCAAGCCCAACTTCAAGACGCTGGGCCCGCGCTACGGCAAATACATGAAGCAGATCGCCGCCATGACCGCGGAGTTCTCGCAGGAGCGTATCGCCCAGATCGAAGCCGCAGCCCAGACCGTACTCGACCTGGGGGCTGAAAAAATCACCGTAACCCCGGCCGATTTCGAGATCACCTCGGAGGACATGCCGGGATGGCTGGTGGCATCGGAAGGCAAACTTACCGTAGCGCTGGACATTACGCTGACGGAAGAGCTCCGGGCGGAAGGCGTGGCACGCGAGTTGATAAACCGCATCCAAAATATCCGTAAGGACTCGGGATTCGAGGTGACGGACAAGATCCGCGTCGAGATCGAACAGAAGGAGTTCGTGGCCGGCGCGATCGCCAAATATGCCGGATATATCGCATCGCAGACGCTCGCCGTCGAGGTGAAGGCGGCCGCACAGCCCGAGGGAGGCGTGGTCGTGGATTCGGATGTCGACGACGAGCCGATCCGGATCGCCGTAACACGCATCTGACGGGCGGACGAAGGCGGCAAAACCGCTTCGGGAACGGCAAATGCGTCTTGCTGAGAACGATATAAAGGGTGCGTCCGGACGATATCGTATATAACGATATAAAATTTGGTGTTTACGGAAAAATTGTTTAATTTTACATAAAACCAACAAGGAGAAGACGACTATGGCAGACGAAAGAACCAGATACAGCGACGCCGAACTCGAGGAGTTCAAGCAGCTCATCCTGAAAAAGCTTGAGAATGCGCGCGCGGACTATGAGCTGCTGCGCGCCACTATCACCCACACGGCCGATAACGACACGGAGGATACCTCCCCGACGTTCAAAGTCCTCGAAGAGGGCGCAGCGACCCTCTCGAAAGAGGAGAGCGGACGTCTGGCGGCACACCAGATGAAATTCATACGGAACCTGGAGATGGCCCTCGTGCGCATCGAAAATAAGACCTACGGCATCTGCAAGACGACCGGCAAGCTCATCCCCAAGGAGCGGCTGATGAAAGTGCCGCATGCTACCGAGTGCATCGAAGCCAAAGAGGGGCGCAGGTAAACCTGCAATCCGGATATGACAGAAAAAAGACGACTTTCGGGGTCGTCTTTTTTATTCGGGCCCGGCCGTCTGTCCCGGCACATGCCCGCCGACAGGCAGCCGCTATGTCAGCCGCAACGGCTGCTGGATCGACAGTCTTCACAACAGCCGCAATGACAGCTGCCTTAACAGGTGCATTGTCAGTCTCAACGGCAGGGCAGACCGGCACCCGGCACCTCCCGTTTTTTGCCAAGGGTAACTCCTGCGGGCCAGAAACTGTATTTTAGCAGGTTCAGGCGCACTTTTTCATCAAAAAATACGTTATCTTTGACGATATGTATCGCCGGATTTGCATACTCGTGCTGACCCTCCTCGCTGCGCAAAGCGTCTGTTTCGCCCGCACGGTCAATCCCGGCATGCGGGCGCCGGACAGGGTTTCCCCCGGCGGATTCTCCCCCGACAGCCTGAACACGCCGACCTCGGAGCGCAACCAGCGCCTTTACGACAGCATACAATCCAAAACCAACCGCCGCGCAGTTCCGCGCATGCTTTACAGGATGCTCTTCGTCAAACCCGTACTCGATACGACGATGAACGGGCGCGTATTGGACGAAAGCAGGCTGCTGGAACCTTACGCCGGGAAAACCGTAGGCGACATCACCATCGAGCGCATGATGCCGTTCGACTCATGCGGCAACTGGTTCGAGCGCGCAGGCAACAAAACCCACATGCTGACCCGCGAACGGGTTATCCGGCGCGACCTGCTGTTCAAGCCGGGCGACAAGTTCGATCCCCAGCTGGTCGTGCGCAACAAGCAGCTGCTGCGTTCGCGCCCCTACATCTCCGATACCGAGGTGATCGTCGTACCCGACTCGCTCGATTCGACGCGCGTGAACATGGTCATCCGCACGCGCGACAGCTGGACGATCAGCGTCGACGCTGGCATACACGGCGAGGGGCGCACCATGGTCGGGCTTTCGGACGCCAACATTTTCGGCACGGGCAACACCCTGAAATTCAAGACCAATTTCAGCCGCAGGGATTTCTCCTACGGCGGCAACATCGTGGAATACAAAATCCCCAACGTGCTGGGGACATTCTACACGGCCGACTTCTCGGCCGGCCGCGACTTCTACAACTCGGAACTGAACCTCGGGCTGCGCAAGGAGTTCATCCGGCCGACGGACTACGAGATCGGCCTCACGTACAGCGACATAAAATCGAAACGCTACATGGTCGACCTCGACACCTCGCTGCTCGTGAAAGTCCGCAACCTCGACGTATGGGGCGGCAAGTCGCACTACATCCGCTCCATCAAATCGAGCGTCTTCCTGACGGGCCGTTACAGCTATGCCCGGTTCAGCCGCCGCCCGCCCGTCACGGCCGACTACAACCCCGCGCTGCACGACCACGACGCCATGCTCTTCGGCGGGGGGCTCTACCGGGAAAAATTCTACACGGCGAACATGGTCTACGGATTCGGTACCCGCGAGTATCTGGCGACGGGTTACAAAGCCGAGCTGGTGAGCGGCTATTCGTGGGGCGAGTTCAACGACGAGATGTACCTCGGCATGTCCTACCAGACCGGCGGCTTCCGGGGGATGGGCTATATCATGGGCGGCTTCACGCTGGGAAGCTACATCGACCTCGACAACAGGCTCAGGCGCCTTGAGGACGACGGCATGTACGAGATAAAGAAGAAGTTCATCTCGCTGTGCGAAGAGCGCTTCGCGAGCGTTACCGGGGGCTATATCATGGGCGGCTTCACGCTGGGAAGCTACATCGACCTCAAAAGCGGCATGTGGCGCCACAGTGCCGTCGACGTAGACCTGAAGTGGTTCTCGAACCTGTTTCTGTTCCGGCGCAGCCGCATCCGCCAGTTCCTGGCGTTCAACTACACGCAAGGCTGGAACCGGGGCGAAGGCAGCGACGAAATGATCCGCTTCACCCACGACAACGGGTTGCAGGCGCTCAAAGAGTACGTCACCGGAACCAACCGCATGATCCTCAACACGGAAACGGTGGTCTTCACCCCCTACCAGCCCCTCGGGTTCCGCATCGCGGTATTCGGGTTCGCAGACTTCGGACTGATCGGCTATTCGCCTAACATTTTCAAAAACGATTTTTTCACCTCGTTCGGAGTGGGTGTACGGCTCCGCAACGAGCGGCTCGTATTCAACACGGTGCAGATCCGCCTGGGAATCGCCTTCGGCAAACGCGGGTTGGTCGAGAGCGAATATTTCCGCCTGTCGAACGCCACGCGCGTCGAACAGTACCGCTACCGCCCCACCCGCCCTGAGATCGTAGGGTTCAAGTAAGCGCAACGCGCCGCAACAGGCCCGCAAGCGAAAGCCGCAGGCATGAAAAAACGGAGGCCACGGCCCCCGTTTTCGCCATTCCCCGCCCGGGGAGCGTCATTGCTCGACGATCTGTCCCGTCTCGTCGATCGTCAGCACCCGGTCGTATTGTTTGACCTTTGCTCTGAAATCGTGGAAATCTTCGGCCTCCTGATACTTGCAGGGAACGACTTCGTTCCCCTGCCGGTCGATATACCCGTACCCGAGCCCCTTGATGAAGACACGCGCCAGTCCGCAGCTGAACGGATAGGCCTCGTGGTACTTGAGCGGCACGACCAGCTGACCGTTCGTGGCGATATAGCCCCAGCGGGCATCGTAGAAATCTTCGGCATTGGTACCGAAGCGCATCACGGCGGCACGCATCTCGCTGAACTCGGCGGCATCGTCCCACTTGGCCGGTATCACTTCGCGTCCCTCGGTGTCGATATAGCCGCAACGGGGCTCCATACCCTGGAAATTCATGCCGTAGAGGTCGGTATTGAAAGGCGCCAGCCCGTCGTTGAACCTGCCGATGCGTTTATAGCGGAACGAGCTGACTTCACCGCCGTTGCGGTCGACAAGCCCGAAATTGACATTGTTGTAGCTCACCACGGCCACCCCGCCCGAGAAGGGCCGCGCCACGGAGAAACGGGGCGAAATAGCCACATTCCCCTTGACATCGACATACCCGTAATTGCCGAACTGCTCCAGCCTGAACGCCGCGAGCCCCTCGCCCGGGGTATCGAGGTAGTAATAGCGGCACGGGATCGTCTCGTGCCCCAGCGTGTCGATAAGTCCCCACTGGCCGCCGTAGGGTTCGTCGCGCAGCACCATGCTGCCGCCGTAGTTCGTCCGGGCATAACCGTCCTTGAAATCGGAAATATAGGAGAAGAAACAAGGCAGCACTTCGCGCCCGTCGGCGCCGAGGAAGCCATGTTTGCCGTCGCTCGTCATGGGGATCAGCCCGTAGGCGTTCGGCTCGCCGATCAGGTTATAGGCACAGGGGACTACCACCTCGCCGTCTTGGCGCAGGACGCCCCATTTACCGTCGCGCAGAACACGCATCCAGCCACGTTCATCGGGTTCGCCGATCTCGGAATAAAGGCAGGGAATGACGGTTTTCCCCGTTTTGTCGATACGGCCCCAGAGCTCGCCGGCCTGCACCCAGGCCATGCCGTCGTCGAACGCCCCGGCCACCGTAAATTGCGGAGCCACGACCGCCCGGCCTGCGGTATCTATATAGCCCCACAGCCCTTCGGGCTCCTGCACGGCGGCCAGTCCGTCGTCGAAACTCCGGGCATCGGCATAACGGCATTCGATGACCAGCCGTCCCGTCCCGTCGACATACCCCCAACGGCCGACCCCTTCGTTGATATCGAGCACCGCAGCACGGTTATCGTTCACGGATCCGACCTCGGCATATTTGGCCGTGCGCTGCTCGAATGTCCGGCCGCATGAAACGAGCGTTGCGACCGTAAGAAAAAATAGCAGGCGTTTCATAGCTTCTGTTTTGTATTTTACATGCAAAGATAACTTTTTCCATCCTAATTCTGCAAGTTTCACGCCCGTATCGCATGGCCGACGAAAAAACCCGGGGCAGCAGAACCGTCCCGGGCACGAACTTTTTATACTTATGGCCTGCTTATTTTTTCCTGGTCGTAATCTCGATGACGCCGTTGCGGGCTTTCCTGCCGTATTTCTCGACCGCCGAGGCATCCTTGAGTACGGATATGTTCTCAATCCGGCCGGGATCAAGCCCCTCCAGTTTCTTGGTATCCTTAAACACCTTGCCGTCGATCACGACAAGGGGTTCCTCCCCCTTTTCAAACGGCGACTTGCCCGATCCGCGGATCACGATCGTACTGCTCTTCAGCGTACCGGCATCCTCTGTCTGCTCCATATGTTCGGCGACCTTGCGACGGATCTCGACGCCGGCTGCCGTCGACCCGGCCTCGGCAGCTTTCGCCAGGGCAGCCTGTACCCGGGGGTCGGCCAAATGCGCCTGCGCCTCCTGTATCTGCTTCTGCGCCTCTTTCCACTCGTCGCTGGCCATATACTTGCGCACGGCCTCCTCCTGCTCGCGGACGGCTGCGAGTTGCGCGGCAGACAGCTTGCGTGCCGAAGAGAGCTCCTTCTGTGCCCTGTCGAGTTCGGCCTGTGCCTTTTTCCACTCCTCGCCCGACATATATTCGCGGGCAGCCTCCAGTCCGGCACGGGCAGCCTTCATCCCTTCCTCTGCGGCTTTGAGCCCGGCTTCCGCGGCCTGGGTCGCCTGCCCCGGCGACAGTCCGCCAACCTGCACCGCGTCCGGTTGCGTCTTCATGACGGTCACGCCCCCGTCGTCAGTGACGGTCACCCGGCTCTGGCTGACGACAGTCTTCTTCCCGTCGCTGCCGGTAACGGACACGACATGTCCGCGGGTTTTCGCACCGGCGTCGATCCCGGCCTTATCTGCGGGCACCGTAGAACTGCCGCTCACCCTGACATCCGACATCTTCCCGGAACCGCGCACCACGACCTTGACAGAGCCGTCCTCGGCGTCGACCGAATAATCCCGCGCACCGCCGGCGGCATCCTTCGTCGAAACGACCACTACGCCGTTCCTGCCTTTCTCGCCGTACAGGGCTTCTGCCGAAGCATCCTTGAGTACCGTCACCGAAGCGATCCGGTCAGGCGACAGTGTATCTATCGACGCCACCTCGAGGCCGTCGACCACGAAAAGCGGCTTGCCGGATTTTCCGTCTGAAGAGTAAAAATTCGCCCCTTCGATGCGGATCGAAACATTTTCTTTTTTACCTTTGTCATCGGGAAAAACATAGGCGGTGCGGGCGAACGCCCCAAGGGCAAGCCCCGTCAACGGCAGCAGGAAGAGCACCTTGGCTCCTGCCCACCGCGACGATCTTTTACGTAACATCATGGTAATACGGTTTTTAAGTTTACTGTGATTAAAGCTGTTGGCGACTGAGTACCACCTCCCGCCGGCAGCTTTCCTTATTAATAACAACTGGTATTGCCGGGCGTCGACGCCACTGTCCAGCACCGCCTCGTCGGCTTCGTATTCATGGATGGCGCGCAACTCACGGCGCAGGAGCCACATCGCAGGGTTGAACCATTGCAGGCACCCGGCAAGGTCGGTCACCAACAGGTCGAACGAGTGGCGCAGCCTCAGGTGGGCTTTCTCATGCAGCACGATCGCCTCGCCGTTCTCGGCCAGATCCTTTTCCGACATCACGATATACCGGTACCAGCTGAACGGTACGACCGGCTGGTCGGTGCGTACGAGCACGGAGCCGTCGCCCAGCCGCTCCCTGTGCCCCCGGCGGATCATGTGCAATACGCCGCATACCGACCCGAGCGTCCATAACAACGCAGCGGCGGCTCCCGCAAGGAAAGCGGCCGTCGCCGCCTTATCCCACGGGAAAGGTTGGGATTCCGGCTCCGCGGACGGGGCGTAGCCCGCCTCCTCCGTCACCGGGAGTTCCGGCATGGCCGGGAGTTCGCGATAGACCGTAATGACACACAGCGGCAACACGAACGACAACACCATCGCCGCCAGCACCACGATCCGGTTCAGGCGGTGGAAGGTCTCGCGGCTCAGCAGCAATTTGAAGAAAAGGTAGAACACCGCCAGGCAGGCGCCGACCTTCAGGCTGTACAGCATCAGTGTGTACATGGCTAACGACGGTTTTGGGTTTCGATACGGTCGATCAGCTCGCGCAGTTCGTCGACCGAGATTTTTTCCTCCTCGACCAGGGCGGAAACGGCCCCGAGGTAGGAGTTCTCGAAATATTTACTGATGACCCCGCCCAGCGTGCGGCGCGAAAATTCCTCCTCGGTCACCACCGGGTAATACTGGTAGGTGCTTCCGAAGGTATTGTGGGCGACATACCCCTTGGCTTCGAGGGCGCGCACCATGGTCGAAAGCGTATTGAAATGGGGCTTGGGTTCGGTGGCGAGCGCCACGAGCTCGCGTACGAAAAGCGGGCCGTGCTCCCAGAAGCAGCGCATCAGTTCCTCTTCCCTGCGTGTCAGTTTTTCCATCATACCGGTTTTGGTTTCTGTTATCCGCCCTGCTCCGATCGGCCGGCCGGGCTTACAGGAACAAAGGTAACTAAAAAAATTTTATTTGCAACTATTTTAAATAGTTTTCTAACTATATTTTTTAGTTTTCGCAAAAAAAATAGCGGAAATACCGGAAGGAAAAGGAGCCGGAAAAGGGCTGGGAGAGCAGGGATAGGAAAGGTTGGAGAGGTTGGGGAAAGTTGGGAAAGAAGATTTTACAGGCCGGCAGGCATGGAAGGGCCCGGCAAGCCCGGGGGGGGGAGACAAAAAAGCCCCGGCTATTTCAGTCGGGGCATATGGATACGGGTACCAACGGGGATTAATCCTCGTCGCGGTACATGTGCTCTACGTAAACAGCGTGCTGCATCGCCTCGCGCTTGGCGATCGAAGGCTTGGTGAAATACTGGCGGCGGCGGAGTTCCTTCAGGACGCCCGTGCGCTCGTATTTACGTTTGAACTTCTTCAGGGCGCGTTCGATGTTTTCGCCCTCTTTTACCGGCATGATAATCATAGTAGTATTCTTTTTTTTGTTTTTTTAATTTCGTCGTTTACTTAAATTCCTCCGGGGTTCGCATCACCTGATACCTCGCCCCATGTCGTGTCGTTGTCCGTATCGTCAGCCCCGCTTCGGGTACCGAACCGCAGGTAAGGAGACAGCCGTGCTGCCTCTTCGCGGGTCAATATGTTGTCTTCAACCAATTCCTCAGCGGTACTCCAACCTCCTTTCAACTGTCTTGTTTTAAGTAATTTCCGAAGTTTCTGCGGCGGAATATACGGATGCCGTCTAAGGACTTTCGGGGTTGCAAAGTTAATATCAATTTTCCGAATTTCACAACTATCGCAGCAAATTTGTTTCAAAATTTTCTCATAATTGCGTTCCGTGACTCCCGGAACCTCTGCGAGTTGCTCCAAACGGACAAATCCGCCGAGCCTCGCGCGGTAGTTCATGATCGACACCACCGTCCGCGCTCCGATCCCCACCACACCGCGCAGCGTCGCGGAATCGGCCGTATTGATCTCCACGGGTTCGTCGACCGGCGCAGCTCCGCGCTCGGGAAAGATAATATAGGGTTCGAGCGCCGCAGCCACCGAATCGCTCACGACATAGCAGGCGCGCAACTCCTCCATGTCGTAGATCCCGCTCAGGTCGCGCCAGCGGATGAAGGCCTCGGCCTGCCGCTTGGACAACGCCCCGATGGCCCGCAGGTAACGCGCCCCCACGGTGTCGATGCGAAAGCGCGTGGGCGGCATGGGTTCGGGCACGACGCGTCCCGTACGATACTGCCGGGGCGCGATGGCATATTTGCGCCCGATACGGATATAGGGAGCCAGGCGGCGGTAGATCGAATCGCTGATGCCGTAGCAAAGCGTCACATCCTCCGGGATACGGAAGATCTTCCCCGCAGCGCGGTACTTCAGCAGGCTCACGGCTTCGTGCTTCGACAAGCCCAGCCGCCGAAGTCCGTCGTAGTCCACGGTATTGGGGTCGAACGGCCGCAGATCAACCGAATCGGCCCGCCCTTCCATCTCCATCCCGGCCACAAAAGCTGCTTGGGGATCGGCCTTGGGACGCAGGAGCACGATGCCGCCTATAAGCAATCCCGCCAGCGGCAGGAATACCGCTACGGCGCGGATTTCACGGTCTGAAAAAAATTTTGCCATATGCAGAAACTATTTATCACCGGTCATCCCCCGGATGCCCTGAAAACAACCCCGACACCACGAAATGGGCTACGGTACCCGTCAGCCCCCCCCTCAACGCCACTGCGCCCCGTCGGAGAGCAGCAGGCGGCGGTAACGCCGCGACGGCGAACCGACAAACGCCCCCAAGCCATATTCCGGCCAGCGGCGGTCGACCAAAGCGACAGTCGCTTCCGACGCGGTCACGACGTTCGGGAAACGGCCGGGGTTCTCCCCCGCCCCGGGGCGTTTGCTCCGGGCATCGATCACCAACGCCGCACCTTCCGTCCGCACATCACGCCGCGGATCGGTATTGGCCGCAGCGAGCCACAAAAGTTCGGCAGCCGTGAGTTCCTCCGCCGCCGGGTCGAACACAGCGAGGTATTTCACCCCCGGCGGAACCGGCACTTCGGCATCCGGCGCGGCGAAGGCGACCGCCACACCCCATTTTTCGAGCAAGTCAGTGCGGTAGCCGGCCGGAAGGAGGGGCTGCCCGCCGTCACCCTGCCCGGCACAAGCCCCGGATATTGCGCCATCCGCTGCGGGACGCACGCCCTCACCACCCCGCACGGAATCGGAGAGCACATGCGTGGCAGACTCCTGCGGATTCACACTCCCGCCCCCGGTACCGCAGGCCGTAGCATCCAATGCAATTTTTCCGCCGAAGCCCGGCGTTGCCGTCGCGTGGTCGAGGACATCGAGAATCCCCTCGCTGCGGACTATGTCGCGCAGCGGGTCGAGGTTGCGCACGAGCCGCGCCAATGCATCCGTATCGCGCACGTCGGTCGCGGCCGGAACGACGAGCATGTATTTGTTGAACATCATCTGCCCGGCGCCCCACAGCGCCTGGGCGACCTTCATGGCCTGTCCGGCATAGCGGCTGTCGATCGAAACGACGGCGATGTTATGCGCCGTTCCGGCCTCGGGCATCGTCATGTCGCGGATTTCGGGCTGCAGGGCCATGCGTATCGGCGCCAGGAATATCCGCTCCGTTGCCTGCGCGATCCAGGCATCCTCCTGCGGGGGAATCCCCACGACCGTGGCCGGGTATACCGCATCGCGCCGCCGCGTGAGGGCCGTGACGTGGAAAAGCGGATAACGGTCTTCGAGCGAATAGAACCCCGTATGGTCGCCGAAGGGGCCTTCGACAGCCTTTTCCTCGGCAGGGTCGACATAACCCTCGATCACGAAATCGCAGTCGGCCGGGACATAAATATCGTTGGTGACGCACTTCACGAGTTTCACGGGACGGCGGCGCAGGAACCCGGCCAGCAGGTATTCGTCCATATTGTCGGGCATCGGCGCCGTCGCGGCATAGGTATAGGCCGGATCGCCGCCCAGCGCCACCGACACGGGCATCCGCCGCCCCGAGCGTTTCCAGGCATCGTAATGCCGGGCCCCCGTCTTGTGGATATGCCAGTGCATGCCTGTCGTACGGTCGTCGAAGAGCTGCATACGGTACATGCCGACGTTGCGCACGCCCGTCTGGGGATCGACCGTGTTCACCATCGGCAGGGTTACGAAACGCCCGCCGTCGGCCGGCCAGCACTTCAGGATCGGAAGCGCCGCGAGCGACGCCTCGGCACCCGTCCACACGACCTGCTGGCATTCGCCCCGCCCCGACACCGTACGCGGGAACCAGCGGGACATCCCGGCCAGCAGCGGCAACGCCCGCAGCTTGTCCGCGAACGACGGGCGCGGCGCCATGGCCTGCCGCAGCAATCCGTCGACCCGTTCCGAGAGTTCGCCGAGCGACCCGACGCCCAGCGCCAGCGCCATGCGGCGTGCGGAACCGAACATGTTGGTCAGCACGGGAAACTCCGTGCCGGTATTTTCGAACAGCAACGCCTTGCCGCCGCCGGGCATTTTCGAAACCCGGTCGGTTATCTCGGCGATCTCCTCCACCGGCGACACCGGAGCCGCTATGCGGACGAGTTCGCCCTCGCGCTCCAGCAGGGCGATATACTCACTCAGGCTTCGGTGCATGCTCCAACGCCTTTTTCACCGACCCGTATTGCAGCAGCAACGCCCGTGCCTGCGCCTCGGAAAGCCCCGAAGCCTCGGCCACCATGCGCGTGCCGCGCCCCACGAGTTTGTCGTTCGTCAACTGCATGTTGACCATGCGGTTGCCCTCGACACGCCCCAGGCGGATCATCACGGCCGTCGACAGCATGTTGAGCATCAGCTTCTGTGCCGTGCCCGCCTTCATGCGGGTCGACCCCGTCACGAACTCCGGCCCCACGACCGCTTCGAGCGCATATTCCGCCTCGGCCGCCACGGGCGACGAGGGATTGCAGGTAATGGAGGCGGTCAACAGGCCGTGCTCCCGCGCCATGCGCAGGCCGCCGACCACATAGGGGGTGGTACCCGACGCGGCGATCCCGACCAGGACATCGTCCGCCGTGGGATGGTAGGGCGCCATGTCGCGCCAAGCCCCTGCGGTATCGTCCTCGGCATTCTCCACGGCACGCCGCAGTGCACCGTCGCCGCCGGCGATCAGGCCGATGACCCTGTCGAAGGGCACGCCATAGGTCGGGGGAAGCTCCGAGGCGTCCGTCACGCCCAGCCTCCCGCTCGTACCTGCCCCGATGTAAAACATCCTCCCACCACGCTCCATGCGTTCGACGACCCGTTCCACGAGCCGTTCCATCACGGGGATGGTTTTGGCCACGGCCTCGTGGACACGTGCGTCCTCGCGGTTGATGCCCGTCAGGATGTCGTGCACCGACATCCGCTGTAAATTATCGTAGGCCGAAGCCTGTTCGGTTATTCTATTTTCCATAATGGTATTCGATAAGTCCTTCGGCAGGTGATGCGGCGATCAGGCCGACCCGGTACCCCCCTTGTGCGAGCACCTCGCGCAGCAGCCCCTCGAATGCGGCGGCAACGCCGCCGATGCAGGCGACCGTCAGATGCACGGGATAGCGGCTCAGGTTGCGTTGGGCGAAATCGGCGAAGGTTCCCGCCACCATAGCCCGCACCTCGGGGCAATCCAGGTGCGCATGTACGAACGGCGCGAACGACGCCAGGAAACGGTTGGCGTACGGCTCGCGGTAGACCCGGCGGATGATCTCCTCATAGGTCAGCCCATGCGCCGCGAGGAACTCCTCCCGCAGGGGGATATGCCCTTTGAAAATACCGTTCACCAGGTTGCGTCCCAGCGCAGCACCGCTGCCCTCGTCGCCGAGGACATAACCCAGCGGCGGGACGTTTTCCACGATTTCACCGCCCCGGCACCAGCACGAATTGGAGCCCGTGCCGAGGATGCAGGCCACGCCTTCGCCACGGCCGAACAACGCCCGCGCAGCCCCCAGCAGGTCGGTCTGAGCCTCGATATGTCCCGCACCGAAATGCGCGCGGAGTTCCCGCACCATCTTCTCCGTCGCTTCGGGGAAGGTGCCCCCGCACCCTGCGCCGTAGAAATAGACGGCCTCGACGGGGCCGCACGGCGGCAGTTCGGCAAGCGCTTCGCGTATTTGCTCCGGGGAGTGCTGCACGGCATTGATTCCCCGCGTCCGGTATTCCGAGGTATGCACGCCGTCGGTCACGAGCCACGTGCATTTGGTCGATCCGCTGTCTGCAATGATTTTCATGTCGACAAAGATAGAAAAATAATCCGGCTTCGAAAAGCCGGATTACCCCTTTAAATACTATTTTAGCGCCATGCAACGCGATCAGCGCAGGAAAAGCAGCTCGCGGTATTTGGGCAGCGGCCACATCTGGTCGTCGACGATCTCCTCCAGCTTGTCGATGTGGCGGCGGATCTCGTCGAAACATGCGGCTACGGTATCATGGTAGGCGATCGCCTTCTCGCGCTGATCCTCGATCCTGTTGGCCACCTTGCGGGCGTCGACCATCCCGGCCGTGAGCCGCTGTATTTCGGCCGTATGGTACTGGATCTTCTTGATGAGTTCGATGTCGGCCGAAGCGTTCAGCCCCGGGATCTGCGACATCTTGTAGACCTTGTCAAGCAGCAATGCCTCATACTTCGAAGCGATCGGCACGATATGGTTCATCGCCAGATCGCCCAGCACGCGCCCCTCGATCTGGATTTTCTTGGTGTAGGTCTCCCACTTCACCTCGGTGCGGGCTTCGAGCTCGACCTTCGAGAAGACGCCCGTGTCGCCGAACATCCGGAGCGTCTGCTTGTCGAGGTAACGGTCGAAAATCAGCGGCGTCGAGGTTTCGCAGTCCAGGCCGCGTTTGCGCGCCTCGGCCTTCCACTCGTCGGAATAGCCGTTGCCGTCGAAGCGGATGGCCTTGCAGGCCTTGATCATCTGTTTGAGCACCTCGTAGATGGCTTTCTCCTTCTTCATGCCGGCCTCGATCTTGGCATCGACGTTCTGCTTGAACTCGGCCAGTTCGTGCGCCATCGCCGCATTGAGCACGATCATCGCCTCGGCACAGTTGTCCGAAGAACCTACGGCGCGGAACTCGAACCGGTTGCCCGTAAACGCGAACGGCGAGGTGCGGTTACGGTCGGTATTGTCGAGCAGCAGCGTCGGGATATGCGAGATCCCGCTCATCTTGAACACGTTCTTGGCGTCGAAGCGGATCGCATCGTCGCCCTTGCTGGCCGCCAGTTTGTCCAGCACGGCCGACACCTGCGTCCCGAGGAAGGTCGAGATGATTGCCGGGGGCGCCTCGTTAGCTCCCAGGCGGTGTGCGTTCGTGGCGCTCATGATCGCCGCCTTGAGCAGGCCGTTGTGCTTGTGTACGGCCGAAATGGCATTCACCAGGAAGGTGATGAACTGCAGGTTCTCCGAAGCGGTCTTGCCAGGCCCCAGCAGGTTCACGCCCGTATCCGTCCCCAGCGACCAGTTGTTGTGTTTGCCCGAACCGTTGATCCCCTTGAAGGGCTTTTCGTGCAACAGCACCCGGAACTTGTGACGGCGGGCGATCTTGTCCATCACGGTCATCAGCAGTTGGTTGTGGTCGTTGGCAAGATTGGCCTCCTCGTAGACCGGCGCCAGTTCGAACTGGTTGGGCGCCACCTCGTTGTGGCGGGTTTTGACGGGGATGCCCAGTTTCAGGCACTCGTATTCGAGGTCTTTCATGAATGCCATCACACGGGTCGGGATCGCACCGAAATAGTGGTCTTCCAACTGCTGGTTCTTGGCCGATTCATGCCCCATCAGCGTACGCCCGGTGAGCATCAGGTCGGGACGTACGGCCCAGAGGCTTTCGTCCACGAGGAAATACTCCTGCTCCCAGCCCAGATACGAGATGACCCGCTGCACGTTTTTGTCGAAATAGTGGCACACCTCGGTCGCGGCCTTGTTCACCGCCGAGATCGAGCGCAGCAGCGGCACCTTGTAATCGAGCGCCTCGCCCGTATAGGCGATGAAGACGGTCGGGATACAGAGCGTCGTGTCGACGATGAAGGCCGGCGAGGTCGGATCCCAGGCCGAATAACCGCGAGCCTCGAACGTATTGCGGATGCCTCCGTTGGGGAACGACGACGCATCGGGCTCCTGCTGGACGAGCAGTTTGCCGGAGAACTCCTCCAGAACCCCGCCCAAGCCGTCCGGGTCGGCAAACGCATCGTGCTTCTCGGCCGTACCTCCCGTCAGGGGCTGGAACCAATGGGTATAGTGGTCGGCACCGTGCTCCAGCGCCCACTGGCGCATGCCTGCCGCGATACCGTCGGCAACCTCCCGCGTGAGGGGCGTACCGTTCTCCATCGTATCGACAAGGGCGTCGTAAGTAGCCTTGTTCAAATACTTGCGCATGGCTGCGCGCCCGAATACCCGTTTCCCGAAATAGTCCGAAGGACGTCCTTCGGGAGCCTTCACCTCGACGGCGGTGTGGTTTATGGCCGCATCGACCATCTTGAATCTGAGCAATGATGACATAGATGTAATTGAATTGGATTAGCATTCCATTAAAAACATACGCGCAGGGGCGGAAGCCGAATAATTGCTGAACTAAAACCTAACCTAAAATTCCGGAGGGCAACTGCCTCGCGGCATACTCCGCCCAACCTGACTAACCCGCGGCTTCACCCCTGCCGCCGTATGTATCGATCTCGCTTGCAAATGTAATATTTTTTCAGTTACGTTGTTTTCACAAAATCGGCATTTTTTCGAAAAACGCCCTATTTTTTCAGCATTTTCCGAAAAATCACATGCATTTTTCCATAAAAACGCCGAATTTCAATGCAATTTTCCGAAAAACACCCTTAAATTTTCGTCATATCCCCGAATTTTCACATTTTTAGTTTTTCGTAATTTCCATGGCTATTAAGAACAATATTAAACTATTTCACCACAACTAAAAAACTTCTTCCGGCGGTTGCCGAAAGCAAACGAAATCACCTATATTATAAAAAGAAATTATATAGTGTTATTTTATTAACAATTTCTTGTTTCAATCACTAATAATTTTGTACCTTTACGTGCAATTTTGAAACTACACTTATACTAATCTCTAAATAGTTATGGCAAATACCAAAAGTGAAAAGCTGTTCACCGAATTCCCGCCGGTTCCGACCGAGAAGTGGGAGGAGGTGATTACGGCCGACCTGAAAGGTGCTGATTACGAGCGCAAGCTGGTATGGAAAACGGGCGAAGGTTTCAACGTCCGGCCCTACTACCGCGCCGAGAACCTCGAGGGCATCAAGTTCCTGGGCTCGCAGGCAGGCGAGTTCCCTTACGTACGCGGTACGCACGCGCACAACCGCTGGCGCGTACACCAGACCGTGAGCGTCGTATGCCCCAAGGAGGCAAACGCCGAGGCACTGAAAATCCTCAACGCAGGTGTCGACTCGCTCGGCTTCTGCATCGCGTCGGCGGATTTTTCGGCGGCAGACCTCGACATGCTGCTCAAGGACATCTGTATTCCGGCTGTCGAGATCACCTTCTGCGGAGAGAAAATGGCCAATGTCGCCGAGCTCGTCCTGGCGAAAGTCGAAAAGGAGGGCATCGCCAAGGAGGATGTCCGCATCGCATTCTGCATCGACCCGCTGGTAAAAGGGCTTTCGTCGAAAGGCGATTTCTGCTCGCCCAACGGTGAAAAGTGCATCGCCCGCATCGTCGAGCTGATCCACAAGACCAAGGAGTACAAGCACGTGCGCATCGTAACCGTTGCGGGACAGACCTTCGGCAACTCGGGTTCGACCATCGTCGAAGAGCTGGCATTCACCCTTTCGGCAGGCCACGACTACCTCGTACGCCTGACGGACGCAGGGCTGGACGTCGACGCGGCCGCACGCAAACTGCGCTTCTCGTTCTCGGTAAGCTCCAACTATTTCATGGAGATCGCCAAATTCCGCGCAGCACGCATGCTGTGGGCCAACATCGTCAAGGGCTACGGCCCGGCGAAGAACTGCGCCTGCAAGATGCAGATACACGCCGAGACCTCGCGCTGGAACCAGACCGTCTACGACCCCTACGTGAACATGCTGCGCGGCACGACCGAGGCCATGTCGGCCACGATCGCCGGCGTACATTCGCTGGAGGTGATGCCGTTCGACGCCTCGTTCGAAAACCCGACCGAGTTCTCGAAGCGCATCGCCCGCAACGTCGAGCTGCTGCTCAAGAACGAGTCGCATTTCGACCAGGTCGTCGACCCGGCAGGCGGCTCGTACTATGTCGAGAACCTCACGCAGTCGATCGCAGCCGAAGCCTGGAAGCTTTTCCTCGAAATCGAGGAGAAGGGAGGCTACACCGAGGCTTACAAGGCCGGCCTGATCGTCGAGCGTATCAAAGCGTCGGCCGCAGCCAAGGACAAGAACATCGCTACGCGCCGCCAGACGCTGCTCGGCGCCAACCAATATCCCAACTTTACGGAGGTCGCCGGCAAGGAGATCACCGCCGAGTCCGTTACGCGCAAGCAGGCCGAGGGCAATGTACTCGTCCCCTACCGCGGCGCCATGGCGTTCGAAGAGATGCGCCTGCAGGTGGATCGCAGCGGCAAGGAGCCCAAGGCATTCATGCTGACGTGCGGCAACCTGGGCATGGCCCGCGCCCGCTCGCAGTTCTCGTGCAATTTCTTCGCATGCGCCGGCATCAAGGTGATCGACAACACTTATTTCAAGTCGATCGAAGAGGGCGCGAAGGCCGCACTCGAATCCAAGGCGCAGATCGTCGTGGTCTGCGCAAGCGACGACGACTATGCGGAGGCAGCCCCGAAAGTCAAGGAGCTGCTCGGCGGCAAGGCGATCCTGGTGGTTGCCGGGGCACCGGCCTGCGCACCCGAACTGGAAGCGCAGGGCATCACGAACTTTATAAACGTGAAGTCCAACGTCTTGGAAACACTTAAGTTCTACCTTAAAGAGATGGGAATCTAATCATGAGAGCTAAATTTTCAGAACTGACATATGACGCAGGCCAGCAGAAGAGCTGCTGC
>OGHH01000843.1_pt1 | contig 27798 bp, 30 predicted proteins | sample 1571471 | NCBI WGS metagenome assembly OGHH01 (sample SAMEA2581936, study PRJEB24529) | metagenome | biome: Human gut stool | place: China | collected 2011
TTAGAAAGGATGAAAAAAGCAATGGTACAGATAAAAAGAGATTGGTTTGATACAGAATTTGGAAATTACGAAAGGGGAAAAACGTATGGCAGATGGAAAGAGAAGATACAAGTCTGACAGGAAAGATTATAAGATATCGGTGAAGCTGTCAGAGAAAGATATGGATATTCTAAAAGCAGCACTTAAGCGAACAGGAATGACAGCAAGTGCCTATATAAGAGAATTAATTCGGACAGGAGGCAACATTGATACAAGTTATCCAGAGGACAGGGCAAAAATAATTCGTGTTATTGCAGGTATTGCAAATAATATTAATCAGGCGGTAAAGCTTGGCAATTCACAGGGAAGATTGTATTACAGCGATATTGATAAATTGCAGAACAGTCTGGATGATGTAAAGAAAACATTCGGGGAGGTGCTGGAAGTATGGCGATTACAAAGATCTTAAATATAAAAGAGTCAGAAGGTAGAAATCCAGCATCACACCTAAAGAATGCTTTGGAATATATCCAGAATCCAGATAAGACAGAAGAATGTGTACTGGTGGGCGGTATTAACTGCCTGCCGGATACGGCATTTGAGCAGATGGAGGAGACAAAGAATATATTTCATAAGACAGGTAAAAGACAAGGCTATCATGTGATTATATCGTTTTCGCCGGAAGAAAAAGTAACTGCAGAACAGGCAATGTACGTCCTGGAGCATTTTGCAAAAGATGTGCTTGGTGATGATTATGAGGTTGTGTATGCAGTCCACACAGACAGAGAGCATATGCATGGACATCTTATCTGGAACAGTGTCAGCATGACAACCGGCAGAAAATATAATTCGCCTAAGGGCAACTGGAAGAATCATCTGCAGCCGATTACGAATAAATATTGTGATGAGCTGGGACTTGCTATCATGCCGGTAGAGTACAGCAGAAACCCTAAGAATATCAGCAGAGACCAGTGGGAAAAGGAAATGTCGATGAAAGATATTATACTTCGTGATGCTAAGATGTGTGCGCATGTAGCCGGAAATGTGGAGCATTTTAAATATTTGATGAAAAGGCTTGGATATGTATTCAAGAAAGACGTGTGGATGGAGGTGCAGGCACCGGGATTTCGGTATTATCATAAACTTGCAAAGTTGGACGAGATGTTTTCGGAAGACATGTTACGGCATCATGTGGATATGCCTTGGATGGCAAAGCCTTACTTTTATTCGTCGGATATTAGAGGATTGCACAGGACGAAGCTATCACCATACCAGAAACGATTTTATGCAAAGCTATATAGGTTGAGAATTGTGGAGCAGAAACGATTTGCGGTTGGAGGGGCAAAGTATACGGAAGAATTGAAGAGGTTTCATCAGCTACAGGACGAGTATCTGTTGCTTGTGAATAATGATATCAAGGATGTTGCGGGACTTGTGAAGTACAGGAGCGAACAGCAGGAAAAGATGCAGCGGATTGATGACAGACAGCAGGAGATATATAAGGAAAACTCCAGCAGGAAAGGCAGGATTAAGACAGATGAGCAGTATCGGGAATATCAGGTATGGCATGTTGGAGTGCAGGAAGAACTGGATGAGCTGAAATCGGAGAAAAGGGATGTTAAGAGGCAGTTACAGCTTGCTGATAGCATTATGAAAGAGGATTTGTATACGGCTTATTATATGGTTTCGGAGGATGAAGAGATTGTTGGTGATAAGGAAATTGAGATACCATGGATGGAAGAACAGGAGACTGTGTCTGAGGTTGAGAAAAAGGCAGCTACTGATATTGATGATGTTGATATGGAAATATGTCGGAAGGAAGATTTTTCTGTTATAGACGAACAAAGTAATATCGAAAAAGAACAGGCAGACTTATATGTTGAGGAATCTCGTGAAATGGATGATGGTGATGCGGAACAGATTTATACAGGTAAGAATGTAACTGTAGATGATGTTGTTCCGGTCATTCCGATGGCTGCTGATAAGGTTGAATGGATTGCTGATAGGTTATCTGAGTGTGGAGCATATGAAGATGTAGATGTTCCTGTTAAGGCGGATATATTCGGATTTGATATTGGAAATGTAAGTGGAAGTATAAGGCTGTTTTCAGATGTTATGAAGAGGATGGGAATAAAGCTGGCTGGAGATGAGCTTTATGAGGAGTTTCAGAGAATTTATGATGAGAGCGTTGGCAGGGATGCAGGGAAGGAAAAGGCAGAAGATAAGATGTGGAATATGGGCAGAGGGAGATGATACCTCTGCTTCTTACAAAGTATAAAAAAATATTCCTGAGGTTTGAAAAAATAGACTATATATGATATGCTTAAAGAGGTGTTTAAACCCTATATTGTTAAGAACAGATAAACAAAATTGAGGTGTAGTATGGCAATTTCATATAATAATCTTTGGAAAATTCTGATTGATAAGGAAATGAATAAAGGTGCTTTATGCAGCAAGGCAAAGATTAGTAAGGGAACAATGGCAAAAATGACTAATAACGAGCCAGTCACATTGACAGTTATAGAAAAAATATGTGAAGTGCTTCAATGTGATATCGGGGATGTTGTTCAGATTGTAGACATAGAAAAACAGGAGAAAAATAATGGATAACAGAAGTATAAAGAAGTTAGAAGCTGATTTATGGGAATCAGCAGATTTACTAAGAGCAGGTTCCAAACTGACATCAAACCAGTATTGTATGCCGGTGCTGGGATTACTCTTTTTAAGATATGCGTATAGTCGATTTAAATTGGTGGAAGCAGAGATATTAAAGAATAGACCAATGCGTAATGGTAGGCGAATGCCTGTAGAAGCTAAGGATTTTTCTGCTAAAAGTGCACTGTTTTTGCCAAGAGAAGCGCAGTATGATTATCTTGTGAATCTTCCTGAAAATATAGCAGCTGCCGATTTGAAAAATATTACCGGACAGCCAATGAATAGTCTGGGTGAGGTAGTAAATAATGCTATGGAACTTGTAGAGCAGCAAAGTGAACAGTTAGCAGGCGTATTGCCAAAAAGTTATACGGATTTTTCTGATGAACTATTGGGAGAGTTGCTTCGTATATTCAATAACAATGCACTTGATGAAGTTGGTGGAGATATAATAGGTAGAATTTATGAGTATTTCCTTAATAAATTTGCGAAAAATATAGCCTCAGATGATGGAGTATTCTTTACACCAAAGTCTCTTGTGAAAATGATTGTTAATATATTAGAGCCGACATCAGGAGTGCTTCTAGATCCAGCATGTGGTTCAGGTGGAATGTTTGTACAGACAGGCGACTTTGTAAATGAAGCTGGTTTGCAAGCAAATAGTAGTATGACATTTTATGGACAGGAGAAAGTGGAATATAATGCGCAGCTTTGTCTTATGAATATGGCAGTTCATGGACTTACAGGGGTAATAAAATCTGGTGATGAAGCGAATACATTTTATCATGATGCTCATAACCTTGAAGGCTGCTGTGACTATGTAATGGCAAATCCACCATTCAATGTGGACAAGGTAAAGGCAGAATCAGCATCCAATGCGGGAAGACTTCCGTTTGGATGCCCGAAAGAAAACAAGTATAAAGAAATTGGAAACGCAAATTATCTATGGATTTCGTACTTTTATGCTTATCTTAACGAAAAGGGCAGAGCTGGATTTGTAATGGCTTCATCTGCAACAGATAGTCAGGGAAGCGATAAGGATATAAGAGAAAAACTTGTTAAAACAGGTCATGTAGATGTGATGATAAGTGTAGGCAACAATTTCTTCTATACAAAGAGCCTTCCATGTTCGTTATGGTTCTTTGATAAAGGGAAAAAAGAAGAACTTAAAAATAAAGTTCTTTTCATTGATGCGAGAAACTATTATACGGAGGTTGATCGTACACTGAATGAATGGTCAGAATGGCAGCTTAAAAATCTGAATGCTATTGTTTGGTTATACCGTGGAGAAAACGAAAAATATACAGCATTGCTTTATGAATATAGAAATGTACTGGGAAGTGATAAATTATTTGATGAACAGGTTCATGATTTGACTGAAAGAGTGAAAAAACTTCGTGCAGAAGCAAAAGCAGCAGTTGAGGCAGCAGATAAGCGAGAAAAGAAAAAAACACAGACGGAATATGATGAAAAAATTTCCAAACTTACAGAAAGGCTTACAATAGCAAAAGAAGCTGATTGGTTATATAAAAAGTTTGGAGATGGAGAGTATCACGATATCCTTGGATTATGTAAAGTTGCTTATACAACAGACGACGCTAAGTGTGATGATAAAGATGGAATCAGTATTGAAGAAAAGGGGTGGTCTCTCACTCCGGGTGCATTTGTTGGTGTAGCGCCTGTGGAAGATGATGGCGTGAATTTTGAAGAGCGAATGGCAGAGATACATCGAGAACTTTTAGCATTGCAGGCAGAATCAAATGACTTGATGGATACTATCTCGAGGAATATGAAGGAGATGGGGCTATGAGTTGGAAGAAAGTTAGATTAGGTGATATTTCAAATAGCATTCAAACAGGTCCTTTTGGTTCGCAGCTTCATAAGTCGGATTATTCTGTTGAGGGAATACCAGTTGTTATGCCAAAAGATATAGTAGATATCCAAATTGAAAATAGTAAATGGATTCTAGAGTATGATACAGGATGGATAAAGGATAATACTGATTACCCAACATTGCTAAACAACTTCATATATTTATTCGAATACATAGATAGTCAGGCAAGATTCACATGCGTTTCAAGTCATGGAGAAAGACATCCTCTTACGGAGATTTTTGAAGTTAGAGGTGTTGGAATGTATAAAAAGAATGTAGCATTTGATATGTTAGAATCTTTATCTGATATTCAAATGAGGGGTTATGTTGAACAATTGATTAAACTTGATATCAACATTGAAGACATTATAAAGTGGTTTTTTGAGACCTATTTATTACAGGAATTTGATATTAAAGATTATACATGTAATATGCCAACCCCGGCTGATAGCATACTTAGTAAATGTAAAACTCTTGCATCAGCTATAGATGGAGTACTAAGTAAGTATAAAATGTTGTGCGATGATGGAGAAATTGATCTTGAGCTTTTTAAATATATAACAGATTCACCAAGAATAAAAGATATCCCAAGTCGAATAAAAAATAAATATTGTTATGTTATAAATAGTGAACTTATTAAAGAGATGAATATGTTGTTTTCATCGCAGAGCATGCTTGGGTATACCGAAAAAACAAAATCAAAATATGACTCTCTTATTAAGCTTATATCAAATGAAGATATAAAATTGTCAGAATGTGAACCATATAACATAGCATCACTAAATTGGTTAATCGAAAAAGGGGCAATATATATTGAAGATGATGTTATTAATTATAACAAGGAAAGAGTATTTATTTTACATGAGTTTTACGAAAAAGAAGTTATTTCATTACAACATATAAAATCACCATTATTAAAACGATTGATTAAAAATGGTGATATTTATGTAGATGATAAACTGTTGTCGAAACCTGAATATAAATATTTTGATTATATATTGAATAATTCTGAGTTTAGTGATGGAAAAGCTATTAGAAATCGCTATATCCATGATTCTATTGTGCCAGATAACAATACAATGATAGCGGATTATTATACGTTATTAAAGATAATGATTTTGTTGATTATTAAAATAAATGATGATTGTTGTATTTATGATGAGATAAAGGAAGGAGGAGATTATTATGAGCTATGATTATTCTGAAAATATATTAGTACAGGAAAGTGCTGGTCACCTTCTTGAAGATGAACTTGGTTGGCGTGTAGAACTTGCCTATAACACAGAAGTTCTGGGTGAAACTGGCACATTTGGCAGGAAATCATATAAGGAAATCCTTCTTGTGAAATATCTCAAGGAGGCACTTTTAAAACTCAATCCATGGCTTACTCCAGCATTACTTGAAGATGCTATAAAAACATTTGAAAGTCATATGTCATCAGCTTCTCTTACGCAGATAAATGAGGAAAGCCTTTGAAAGCGCATACTCTCATGCAGACAATAGCAAGAGCAAATCGTGTGGCAGAGGGCAAGAGTAACGGACTTATTATTGACTATATTGGCATAGTAAAGGCACTTCGTAAAGCACTTGCAGATTATACAGCAAATGTTGGAGGAAGAGAGACTGATCCAACAATAGATAAGGAAGAACTTATAGAGCATAGATATTAGTTTGGCACAATATCTTGATGAAACTACATTAAAGCGTTATCCGACTGATGAATACATGCAAGATGGTGATGTGGTAATCAACTCTACGGGAACAGGGACACTAGGTCGAGTCGGAGTTTATAGAAATACCGATAATACTACAGGTTTCTTAATTGTTCCTGATTCTCATGTTACGGTGATTCGTAGCTTTAGTTGCATCAGCTCACATTACCTATATGCCTTCATAAAGGCACATCAAACCGAACTTGAAAAGAAAGGCGAAGGATCAACAAACCAAAAGGAATTAAAGCCACTTACATTAAAAGAAATGCTCATCGCAGTTCCGTCATTATCTGAACAGAAACGCATTAATAACTCTATAAATGTTGCATTTAGCCACCTAACTATAATCGAAAAGTGCCTCAATTAAGGCTCTTCTCAATATGCTCTATTGCTGAAAAAGTTACTTTGAGCTTGTTGCAAATAATTTCTTGCTCTTTGGTTGGTGGAATAGGTATAACCAAGTTAAGAATATCTTCACGAGATATTCCCGGAATAAGTCCCTTGGCAGCTTGTTTGATTTTCGTCATTGAATATTCAATGCATAATGTCAGAAAATCAACATTAAGGCTATAGTTATTGCGAATAGCCATAATTTGACGTGCAATGTGAGCTTCCCCAAAGTTATTATATGCGATTTCTCCGATAGTTCCTTTGCAAGTCATAAGTAAGTCTCCCCTTCGAGTAATAACTTGCGGAACGGGAGTCCAACGAACTAAGCTGATGTGACCATTTTTAAAATTGCTTGCACCTGTAATATATGGAATTCCATCATTTTTATCGTTATATTCTGATGGAGACAAATCTCTTCCAGATATGAGTTCCCAGGCAGTCTTTAAACGAATAAAAGCCCAACCTTCTGGCAATTCAAACGGAATTTCTTCATCAATACAATTTACTTTATTGACCACCTTCTCATAATAAGAGTTATCATCACCTTTAAAGATGACAGATTCCTTCTTATTACGCTTGATTTTGCCTTGCTTGATAAGTTCTTCTTTTTCGGCACGGATACGCTCAATCAAAACAGAAGCCGGCTCATCATTTGGGTCTTGCGGTACAAGTTTACCACGTATGGCGAGGTCGAGAATTTTAGATTTGGCTTCAGCTACTGTTTTTTTCAAAGTCTCTTGATTGTTTTGAATATTTTCCACAAATAAGAGTAGACTTTTAATTCTATCAACAATCTGTGATTGTTGTTCCTTCGGAGGAATTGGAAACAAGAGGTTATCAAATTTACTCTTATTTAGGATTGGTAATGTAGTAGCTGACGAATTTATACATATTTGCTGTTGCTCATACTGAGAACACATGCAAAAGTATGTATAAGCCGGAAGGATCTCACTATTCGGAAGAATAGCATTAATTTGTTGGTTGCAAATGCCCGCATTTGAAATGTATCCTGTTTTTCCAATAGTAGCACCGATGCAAGTTACCAAAACAGAAAATTTCGGTAATGGACGTCCCGACAGATATCCTTTTTTTGAGACAGAATCCTCTGCACAATAAACATTATAACCAGCATTCAAATCAGTTGGTTTGTAGAATGGATACTCTGTTCCATAAAGCGATGCGTCCTTTGTGGAGGGAGTGCTACCGGTTACAGTTAAAAAAAATGAGCCGAGCCGTGCCCAACTCCACCCCTCCGGCACTTCAAACGGTATCTCATCCTCAATACATTTTACAGTTCCATCCTGAAACTTCTCATAATGCAAATTATTGACACAAGTAGTAAGGTTAAGGTACCATCGTGGAAAATAAAAAAGTGGAGCCAACGCATGGAACTCCACCGGCTACGGGCATCGTAAGTTTTCGTAGCGCAACCATATGTACAGTGACATTACAAGATGTGTATGTCAATAAACTCCTGGTAGATATTAAATTATATTTTTTTGTATCTGTTAATCTTATCCCAGTTAGCAGGAAAACCCATATTATCAAGCATTTGTTCCTCTGTAAGATGAGGGCACTGCTTAATTACAGTTTTTATAAGTTTTGAAAGAGCAGTCTTAAAGTGTCTGAATTCATCAATGCTTATCAGGTAGCGTAAGGCAATTACAACTGCGAATAAATCCTGCTTGCCGTATACATAGTGATTATTGCTTTTTGTTATTTGAAGCTTTTGGTGTAGCAGAGTATCAGGAATTGTCTCATTTATTCTGAATGAAAACAGACGCTCTCCATGAGCACATACATTACGGCATTTGCCTATAATGTTGATAAACTGATGTAATTGTTTTTCTGAAACATTCTGAAAGTTTTTGCTGATTTTGGTTCTAATATCAGTAGTTGCATATTGATACATTTTGGAAATCTGCCCAAATGTTAAAGCATTAGTTGCAACCCATAACGGTACATTGTGATATGCATTGACGGAATGCTCAATATAGGCATACTTGCTAGGTACAGCAATGACTTTTTGTAATGAATGAGTCAGGCGAAGCAATTCACGATGGTTCTTTCTGGTGTGATTATAATTCTTTATATCAAGATACATGGACTGCTGTTCACCATATTTTTCACAGAAGTGATAGGAAAACATAGATTTTATATGGCGTTCTACATGAAGAATGTATTTCAGAAATAAAGTGCGTAGCTCTTCATCAAAGTAGTAGAAAGAAACTAATTCATCAAAAGTAACGCCATGAATATATTTATTTGACGGGGCATGTTTGAAAAGAGATTTGTATCCACCTATTAGAGAATAGTAGCTGAGTTCTTCCAGTTTTTTAGTAGCATATTCGTGATTAGGAATAGCAAGTTGTTTGTCATATTCAAGAATATGTAGTTGCTGCTCATAGGTAAGAAAGTTTTTTGCCATATAGTATTTCCTTTCCAAAACAGGCATAAAAAAAGTGGAGCCCACGCATGGAACTCCACCGGCTACGGGCATCGCAAGTTTCCGTAGCACAACCACTACAAATAATATACCATTGATATTTGGCGATGTCAAACAGTATTTTTGCTAGTGGTATTAATAGTTTATGCGTTTCTATGTGTGATATTCTTGTTTTGTTCATTCATGGCATTCAGCCATTTTTCTTTATATGCCAGTGCTTTCTCAGACTTGTGCCATCTGGCATATAGATTATTCATATATCTGTATACAGATTTCAGATAGTCATTCCCGGAAACATAGTTTGCTGCCTCATACAGCACATACCGCAGCCGTTGGCTTTCTCCATTATGTTTTTCGGAATTGTTGCTGACAATGGCATATCCGGCAAGCTTGTCATCCAGATGATCCCATTGCTTAACCACTTCCTCAAAATCGGGAACACTTCTTGCAGCATCTTCCATTCGCTTCAGAGTAATGGCACGTATATCCCATTTCAAAAGAGTTCTGTCAGGATGCTCATACTCCCAGAAGTCTGGCAATTCCTGTTGTTTTGTATGGTTCATTTACCTGTAATACCTACCTTATACATAGTAATCAGAGTTCATCAGAAGCTTACTTTTTGCAAGAAATTTGATTTTTTCAAAAACATTTCTGCAAAACCACCTCTAAATCTCCTATAAGTGAGGGAGTAATCTTCTTAAATATAAAAATATTATTTAAACATCGAAGCATGAAGTGATTCATACAATCAGTATAACACAAAACAAACATATGTTCTACAACTATTTGATAAAAATCGAATATTTATTTACTAATTTTGGCGGAGTGGCTGTGAATAGCAACTATGGATGTATGTGAGACTGGTTGCTTGTAATTCGTGAAAAACAGTATTTTGAGAGGAGGTTTTGCTATGGAGTGGTATTAGATGGGTGCAGGAGCTTGTCTGGAATTCAGCAAGAAAATGGCAGTGTTTAGAAAACTGGTTCGTCTGGGACTGATTTCGGAGAATGAATATATTCTGGAAAAAAATAAAATAAGGAAAGAGGTATTGCAGTGATTTTTGAAAAGGAAAATATCAATATCATGACGGAGCAGGGAGAAATGATGCTTACACTTATGGGAACGCTGGCTCAGAATGAAGTGGAATCCACATCAAAAAATGTGAAGATGGGCATTGGATAAGTTCGACAGAGTTGTATTTGAAAGCATTGTGGAGAAGGTTATTGTTGGAGAAACCAATGATGATGGCACGGTAGACCCGTTTAAGCTGACCTTTGTTATGAAAGGGAATGGAAACAGTGTTGTTCCGAATGCAAAGGAATGGTTCAAAGCTGAAAAAAAGCACAACAAAGACAGCATAGATTGTGATATACTATTTAAGGTAGCAAGGCACCTGCTGTTTTATCAGTATCAGGCACCCTGATATAAAAGCATTCATAAGGAGGGGTTGATTATGGGTAATCAGACTTTACCATTGAATGTTAGTGATGAGATGAAATCAGATGATGAAAGACAGAATTAAAAGCTGCAATGAAGGAATACACTAAGCGCGATCAATCAAAATATGGTGATATGAATATTGCCAAAATGGCCTATCCTAAATTTCAAGAGAAACTTCAAGTATGTAAGGATTTATTACATGGATTTGATTTTAGTGGTTTTATTGGTGGCTCACCACTTACTATGGCGAAACTCATTACTGGAGGAGTAAACTTTGTTTTAGATGCAAAAGTGCCTGATAGAAAAGATTTGTTTCTAAAAGAAGCAATGCTATTAAAACAGTCGCATTCTTTGTGCTCTAGTATGACAACAGAACAGGAACGTCATGAAGCGGCATATATGGAAGCGGTACGTTCAACGGTAACCAAGATCATATATGGAGGAGTGGGAGGTAAAAGCTTATCTTTGAATGAAATAAATGATCAGATTAACAATCTTCTTAAAGCTGCAGTTCAGAGCGAGGGGGTCATTAATCTATTTGATAGCAGCAAATCTGGCGACGAAAACTTTAGTATATTTGATCCGGCAGTTTTAGATGAAATATCCAGAATGAAGGAAAAGAATATTGCCGTTGAAATTTTGAAAAAGTTGACGGCAGAGCAGGTAGCTCGCTACAAGAGAACTTACAGAAATGCTTCGTAAGAATCGTACCATTGATTGGCAGAAGAAAGAAACAGCGAGGGCCCAGATGCGAAAGATGGTTAAGCGTCTTCTTAAGAAATATAAGTATCCACCGGAAGATTATGATTTTGCAATAAACACAGTAATCAATCAGTGTGAGCTTTGGACGGATAATGTGGAACCGCGAGCAGAGGAAAAGCTTTATAAATATGTGTCAGAAACAGAACTGAGTATGGTGGCAGAGACACCGGCTCCTTATGGAGAAAAGAAGTAACGGGGGTATAATATGGATGCACGTAAAGGTAATATTTATGAGATACTGAATGGAAATAAACAGTTTTTAATTCCTGTTTACCAGAGATTCTATAGCTGGGATATAGAACAGTGCAAACGACTTTGGAATGATATTGTAGAAATGCAGAGAAAAGGAAAAGAGGGTCATTTTGTTGGATCTATTGTTAATATCGCTGAACAGGCAATGCCGACAGGTGTTCAGAAATATATGATTATTGATGGTCAACAGCGAATGACTACATTAACACTGCTTCTTTTGGCTCTGCGCGATTATGCAATCAAGAATCCAGGTGATACATCAATCAATGCTCGTCGTATAGATAATATGCTTTTAAAAAATGAGTATGAAAATGGTGATGAGCGATATAAATTACTGTTGACTGAAACAGATCGGGATATTCTCATAAATCTTGTTGAGGAAAAGCCAATAGCAGAGGGCACTCGATCAAGATTGATTGAAAATTACAAGTTTTTTGCTGATAAATTAGCAGATAAAGAAATTCTTCCTGCTGAGGTATATGAGTCAATTGGAAAATTGCAAATTGTTAATATTACATTGGATCGTGCTGTTGACGATGCACAGGCAATTTTTGAAAGCTTGAATTCTACCGGTAAGGAACTTTCCGAATCCGATTTGATTCGCAATTATGTTTTGATGGGACTGGAGCCATCAGAGCAAATATATGTATATGAGCATCTCTGGCGTCCTATGGAGCAATTGTTTGTTTATGAAACACAAGGAACAGTAATGGATGCTTTCTTTCGTCATTACCTGACAATGAAACTTGCCCGTATTCCAAAGCAAGGACGTGTATATGAGGAATTTAAGTTGTATCATTTAAATTGTGAATTTGGAACCATCAGAGAACTTTGCCAAGATTTACTGGATTATGCAAAATACTATACAAATATTGTATTCAAGCGGAATTCTGATTTGGATCTAAAGAAATTATATGAGGATATTATTGATTTAAAAATGGAAGTATCCTATCCATTCTTATTGAAGATTCATCATGATTGTACAGACGGAATAATAACGTCAGATGAGTTGAAGGAAATTTTGAAACTTTGTATTAGCTATGTATTGAGACGTGCAATTTGCGAGATCCCGACTAACTCGATGAACAAAACATTTGCAACGTTGAAGAATTATATCAGACCAGATGATTACCTGAATTCTGTTAAGGCATTTTTCGTGATGCAGGATACTTATAAAGAATTCCCGGATAACGATAAGTTTGAAGGTGCATTTGTAAGCCGTGATATTTATAATATGCGTGCTAGAAATTATATTCTTAGCCGTTTGGAGAATTTTGAAAAGAAGGCTCCAATTATTATAGAAAATTATACCATAGAGCATATAATGCCACAAAATAAAAATCTTTCTTCGGAGTGGCAAGCTGATCTCGGTGCTGATTGGCACGAGGTTCAGAAAAAATATTTACATACAATTGGAAACCTTACTTTGACTGCATATAACTCTGAGATGAGTGATAGACCTTTTAGGGAAAAAATGAATATGCCAGGAGGTTTCAAAGAAAGTGCACTCAGGCTCAATAAATATATAGTGTTGTTAAATGAGTGGAATGAAAAGCATATTCAGGAGAGAGCAAACATGCTCGCAAAAAAAGCAGAATCTATTTGGCCATATCCTTCTCTAACAAATGTGGAACTTGCACCATATCAGGAAGGAAAGAAAACAGCGCAGAAGTATTCTTTAGAGACATATGATATAAATGCATTTACAAAAATGTTGTTTACATCTTTGGATAAACGCATTATGAATTTATCTCCGGATGTAAAGAGGGAGTATAAAAAGTTGTATGTAGCATATAAGCTGGATACTAATTTTGTTGATATTGTTTTTCAGAAACAAAGATTGCGTATTTCAATTAACATGAAGTTTACTGAGGTTAACGATCCTAATGGAATCTGTAAGGATATTACCGATTTAGGTCGTTGGGGAAATGGAGATGTTGAGTTATTTATGGAGCACCAGGATGAACTAGAACAGATTATGGAGATAGTGAAGCAGTCTTTTGATGCACAGACAGAATAAAGATTTTGGGACGAAATAAGGAGGAAATCCAATTTGAAAAAGAAAAAAGATGAAGTAACAATCCGTTCCAGTGCAGCAGAATATTTGACCTATGTTGCCTCTGTCGGCGAACAGCAGGACAGTTTTGAAATGCGCTACGAGGATGAGAATATATGGCTGACACAGAAGATGATGGCCACGTTGTATGACGTAAGTGTGGCTGCGATTAATCAACATATAAAGAAGGTCTATGACGATTCAGAATTGGAGCGCAATTCAACTATTAAGAAATACTTAATAGTTCAAAAGGAAGGTTCACGCCAAGTGAGCCGAGAGGTGGCACATTACAATCTTCAAGTGATTATTGCAGTCGGCTTTAAAGTGAATAATGAGCGTGCGGTACAGTTTCGTAAATGGGCCAACAGCATTGTCAAGGACTATACCATCAAAGGCTGGGCCATGGATGATGAACGTCTGAAAAATGGTGGTTCAGTGCTTACAAAAGAATACTTCGACCGTTTGCTTGAGCAGATTAGAGAAATTCGTTTGTCTGAGCGTAGGTTTTATCAGAAGATAACCGACATATATGCTACAGCTCTTGATTATGACCGTACTGCAAAAACAACCAAGCAGTTCTTTGCAAAGGTACAGAACAAGATGCATTATGCAGTTCATGGTCATACGGCAGCAGAGTTGATTTATGAGCGCGTAGATGCAGATAAGCCGCATATGGGATTGACTACATGGGCAGCAGCACCGGATGGCAAAATAGTAAAAAGTGATGTGAGCGTTGCTAAGAACTATTTGAGTGAGCAGGAAATGCGTTCATTGGAGCGTATTGTATCTGCTTATTTGGATTTGGCAGAAGACCGTGCAGAACGTCATATTCCAATGACAATGGAGGACTGGTCAAAGCGTTTGGATTTATTTCTGATGGCTGATGACAGAGAGGTTCTTCAGGATGCAGGTAAAATTACAGCAGAAATTGCCAAGGCAAAAGCTGAAACTGAATTTGAAAAATATCGTGTTGTTCAGGATAGATTATTTATGTCTGACTTCGATAAGTATATGTTGGAATTAGAGGAAAACGAAAAGAAATAGTGTCCTGATTTCGGGGTAAGACGATGCCTTTTATGCGGAAACAGTTCTCCGATGACTAATTTACTAAAAGGCTAGTAGAAAAATTGTGCAAGAAATAGAATTAATAGTTGGGGAAGTAATGAAAGATCCTGAAAACATAATAGAAAACCTGAAAAAGAGAAAAAAATAAGCTGACCCCAAGGGCAAAGGAATTCTTGGTTTACACCTACTCCCATTCGGGAACCCAGCCGTATCCATCGCAAGTTAGCTTATTCATAGTATAGCATATGCAGAAGATAAGTCAATATTCTAGGTAAATTATTTATGAGCATTGACTTTTGTTATTTTTTTGCGTAAAGAGTAACTCTGTTTTTGAAGAGGACTAGATGGTTCTATTTACTGAAGTTTGGTTAGAAATAGAGCTAAAATAGGGGGCTTATACGCAATTGTGTATAAGCTCCCTTGCATTGTTAGGGCATATGAACAACAGTAACAGTTTATTACATACTAAATGGAATTGTAGGTACCATATTGTTTTTGCACCGAAGTACAGAAGAAAAGTAGCGTATGGTAAGTTAAAGGAGGATATATGCGATATTATTAAAATGCTATGTCAACGTAAAGGTGTCAATATTATCAAGGGGGAAGTGTGCCAAGATCAATTATATTCATTTATTGGCAGAGATTCCACCTAAAATGAGTGTCTCATATTTTATAGGATATTTAAAAGGGAAAAGTACATTAATGATCTTTGAAAGACATGCAAATTTGAAATATAAGTATGGAAATCGACATTTTTGGTGTAGGGGATATTATGTTGATATGTTTACGGGTGAGCCAGTAGAGAAAAAACAATAAACAAAGCCCAGGGGGCTTTGCAGGTGATTGATATGGACAACAAAGAGTATATCTTGTCCGGTGACATAGTTGGTGTTCAATGCATTCCCACCACCTACTCAAAAAACGGAATCACCATATTTTCAAAGGCATCCCGCATTTTTGGATGGCGGATCAGGAAATGGATCGCAGGGGTCTTGTTCTTTGATACCATTACCCATTTCTTTTCATGGATACAAATCTGGATATTGCGGAAAGCGGGGGCGGTATTTTCTACGAAATCATAGCCGGAATGCTGTTTTTTATATTCCTGTATCAGGCGCAAATGTTCCTGATAATCCTCCCAGGTATAAATGATGTCTTTTTTGTAGAACATGCCGGAAAGAGGCAGCACCATTGGAAACTGTTCCAGCTCTTCTTTTGAAAGAACTGGGATTTCTTCCGTAATGCGGCTGTGGAACAGGATTTTGTCTGCAATCTCACGCTGCCCGGAAATGTACTGCTGGATCTGCATTTGTTCCTCCTGGGGAATCTGATTATGATTTAAAATCCGGGTAATGAATTCTGTTGTCGTTGTATGTAATGATAAGGAGGACAAAATAGCATACCGGTTTCCTTCTGTTTCTGCATCCTCCTGTAAAAAAGAATTATAAGCCGGTGAATGATCCTCACGATATATTTCCATCAGAGGAGATGCTTTTGATAGAAGGCGGTTTGCACGTTTTTTATAATAATTTACTTCTTCCTTGTTTTTGGTCAGGTAATATTTTCCTTCACGATGGTAACCTTTGATGGCTTCTCCGGTCAATGCCACACTTCCTGACACCTTTAGAAAATGAGAAAAAACATTGTCCTGTGTCCCTTTGAGATAATAGGGAGAAATCTGTCCTGTCATATACATTGGTATCCAGCTTTCCAGTCCTAACATCATATCTTCAAAGGAACGGTCGATATTGTGGATCTGGTTTAAATGCAATCCTTTTTTCAACATCATAGCCATACCAAACATCCACTTTTTGGGAAAATCGGGGTCTTTTGCCATTTCGCCCATGGGCATATCGCTGTACATGATGACGGGTTCAAGGGATCTGGAAAGTACAGTTGCCTTCAAAAAAGCCAGTTCACTGTTCATCATTTCTTTTAATCCGAAATAATTTTTGGAGGTCGGAAGCTGAAAAGGAACCGAAGGCACTTTTAACTCATTAAAGTGGATTGCCCGTATGTATTCATCCAGATTAAATTCATCTAATTTCTCAAGAAAATTTTTCATATAATTTTTTGTATTGGCCGATCCGGTTGTAAGCCATTCGAAGAGTAATGCTTTGTAAATGTCAGGATCTTTCAGATCATCGGATTTGCAGCCGATCAAGTCTGCAACCAATGCTCTTTGCGGATTTTCGTGGCAGCGGCGGACGACGAAAGTTGTAACACCGGAAAGAAATTCTTCCGGGTTGGCGGGCTGCCGGTGTCCGTTTCTGATACGGGAAATATAGGAGGCATCATAATTTAAAAATCTGGAAAGCTCAGAAACACTGATGGGCAGAATATCCAGCAGTTTGTTCAGATTATTTGGAAGCTTTTTCATATCTACCGCACTGTTTTTGAGAAGGGGTAAAAAATCATTTGTCACGGATGATATTGTGATATCAGCAATTTTCTTCTTTTGGGCAATACAAACGATTCCTTCTACGAGATTCGGAAAGTTCTCTGATCCTGCTTCGGGGATGCGGTCACCGGAACGGTAACGGCTTATGGTTGCAGGAGAAAGTCCGGAGTATTCCGATAAATCTCTGGCAGTGCAATCCAGTAGTTCTATATATTCGGCAAGTTTATCTTTAAAAAGCATTTTGACTCCTCCTTGTCCTTGAAATATCTTTAATATTATTATACAGCGATTGAAGCGCAACACAATACGAAAATTTCCAAAATGGCATTGACTGTTTGGAAAGGAGAATAGATGCATAGGACATTCAAAGTTATAATTCAGATATTCAGACTTCCCGCAAGCTGTTAGTGACAGGGAAATCTCCAGACACAGATCTGGGTATTCAGGTCGTTAAAGGGCAAAAATCATATTCAATACCCCGGAACATCAGAAACAGTATGGGCGTATTATAGTTCTTGGTGTGGGAAGGTTGAAGCAGATATATTATGAAAAAGGAGGAGGTTTTCATATGAAAAAAAACAAAATAACTTATATTATACGGTGCGCAGCAAGCCTTTTGATCGCGTTGTGTACGGTATGCGGTTCTATGCCGGTACCGGCTTTTGCACAGGAAACGGATCATACTACACAGTATTCTTCTTCAGAGCATGTATTGCGGGAGGAAAATAACTGGGATATCAGTGATGAGCTGATCATGCCCGGTGAAGTGTTTTATACAGAGCCAAAGTATGAGTTTTCTTATGAAAAATTACAAAGTGGTACGACACGCCTTACAGCATGGCCGAGATATCTTCATGCAACACTTACCCTGAATAAGCCGGATGGTGAAGAGGGAGGAGAGGCAAGATGGTATACAGATGCATTGGTGCGGAGTACCCCGGACACCTCGAAGGTCGTTCCGGGTAAGACAAATTCATATAATGTAATTAAAATGGCATATGACAAGGGAGATTTATCGTCTCTTCAATCGGATGACACCTGCAGGGATGCCTTACAGGAAGCAATCAAAGGGGAGAAACAGGTGACGGCCGGCTACCGGAACGATACGGGTCTTCCGATGGTCCTGGAACAGGTTCGAGGCGGCTCGACGATAGATGAAGGACAGGTTTACGGCGGCGAGTTTGGAATGGATCTGCTGGTTGATGCATGGTCTACGCACAACTGGGGGTGTACGATTCGTTTTTACGAGCCTTATTATAATTTGTCGTATGAGCTTTATGGGATGGATGGAGAATTTACGGAGGAAGAGAAGAAAGCACTGCCGGACCGATATTATATCCAGAGGGAAAAACAGGAGCTTGTACTGCCAAATCCGATTCGACCCGGTTATCACTTTGAAGGATGGTTTGGGGGACTTGTTGGTGTTTCTGATGTAAGTCAAAAGGAGGGAAATACCATCTTATCCTTTGACTGGGAACACAATTTAAAGGATGCTGGTTTTGGAGGAACAAGTGATCAGACCCTGAGTGCACAATTTGAGCAGGGACTTACGGTTACCTTTAACCCAAACGGAGGTCAGTTGAAGGAGGGTGATCCTGCTATTCGTGAGATTGATACGACGGATTATGAGGTAAACCAGTTTTTTGATATTAACGAATGCGTTCCCGTACGCGAGGGATATCGATTCGTGGGATGGTGTACCTCTCCGTCCGCAAGTGATGCCAGCCTGATCAAAAATACCGGGAATTCGGACTGGATTGTTGATTGGGCGAAGGACACATATAATCGTTTACAGATAGATTCATATGATATTCAGCTTTATGCAAAATGGGCAAAAGAAGATCCATGTGCAAAAGGTCATACGCCACAGGAAACCCTGACACAGGCGACTGCGGAAAGTGATGGAAGGATTGTGACAAAGTGCTCTGTCTGTGGCAAAACACTTTCAGAAACGGTCATAAAAAAGGCATCGGATATCTGTCTGTCTGACACCTCTTACACATATAACGGGAAAGAAAAGACGCCGCAGCTTGTGGTAAAAGACAGTGAAGGAAAGCAATTAAATCTCAATACTGATTATACGGTTACTTATGCAAAGGATCGAAAGAATGTTGGCTGCTATGATGTTACCATCACATTTGCGGGCAATTACAATGGAACAGTAAATAGAACATTCACCATTGAGCCAAAGCAGGTAAATCTCTCGAAGGTCAAAGCAGGCAGAAAAAAAATCACCGTCAAATGGAAAAAACAGGCGGTGCAGACAACGGGATATGAGATACAGTATGGTACATCGTCCGGATTTGAAGGCGCAAAGACGGTTACCGTATCAAAAAATAAAACAAAAGGAAAAACAATTTCTAAACTCAAGGCGAAGAAAAAGTATTATGTAAGGATTCGTGCATATAAAACGGTTAAGGTGAAGGAACGATCCGTAAAAATATATTCTTCGTGGAGCAAAGTACGGAAGATAAAAGTAAAATGATTCTCTACTCTCCGTAGATAGTGGAATTCCTCCGGATGCTTTACAACAGGATCAATGATAGAAGGAAGATGAATACAGAGAAAATATATAAGGAGCTTATATGCGATTGTATATAAGCTCCTTTGTGTTGAAAAATTATGGATTTGTAACTATGCAGATTCGATTTCATAGGTAAATCCGGCATCGGTGATTGTTTTGAGAGTGCCGTCAATGCTCTGGCCGCCCTCTGTCAGATAACCGGAAGCAAAAATGGAATCGACTACGCTTAAAAGCTTCTTTTCCTGTCCCTTAAAATAGACTTCTCTTCCGGCAGCGCAGCGGATATCTGTCTTTGGAACCAGAAGTCTGGCAAGGCAGAGTACCTTCAGACAATATTCTGTGGTCAGTCCGGAGGTGTCGGCATCTCCCAGTGGAGTGCCCTTGATCGGCAGCAGGAAATTGATCGGAAGTGCCTCCGGCTGGATCTCCCGCAGCGCCAGAAGCATATCCACGATATCTTCCTTACTTTCGCCCATACCCACAATACCACCGCTGCAGATCTCAAAGCCGAGTCTCTGAAGCATATGGATATTTTCCACACGCTGCTCGAAGGTATGAGTCGTACAGATATTATGGTAGAAGGAACGGCTGCTGTTCAGATTATGGTTAATACGGTCAAGACCGGCATCTTTAAGCATCTTTGCCTGCTTTTCTGTCAGAAATCCGATGGAGCAGCAAAGGTGTGTTCCGTTTTCTTTCATTTTGCGGATGCGGCGGGCCAATTCTTCAATTTCCTGATCGGTAAATTTCATACCGCTTAAGCCGATGCAATGTCTGGACAAATGATGCTCATTGACAAAGTCATTATTGTGATATAACTTATCCTCATCGACCCATTTATATTTATCAATATCTGCTTTGGAACGGCAGGACTGGGCGCAGTAAGCGCAATCCTGTGAACAGTTTCCGCTTCGTGCATTAGTCAGAATATGGATGCTGACACGGTTTCCTTTGTATTTGTGACGTAAAGCGGAAGCCCGGTCGAGCAATTCCTGAAGCTGATCATCCGGTGTGTTTAAAATGGCAATAGCATCCTCTCTGGAAAGAACAGGATCTGCCTCTTTATCATATGTTGTGTTCATAAGTATCCTCCATTCGCATAAAAACATAATAATTTGCACGCTTTTTACTGTAACACACAAAAAAGAAAATTGTCAACCGAAATAACAAAATGGTTGACGAAAGAAAAAATATTAAATATCCGTTATGTGATCTATTAGCATTTTTTAGGTAATTTTATTATTATTTCATTTTCACACATTGCACAACCCTTCTCGTTGTGTTACAATAAAGAAAACGCAGTGCGAGGAGGATGATTATGGACACAGCGAAAGTGATCAGAGAGTTGAGAGAAGGGACCGGGATGTCGCGGAGGAAGTTTTCTGAGCATACCGGTATTCCTGTGCGTACACTGGAGGACTGGGAGGCAGCCAGACGTACTCCGCCGGAGTATATTCCGAGACTGATCGGTTATCAGTTAAAATACGAGGCATTGATCGCGGAAAGGGAGGACAGGTGATATGCTGTTTATTTGTTACCCGAAATGTTCAACATGTCAGAAGGCTAAAAAGTGGCTTGACGAGCATAATATAAAGTATACAGAACGCCATATAGCAGAGGAGAATCCCTCCTATGATGAATTGAAAAAGTGGCATGAGACAAGTGGGCTTCCTCTGAAAAGATTTTTTAATACCAGTGGATCAGTTTACAGAGAGCTGCAGCTCAAGGACAGGCTGGCTGCGATGAGTGAAGAGGAGCAGCTTCAGCTTCTGTCAGAAAATGGCATGCTTGTAAAGCGTCCCATGATAGTGAAGGATGATACAGTACTTGTGGGATTTAAGGAAGCAGAATGGACAGAGAAGCTGATATAGAGGGGAAAATATCTGCAGTATCACAGAATATTTTGCTGAGAGAAAATAAACGAAGGGAGATTCGATCATGTTTAACATTGCAATCGCACAATCCGGAGGACCGACAGCGGCGATCAATGCCACATTAGCGGGGGTATTTGCAAGGGCAGAGAAGACGGAGGAGGTGGATGAGATTTATGGTGCACTCAATGGTATTGAGGGGATCATAAATGATCATTTGATCAATCTGCGGCATATTATTATGAATGAGGAGGACAAGGATCTTCTAATGAAGACTCCATCCACGATTCTTGGTTCATGCCGGTACAAGCTTCCGTCTCTGGAGGAAGATGATTTACAGTATAAAACGATTGTTGAGAATCTTCAGAAGCATCACATCAAGGTGTTTTTCTATATCGGAGGCAATGATTCCATGGATACTGTGATGAAACTGGATGCCTATCTTAAGAGGGAGCAGATTGATATCTGTGTTGTAGGAGTTCCAAAGACTATTGATAACGATCTGATGGAGACAGATCATACGCCCGGTTTTGGCTCTGCAGCAAAGTATGTGGCGATTTCTTTACAGGAGATTATCAGGGATTCACGGGTTTACTCGATTCCATCCGTCACTATTGTAGAGATCATGGGAAGGGATGCCGGATGGCTTGCCGCTTCCTCCTGTGTTCTTCGGGCAAACGGAGAGCCGGCGCCCCACCTGATCTATCTGCCGGAGAGTACATTTACTTTAGAGCAGTATATTCAGGATGTCAAAAATGCCATGACAAGATATAAGGCAGTTATCATCGCTGTTTCAGAGGGCGTGACGTTCCCGGATGGAGGGTCAGAGGAACAGGCGAAGGATGCCTTTGGCCATACACAAAATGCCGGCATTGGAAAGAAACTGGAGGAGTACACGGCAAAGCATTTTCAGTGTAAGGTGCGTTCCATTGAGTTAAATGTGATGCAGCGTTGCAGCAGTCATGCCGCTTCTTTGACAGATCTGGAGGAGTCTGAGCGTATTGGAGGAGCCGCCGCAGAATTTGGCATTGAGTATCATCAGAGTGGTATTATGGCAGCGTTTAAACGGATCAGCAATAATCCGTATCGGGTAGAGATCATTCCATGTCCTGTTCAGGATGTAGCAAATAAGGAGAAGAAATTTCCGGTGGAATGGATCTCTCCGGAGGGCAATAATGTCACGGTAGATGCGTTGAATTACTTTCTGCCGCTGATCAAGGGAGAGCCGGTGCTCAAGTACAAGAACGGGATTCCGATGCATTTCCGGATTGACCAGTAAGATAAAGGCTCAGCAACATAGGCGCAGATCACAAAATTTATGTAGAGAAATCAAGACTGGTATGTTAAAATAAAAAGAGCAGCTACAGGCTGATAAAATTTGAGAAAAGGACAGGGATATTATGTTATTAGAAGAAATCAGAAAGAAAATCGTAGATTATGGTAATCAGCTTATTTCGTCAGGTCTGACTATTGGAACTGCCGGAAATATCAGTATTTATGATCCGGAGACAGGATATATGGCAATCAGCCCATCAGGGATTCCTTATGCACAGACAACGCCGGAGGATGTCGTTGTTATGGATCTTCAGGGCAATGTTGTGGATGGAAAGCGCAAGCCTTCCAGCGAAAATGGGCTTCATGCTGCATTTTATCTGGAGAAACCGGATGCCCGTGCAGTCGTTCACGCACATTCTATGTATTGTACAACACTTGCCTGTGCCGGTGTTGACTTAAAGGCGACTCATTATGCAATCGCAGATACCGGTGTTGCAACGGTGCCAACAGTACCTTATTTTACATATGGAACACCGGAGCTGGCAGCTGCGGTTCGTGAGTGTCTCCGTGGTACTGACAGTAAGGCGCTTCTCATGGCAAATCATGGCATGGTTGCATATGGTGACTCTTTGGAGAAGGCATTTGCAGTCGCTATGACATGTGAGTGGTGTGCTCAGGTTGAGTGGCGTGCAATGGCAATCTCGACTCCGAATGTGCTGTCTGATGAGCAGATGGCTGAGGTGATTGAGCATTACAAAACCTATGGTCAGGCAAAAGAAGACGGAAAGAAATCACAGGGCTATTTTGGATAGGAGACAGCGTAAAAACTTTATTTTTATACCGCTGGGTTCTGGAACGCAGTCACAGAGCCGGCGGCTGAGAAAGGAATGAATGATTCTTATGTACGAGTTTAAAGAGGAATTTAAGACGGGAATTGATCAGATCGATCAGGAGCATAAACGTCTTTTTGAGATAGCAGATCAGATTTACGAGCTGAAAAACAAAGAATTTGTGCATGACAAATATGACGAGATCCGTTCCATTCTGGAGGAGCTTCGGGATTATACAGACACGCATTTTGCTCACGAAGAAGCTTATATGGAGTCTATTGGTTACAAAAACATGTTTATGCAGAAGGTACAGCATGATGCCCTGCGCAGACAGATGGCGGAGTGGAATCTGGATTCGATTGATGAGCATCAGGAGGAAACGATTGATGAGATCTTGTCGATCGTGACGGATTGGCTTGTGGATCATATTCTCACTTATGATAAGCAGATTGGAACAAAATAGCGGATATGTGTATCGTTCACAAAAGTTTCACACAAAATTAGCACTCAACCATTGACGCGGCTAACAAAAAGTGCTATAACATATTTCGAAGATAAGAAAAGGTTTTAAAGTCTAAGTGCCTATGAAGCTTCATTGGGAAACTCATATTTCCGACACTTGTCACAAGAAGGAAAGGAGTAATGACTTATGTTAAGACCTAGTATTTTTGGAGAAAATTTATTTGATGACTGGATGGAGGATTTTCCGTTTGAGAAGGATTTTGAAAAGGCAATGTATCCGGCAAAGAAAGCATTGTACGGAAAACATGCAAAGAATCTGATGAAGACGGATGTCCGGGAGACAGACGATGCATATGAGATAGATATTGATCTGCCTGGTTTTAAGAAAGATGAGATTACAGCACAGCTAAAGGATGGATGTATTGTAATTTCAGCAGCCAAGGGACTGGATAAAGATACCAAGGAAAAGAAAAACGGAAAGTATATCCGTAAGGAGCGTTATGCCGGCAGTATGAGCAGAAGTTTTTATGTTGGTGAAGATATTACAGAGGATGAGATTTCTGCGAAATTTGAAAATGGTATTTTGCAGTTGAAGGTTCCGAAGAAAGATGGGCAATCGGCGGAAAATAAGAAATGTATTACTATTGAAGGATAACATTATTAATAAATAAAGGACAAATATCAGTTCCCCGGCAGGGCAAAGTACTCTGCCGGGGAATTTTCTATGAAATAAAGTGATCAATCAGTCAAAATATACAAAAATATAAAAAATAGCAATAAAAAGTTGACAAAATGTCACATTGGCGATACAATAATTATGTCAATGAGGTGTGCAACTTTGATATATTTTTTGAAAATCAAAGGGTATTCCGCAAAAATATAATAATCACAGGAGGACGATACAATGAGAAAGACAATTAAGAGAGTATTTTCGGTAGCATTAGCAGCTACAGTAGCAGTTTCCGGTGTTGCTTACACTGGTACAAAGGCAAGCGCAGCCAGCAGCTACAAAGCTGTTATGGGTTATGCTGACACAAAATGGAACTGGGCTGGCGGTAATGATTCTTCTAAGGATACCAACAAGACTGCTGTTACAGTAAAGAACAAGAAAGGTACTGCTACATATACAGTTACTCTTAAAAACAAGAAATCTAAGAATGTAGACGCCCAGGTATTCTATGTTGATATCAAGGATATTCTTAAGGATCACAGTGCAAAGAAGATTAAGGTTTCCGGTGTTTCTGTTAAGTGCGATGGAAAGAAAGTTTCCGGTATGAAGGCTGTTGCAGCCGGTCAGCTTGAGAAGAAAGAGGATCCAAACAAGTATCGTATTTCTATCTACAATAGAGTAGGAAACAAGCAGAATGGTGATAAGACTGCAAGCTACCCTGCAAGCTATGGTAAGAAGTTCAAATTCAAGAAGAGCATTTCTGTTACATTCAAGCTTACAATTAAATAATGACAGACAGAAAATGATCGTAAGGTGATTTTGCTTACTCTTTTCTCTATTATAAATGAGGGGTCGTTGCGTAAAGGCAGCGGCCCTTCAATTTTATTGACCACATTCTTTGTTTCATGCTATAATTAAATAATATGGGAAATATGTTGGAAAGGAGAAGTCCATGGCAGAGAAAAAGATGGTACAGACCAGAAAAACAACTGGTTCAAAATCGGGAAAAAGAAAAACAACGGCTGCAAAAGCATCACAAAGCAATGTGAATATTGCGGCGATGGTAAAGAAGCTGACAGAACCATTGGTGTTTGGTCTGGATATAGGTACCCGCAGTATTGTTGGCACAGTAGGATATCGCACCTCCACAAATGGATTTGTTGTGGTGGCACAGGAGTCGGTGGAACACGAGACAAGAGCGATGCTGGATGGACAGATCCATGATATACAGGCTGTTGCGGACACGATCATTCAGGTGAAGCAGAAGCTGGAGCAGTTGATCGGGAGAAAATTGACGGATGTTTGTATTGCAGCAGCCGGACGTGTTTTAAAGACGGTTGTAGCATGTGCAGAGATGCATTTTAATTATGAGACGGTAGTGACCAATGAGCATGTTTATTCCTTGGATATGCTTGGTGTGGAAAAGGCATATGATCTGCTGAGACAGGAGCAGCAGAATGATGATATTCATTTTTATTGTGTGGGGTATTCTGTGATCCGCTATTATCAGAATGATTATCCGATTACAAATCTGGAAGGACACAAAGCCAATACGATCCGTACAGAACTGATCGCTACATTTCTGCCCGATGAGGTGGTGGATGGTCTTTATGCTGCGGTAGAAAAGGCCGGTCTTTATGTGGCGAATCTTACTCTGGAGCCGATTGCGGCTATGAATGTAGCGATACCGGAGAAGTTCCGTTTACTGAATATTGCTTTGGTGGATGTGGGAGCCGGTACATCTGATATTTCGATCACGAATGATGGCAGTATTATTGCCTATGGAATGATTCCGTCTGCCGGAGATGAGATTACGGAAGCGTTGGCGAGACATTATCTGCTGGATTTTGGTGAGGCAGAGAAAATGAAATGTCAGAGTACCATGCGAAAGCAGGTGACCGTTCATGATATTATGGGACTGTCACATAAAATATCTTCTGAAGAAATTGCAGAGGTGGCAGAACCGGTGGTGCGGGAAATTACCACCAGAGTTGCAGACCGGATCAAGGAGCTGAATGGAGGCAAGCCGGTCAGCGCTGTGTTTGTAGTAGGCGGCGGAGGAAAAATGATGGGCTTCGAGGAGACCCTTGCGGATAATCTTGGAATTCCGAAGGAACGAGTGGCTTTGAGGGGATCCGAGGTGATGGGGCAGATAGAGTTCTTACAAAAAAATATCAAAGTAGATTCTCTTCTGGTGACACCGGTAGGCATTTGCCTGAACTATTATGAACAGAAAAATAATTTTATATTTGTGACATTAAACGGAGAACGAATCAAGCTGTATGACAATAGTAAACTGACAGTAGTAGATGCGGCTATGCAGATGGGATATCCGAATGAAGACCTTTTTCCGAAGAGAGGAAAAGCACTCAACTATTCTGTAAATGGAGAGAAACGGATGAAACGCGGGGAGCCGGGGGATTCTGCAGTGGTAAATCTCAATGGGAAAGAAAGCGCATTAAGTGGAGCTCTTTCACAAAATGATAAGATTGAGATCAAGGCATCTACAGCAGGAAAGGATGCTGTGATGACAATCGGAGAGATCCAAGAGTATCATTCCGCGATCCATTTTATATTTAACAGAAAACCCATTACATGTCCAAGGTTCGTACAGGTAAATGGAGAACTGGTCTCCCAGTATTATGAGATACAGGAAAATGACGAGATAGAAATTCTGGAATATTATACTCTGGAGCAGGTGCTGGAGTTTATGGACATTGTCTGCCGGGGCAGAGCATATGTAAATAATGCGTCAGCAGACATGGAGACGAAGGTGTATGATAATTTTACTATTGCCTGTGAGATTAAAAAGGAAGAGCCGAATTATCAGGAGCTTATAAAAGAGTATGGCGAAGGACAGGTTCCGGAAGCTGTTTTAAATGGAGAAATGCAGGAGGCTGAGCAGGTAGCGGAAGGTCATATCACAGAGAAGGATATGGAATCCGGAGAGATATCCTCCCAGCGACAGGATGCAGAGGATGCCAAAACGGACGATAGCATTCCGGGTAACGTGACAGAAGATATTCCTAAGGTGAAAGGAGTTTCCCTGGTTGAAGGCAAGTGGGCGCTCGAGATCGAGTATAAAGACGGAAAGACAATGGAAGATATGATGAATTCCGACAAAAAGAATATTGAGAA
>OGHH01000846.1_pt1 | contig 27757 bp, 20 predicted proteins | sample 1571471 | NCBI WGS metagenome assembly OGHH01 (sample SAMEA2581936, study PRJEB24529) | metagenome | biome: Human gut stool | place: China | collected 2011
CTTGAACTCGGGACCTCATGATTATGAATCATGCGCTCTAACCAGCTGAGCTAACTCGCCGTAAAAGCAGGACAAAAGTAGTGAATATTTTGTTTCCTGCAAATATGCCGTGCTTTTTTTCTCGTTCTTCCGTGCCTTATTTCTTCGGGTCGTGCGGCGTTTGGCAGAGATTGCGCTGCGGCAGCGGAAGTCTTGCCTTGCGGCGGAGCGTATCTCCGCTCATACGCGGCAGCGGCCGCATTGATTAGAAGGCGAGGAAGAATTCGGCGATGAACTTGTTGTGGAAAGCGGGGTTGGCCTCTATCGCGGCCGGCCGTCGGTCGATGAGATAGTGTTCGTAGTTGAGCCTCAGTTCACACTGCAACAACTTTTTTACAAATCCTATCGTGAGGCCGCCCGTTATTCGCTGGGCGTTCAGGTGCAGGATGTCGGATTGGTCGAGCAGGGCGATGTTGCGGCCGTAGTCCCAGCGTATCATCGGAGCGATGAATTTCACGGGGCCCCATTGCCGGACGGGTTGGCGGTAGATGGCGTGAACGGCCGCCAGGTCCAGCCGGTCGGTGCCGCTGGCGGTTCCCAGCCAGCGGCTGGCGTATTCGCCTTCTATTATCCATCGCTCTTTCATGTAGCGGAGTTCCCCGCCCGCCATCGTGATGTCGTTCCCGAGCGGCGTTTTGCCCGTGTAGTAGTTTCCCGCGATACCGAAACCGTCCACTATCTGGCCCGGGTCTATCCACAGCCGTGCGACGAAGTTTACGTTCCGGTGCCATGCCATGTTGTTGATGCCGTAGCCATTGACAAGACCGGCGAGGATGCCTACCGGAAACTGCTCCGTTCCTTTGTACGTGAACAGGATGCCGATGTCCCGCGCGCCGAGGTTACCTGCCGCAGCGGGGATTTTGTCGTTCCGTTCCGTATAGTAACTGCCTACGTAGGTGGTGAGGAAAGAGCTGCTCGCAAAGTAGTTCTTACCGGGGCCACGGCTCAGTTCCGTACCGAAGTGGTAAAGCTGCTGACCGAGCGAGACCTCGAAGGCTCCGGAGGCGAACGCTACGTAGGTGTCGAGGATACTCAGCTTTCCTTCGGAGTTGAGGTCGGCCTGGAACTGATAGCGGAAGAGTCCTGCCGTACCGCCGGCCTCTCCTTTCACGCCGAGGCGTGCGTTGTTGATGTTGAACCGCAGGTCGCCCGTCTGCGTATCGGTTTCGAAGCGGGTTTTCAGTACCCCGAAAAGTTTCGGGGCGAATGGTTTGGCCTCCTGTGCCATGGCCTTTGCCGGAGCGCACAGCAGCAATACCGCTGCGGCCGTGCGTATCGTTGCGCGTATGTTGTAAGGTCTTTTCATAGCGGGCGCAAATATAGATACCCGTACCGGATTTAGCAAGGCAATTCCGGCCGGATTTGCGGGGTCGCCTGCGTCGTACCCGCTGTCTGCGTCCGGTCGATATTTCCGGAGGCAGGAGGAAGGGGGACCGTAACGAACGCAAATTCCCCGCGCTGTCACAGCGCGGGGAATGTCGGTATTACCTTGTATAATATAGAAACCGTTAGCGGTTCCGGCCCTCCTCGGCGGTCTCCTTCTTCAGCAGGTCGCGTATCTCGGTGAGCAGTTTCTCCTCTGCGGTAGGTGCGGGCGGAGCGGCAGGGGCCGGCTTGTCCGCCTGTTTGCGGCGCAGCGAATTGATACCCTTCACCATGAGGAAGATGGCGAAAGCGACGATGAGGAAGTCCACGACGGTCTGCAGGAAAGCTCCGTAACGGAGCAGGACCGCAGGGTCGTCGCCCGTGGCCCTCTTCAGCGTGATGGCGAGGTCGGTGAAGTCCACTCCGCCAATCAGCAGTCCGAGCGGCGGCATGATGACGTCGGCTACCAGCGAGCTGACTATCTTGCCGAAAGCCGCGCCGATGATGATACCCACGGCCATGTCTATCATGTTGCCGCGCATCGCGAATTCCTTGAATTCCTGTAAAAATTTTTTCATGGTAGTAAGAGTTTGGTTATCGTTTTTTTGTATCTTTATGTTACGGAAATGCTCCTGCGGATGCGTATGCAAATCGGACGCCAATCTGGCTTAAAATTTGTTAGGCATAAACAGGGAGAAACCGCGGGCGGAGCCGTCTCCTGCAAAGATAGTTTTTACGTTGTTAAATGGCTGCGGAAAGTTGTGCTTTTTTACGGAAAACATTCATAATGGTGCGGTTATTGATAACTTTTACGGAAAAATGCGGGAGAGCGTGCGTGTTATTCGAAAAAATGTTTTACCTTAGCGGTGTTAAGTACCATAGCGGATTGATTGCGAAGACAAACAAATACAAAAGTCTAATATTTATTAAAATCTAAATTATGAAGAAGTTACTAGTTTCTCTGATGGCTGTTTTTGCTATTGCAAACATCTCTGTGGCTCAGGAAGCTGCAATCAAGTGGAACCCCCTCTACCTTGGTCTTGGTTCGGTAAATCTTGGTATAGAGTTTTCCGTAGCTCCGAAGTGGACTTTGGCTTTTGAAGGCAATGCGGTCATCTTCAACCCGTGGCAGAACGGTGACAACTCCATCTATGCCAACGGCTGGACGGGAACTTTCGAGGCAAGGTGGTATACCTGCGAAGCATTTAACGGACACCATCTCGGCCTTTACGGTACGGTAGGCCGTTTCGGCGAAGCTTCCTCCAATTTCGACCTGTTCAACAAAATCGCCCTCGGCGGTCACGGTGCAACGGGGGCTACCAACGTGAAGGCTGCGATGCTCGGTCTCTCCTACGGTTACTACCTGAAGCTGAACCACGGCTGGGGTCTCGACTTCTATGTAGGCGGCGGCATCCTCTACGCAATGTACAACACGCCGGGTTCGACCGAAGTACAGAAGAGCAATATCAAACCTTCGCTCTCCCGTCTGGGCGTCGTTCTTTCCTACAAATTCTAAACGACTGCATGATTTCATGATAGAGGGCTGCCCTTCGGGGCAGCCTTCGTTTTTTGTGGAATACGGTTTGCGGAAGGCAGTTTTGTCGGGATGGGGGCAGTCGCGGCATCTTGTTTCCGGCGGCGCTTCCCTCTCGGTTTGCTGTTAAAATCCCGGGACGGAAGAAATTTATCCGTTTCCGGTACGTTATTATGAAAAATAAATTATATTTGTTATTCGGATAACAGAGAGCGCTTAGGGTACTTCTATTATTTATAAACTTAATAATCGCTTAAATATGGCAAGGAAATTAAAAATCAGGGACCTGACGCTGCGCGACGGCCAGCAGTCGGCTTTTGCAACCCGGATGACACAGTCGCAGATTGACCGTGTCCTGCCGTTCTACAAGGATGCTAACTTCTATGCGATGGAGGTGTGGGGCGGTGCCGTGCCCGATTCCGTGATGCGCTATTTGGGCGAGAACCCATGGGACAGGCTCGAAAAGATTAAGGCGGTCGTGGGCGATGCCTCGAAACTGACGGCGCTTTCGCGTGGCCGCAATCTCTTCGGCTATGCCCCCTATACGGACGAAATCATAGAGGGTTTCTGCCGGAATGCCATCGAATCGGGCCTCGATATCATGCGTATATTCGATGCGCTGAACGATGTGGACAATGTCAAATCCACGATAAAGTATGTGAAGAAATACGGCGGCATAGCCGACTGTGCCGTCTGCTATACGGTGGACCCGAAGTATCCGCCGCTCAGTCTGGTAGACCGGCTCAAGGGCAAAAAGAACCCGAAGCCGGTCTTCACCGATGAATATTTCGTCGATAAGGCCCGTCAGATGGTGGCGCTCGGCGCCGACATGATAACCATCAAGGATATGAGCGGACTGATTCCTCCGGCACGGGTGGCCTCGCTCATCCGCAAGATGAAGGAGGGCGGAGTAAATGTGCCGATAGATTTCCATACCCACTGTACGCCCGGCTACGGTCTTGCTTCGGTCGTGTCGGCGATAGCGGCCGGAGCCGACATTGTCGATACCAATATCTGGAATTTCGCGGGCGGTCCGGCCGCACCCGCCATCGAACTGGTGCATATCTTCTGCGAAAAGATGGGGATAGAGACAGGGTTAAATCTCGAAGCAATAGGCAAGATAAACAGGGAGCTGTTCGCTATCCGCGAGGAGCTTTCCGAGTACGATGCGGTGCACAAGTTCCCGAAACCGTTCGACCCGCTGCACGACCGGCTGCCGGAGGATATCGATGCGCAGTTCGACCGGGCTGTGAAAGCCGCTCTGGCAGGCGATGAGGATACGCTCATGGATGCCTGCCACAAGATAGAGGCCCATTTCGGTTTTCCGGCGCCCAACGAGCTTGTCAAACGCGCCGAAATACCGGGCGGCATGTACACCAATATGGTGGCGCAGCTCAAGCAGTTCAAGAGCGAAGACCTGTTGGAGAAGGCGATGGAGCTCATTCCAGAAGTGCGCCTTGCTGCGGGGCTTCCGCCGTTGGTGACGCCTACGAGCCAGATAGTCGGCGCACAGGCGGTGAACTGTGCATTGGACATGAAGAAGGGCAAGCCGAAATACACGACCGTATCCAACCAGTTCGTGAGCCTCGTCAAGGGTGAGTACGGTCATACACCCGTACCGGTAGACCCTGAATTCCGGCTGAAGATAGCCGGTATCCGGGAGGAGACCAATTACGACACCTCCAAATACAAGATGCAGCCCAATCCCGTGCTGGACGAGTACGGCGGCGTCCGTCTTGCCGAGAATGAGAAAGAGGTGCTCCTGCTGGAGCTTTTCCCGATGGTGGCCAAGGATTTTCTGATGAAACAGAAACGGGAGCGTTGGGAGGCTTCCCGACCTGCTGCCGGTGCCCGTGCGGAGGAACCCGCAGCGAAGAGCGGGCCCGTACAGGCGGAGATAACCGGTACGGTCGTAGCGGCTCCGCTTCCCGGCAGGGTGCTTCAGGTGAAAGTCAAGGCCGGCGACATCATCGCCAAGGGGCAGGATGTGGTCGTACTTGAGGCGATGAAGATGGAAAACAGCATTCCCAGCGAGGTAGCCGGACGCGTGAAACGCGTCCTCGTCGGCGAAGGCGATACGGTGGCTGAAAATGCTCCGCTGGTAGAGATAGAGAGTGCGGATGCTGTACGGAGTGCTGCTGTGTCGGGAGCTTCGGCTACGGCCCGTTCCAATAAGGTGACGGCGCCGCTGCCCGGTCGGGTTATGGACATCCTCGTGAAGGTAGGCGACAAGGTGAAGACCGGTCAGGATGTGGTTGTACTCGAAGCGATGAAGATGGAGAACAGCATCGCTTCGGATTTCGAAGGAACGGTCGTGCGCATCGATGTAAACGTGGGCGACACCGTTGCGGAGAATGCCCCGCTCGTGGAGATAGGGTAGAGGATACGGCCCGTATTACGGAGGGATGCTTCTCGGAGCATCCCTTTTTCGTGTGCGGACGGAGGGAACGAAAGGGGGCGGAGCGGTGTGCTGCGGTATGGTAACTGTGCTCCTCTGTCGGGATGTGCGGCCGCCGGAAGAGCGAGGGAAGGGACGCTGAAACTGCCGTTCGAGGCAGACGTCCGAATATATTTTCGTGTCTTTGATAGGGTCAAGAATCGGTGTGCTGATTTTGGGTAGATTAGCAGAAATTCACACTTGAAACAGCAATGTACAGGTACTACGGATGTCGGAAACGACCGCCGCAAAACGATGCAGGGTACAAAAATTTATAGATAATATAGATTATTATGTAATTGTGTTGTATGGCACCGTATTTTTTACTATATTTAAAGCGTGAAAACAAATAGGCGGTACGGGTTTAACCCCCTTTATTACAGTGCCCCCAACCTGCATATAAAAAATCCGTACCGCTTTCTTCTCATCTGGGCCCCGATTCGGAGCATACGGACTCTGCGCATAGCACAAATTTTGCAGGGTTCCCCATATCAATCAATAGGCATTGACCATGTGTTTTTTCACTTCACAGCATATGCAGGCGGAAGATATCGCCCGCAAATACGGCCGCCGGACCGACCGTGTGGATGCTGCGCGTCTCATGTTGGCCGACAAGGAACACGAAGCGCGTCTGTCTGCGGACACAGGCGGGAGGACGGCCATCTACGATTATCGCCTGAACGAGGGCATGTACGTAAGTCCGGCATACGCCGCACCCTACACGGTGATAGTAAACGGAAGCGACCAGCTTCAGGTCATGCGTTGGGGACTTGTTCCCCATTCCGCCACCCTTACCGAGAAAGAGCGGTATGAAAGGGAGCATATGTACAAGAATGCACAGGCGGAACACCTTTTCACCTCGTGGCCGTGGCGTAAATTGTGGCGGCAGCGGCGCTGCATCATTCCGGTAACGGGATTTTTCGAGCCTCATTACGACGAGAGCGGTCTGAGCCGCCCGTACTATATACAACGTACCGACGGCGGTCTTTTCTCCATTGCAGGTCTGTACGACGAATGGCCGGACCCGGAAAGCGGAAATACGCTGCTCTCGTTCGTCATGATAACCATATCCGCCAATCCGATGCTGCGGGAGATTCACAATGGCGGGGCACATCCGTTCCGGATGCCCCTGATATTGCCCGACGAGAGGGCGGAGGGATGGCTCGACAGCAGTACGGAGCGACAGGAAGAGGTGGAGCGCTATCTCGTAACACCCGACGACAAAGACTTTGAGGCATGGCCTGTAGGGAAAAGGTTCAATTACGGCGACCCGTACGACCCGGCGAAAACCGAACGGGAGGAGATACGTACACCCAAACAGGCGTTCATCTTCTGAGAGGTTGCAAAGGACAGGGCGATTTTATTCCCTGCATCCATGCCTTCTCGGAATTATTCGCTACATTTGTTACAATGTAGGCGTGCGGTACCGTCGGACGCAATACGGTACAGCCGGTACGGACACAATACGCACCGGAGCCGGAACGGACGCCGGCAATGATTCGACAACTCAAAACAGGTACTATTTTATGGAACAGAATGTACAAAACTGGTCGCATACGACCAACAGCATCTTCAATGCAGTCCTCATCTTCTCGATAGGCACCATCGTGGTCGGCCTTCTCGGCGGCCTGACCGTCGTATTTTCCATGATGGGAGCGGGTGTCGTCTTCCGGGTACTCACATGGATAGCTGAAATAGCCGTAGCCGTGGGGTATGTGCTCTACATGATAGGTCTGGGCAATCTTCGCAGCGCAGTGGGCGAAAAAGAGGGCGTAGCCCTTGGTCAGATACGTACGGCTGCCATCCTCTCCATCGTGACAGCCATTCTGGGCATTTTCGGCATACCGGCTTGGATAAACGGCATCATCAATTTTGTCGCATTCGTCATGATGCTGGTCGGTTTCAACACGCTCAAGAAGTCGGCGGCCATGCCGGAGAAAGCACGAAACGGATTCAACCAACTTTTCATTGCCATGCTGCTCAACATCATCGCCGTTGGCATTACGGTCATTCTCGGCTGGATTCCGTTGGTGGGAAACATCATAACGGCCATCGCTGCAATCCTCGGCATCATCGGATTCGTCATGGTCATCACCGGATGGGCGGCCGTAAAACACTCCCCTGCGCCGATAGCATAAGGCACGCCACGTACAAAATAAAAGCAGTGCGGCCGATATTATTCCGGCCGCACTGCCTTTTTATCCTTTTCGGGCAGACGGAACGCCGCTCTGCATCGTCGGGAACTCGCGGTGATAGGGGCGACGACTGCCCGGACCAATCCCGACGACGGTATTTCACTCTTCCGCCAGATGCTTTAGGACCCTGCACGGATTTCCGACCGCTACGCAGTCTGCAGGAATGGAGCGCGTTACGACACTCCCGGCACCGACGACACTGTTCCTGCCGACCGTCACGCCCGGCAGCAGGATGGCACCGCCACCAATCCATACGTTATCCTCTATCCGTACAGGCCGTGCAAAAGTCCGATAGAAAGCCCCGTTTCCATTCCAGTCGTTCACCATCCGTTCGACGGCCTTCGTCGGATGGGTGGCCGTATATATCTGTACATTGGAAGCTATCAGGACACCGTTCCCTATATCTATCCGGTTATTATCCACGAACGTACAGTTCATATTGATGATGACCCGGTCTCCTATGAAAATGTTCCGTCCGTACTCGCAATGGAAATCAATATCCACATGCACGGAATCGCCCATACTGCCGAACAGCTCGCGCAGGATAGCTTCCCGTTCGCCCGTATCGGCATAATCCGTCGCATTGAACCGCGCCAACAGGCGTTTGGTTTGCAATGTCATGGCCGCCAACTCCGCATCCGTACCGTCGAACGGTTCGCCGGCCATACACTTCTGATATTCCGTCTTCATTTTATCTATTGCCCGATTTGCATTCCACTTCCGGGAACAAACTATCCGAGCGACAGTTTGTTCTTTACCGGATTGGCATAAATGTCCACCATAATGTCGAACAGTTCGTCCGCATCGCCGTCGAGGCCGGCGACACGTCCCTTCAAATAGGCGACAAACTCCTCTCGCTGCTGCGGACCGTACTGTTCTCCCTCATACGCATTGACACCGCTGCGCATGTCGTATGCCATATAATTGGTCGGGAAGAGCCGGTAAGCCGCATATATTCTGCGGTCTATGAGCGAAGCGACGCCGCGTATCATGTCGTTCCCAGACTCGCCGGCAGCCAGCCCCTCTATCTCGTCCGGACGCAGGGGAGGACATATCTGTATATGAATCGCCCCCTTCGGTTGCTTCACACCGGTGACGATACTGCGCAGGTCTTCACCGGGAACCTTTTCGTACGTTCCGCGACGTTTGATATATAGCTCCCTGGCCTTCAAAGAGTCGCAGCTTTCATACTCGTAAGATACGGCAAACGGTACGATGTTCAGTCCGGTCAGCGCATCGGCCGGACTTCCCGCTCCGCCCATGGTCAGCATCTTGACGAGCCCCTGGTCGGTCTTGTCGTCGCCATCCTTCGTGCGTCCGTCGCGCTGGGATATCCAGATGCTTTTACCGCTACCCACCACTTCGTGAATATGGTCGGAGAGGATGTGCGAATTCCGGACAAGGTCGCGCCCGCTTCCGCCGCGAATGATTTTGTACATCTTGTTGGAACGGCCGAAATCTTCCACGAATCCGGAACTTATCAGGTTGCTGCCGAAGGTTATCTCGGAGGTCGGCAGGCCGGCGTACAGCAATACGAGTTGCAGCAGGGCGCCGTCGAGCACGATATCCCGATGGTCGGAGACGAACAGGTGTCCTTCGCCACGTGCGATATGTTTTTCGCCGCCGAAGGTGAATCCAGTCGAACTCTTCCGTATGATATTCTCCAGCATCGGCTGCACGAACGCCTGTTGGAATCCGTCGGCGCTCCGCACCTGCAGCAGTTTCTCCCGTACCGCCTCCAGCGGGATGCCCGGAAAGGCGAAAGCCACCATCTCTCCGAGCGTAGGGTCGTTCGCCATACGCTTCATGGCGGCCGGTATTTCGGCATCGGTGTAAGGACGCAGGCTGTCGACAGCCGTTTCTTCTTGTACAGTATTCATAATCTTAGCCATTTCCCTGATACAAATATATCAAAATATATTTGACGAAGACTGAAAGCAGCCGACGAACGATAGTCCGGCCCGCGGGTGCGGCACGATTCGGACAATTCAAATCTATGAAAATGTCTCCAAGGTCTTTTTATGAGTGTGTTACTGATTTATCTTGTATTACCAAAGAGTTCGTTTGATTTCAGGGTTGGTCAATGCTTCTGTAAACGGGTATAGTATACCTTTCCCATTTATATAGTCATATCTGAAAACAAAGACTTGGTTGTTTTTTATCATGAAACAATTGGTGAGCGATGCTTCGTAAATATAAAAACATGCCTCCATATTTTCTGTGTAATAGGTATTTACAAATACGTCGTCCAATTTGTTTCCGATAAACCAACTATAGTTGTCTTTGGCGAAAATCTCAACACTTAGTTTGCATTGTTTGGTACTGTCTGTTATGTAAATCACGGCGTAATCGTCTTCAAAGTGCCTTTTGCCGGTCGATATCGGAGGACCGGTTCGGAGGTGGGCCAAGAACATGCTGTCTGTTGTGATTTGGTCGATGGGTATATCGAAATGTCCCCATTGGATGTAGAGCAAGGAGTAGTTTGCGTGCTTGTCATATACACACTCCCACTTCATGCCGTCGACTAAAAACTGCTCGAATTTTTCTATGCGTTTTCTTTCATCCGCATCTTCGCTGTTTTCGGCCAAGGAGTTTTGAAAGACTATTTGAGTCGGGGCACAGGCTGTACAGAACAGAAGAATTATGAATGATAACCATTGTTTCATATGAATAGCTTTTCAAGCGGTTTGTACTTTTCCAGCCGAGAGGGCTTTTTGGCCGAGGCAGTCGTTCCGGTTGCCAGCAACAGTGCTGCCAGCAGGATGATGTGTGTGAGTTTCATGATTATCGGTTTGTGTTTTGAATTAACCCCATCGGTTTAAGACGGGGTTAATACGCATGCCTATCTTATCAGTCGTAATCCTTAGGATAGGTGATAGGGTATTTTGTCCGCATATCACCGTACCTGAACACGTACTTCTTCAAGAACATCTCTTTTTCTCCGATTTCTTTCCATGAGTAATTTTCATACACTTCCGGACTGATAATAAATATCGCCAACAGCGCATTGTCGTCTAACACCATAAGGTGATAGGGCTGTGTATAACTTCTTTTTTGTCCGGGTAATACTTTTTGTAAGGATAAATCTTCTTGTGCCGGGAACTCGGTGGTTAGGTAAATCAGACGGTTCTCTTTTTTGCAGCCGGTTGCAACCAAGATTTCTTCAGAGCTGTCATTTTTTATGTCGATATACCACTCTCCACCAAGAGGCACGCAGGCGGAACATAAAAACATTCCTAAACCCAAGAGCCATAAAACATGTTTTGACCTCATAATTTTTAGGGTTTACTGTGAATCAATATTTGTTAAAAGGATAATTGCTGTTTGGCCACAGGGGTTCTCGTCTGTATTTCTCGTATCCTAATTTGTTAGCTTGTCTTTCGTACCAGCGGTATGAATGTTTGTTTGTCTTCTGAGCGGTATCGTTCCAACAACTGATAAGACTTCCTGGCGCAATCATCAGGAAGTACAGCGGTCCCCATCGTCTTCCTTGTAGGGTGTGTCCGTACTCGTGGGTAAAAATTTCTTGTGAAACCTTCATATTGGTACCGTTAATCGTATTTCCTAACGTTAGTCCCCATCGGTCGGTAGGGTTCGGGGTGTTGTGGTTGGCCAGCACCGCACCGGCAGCAAACTGTACATTACCGGAACCGTTGATAAATATACGAAAATCCTCCTGTATAACAGGAGGATTTGAGTGAAAAATATTGGACATATAGATTACGGTGCTAATAGAATGGCGTATATCCAAATGTCGTCGAAACCGTATCGGGCTAAGTATTCCTCATAAGTATAAGTGCCGAATGTATCCCGAAAAAGGTCGATGACGTAAACGATTCCATTTTTGACGGCAAAATAAAGGTATACATTGAGTGGTTGATGCGAATCATTTAAAGTAAATATATAATCCCACTTGTTGGATATATAAGCACGTATTACCGCGGAATTGTGGTTACTAAATCTTGCTGCTGTGAAGGTTGATGTAGAATTGTGTCGGAAATGTAGTACTTCCAAGTCTTCGTAGATTCTCTTCTTGGGAGGTTCCATACACCCTTTTACAGCCAATGTTTTATCGTAGACGATGATGTTGTGGATGTTGTTTTTCCAGAACTGTTTTTGTTCGTAGTCCGGAGGACAGATGGCTTTCAACAGCTTTTCGGACGTATCGAGAGCCTTGACCGCCTGGTATAGGCTGTCGTTCGCGAACCTTTCGGATGAAGGCGGAAGTTCCGTATATAATTTGAACACATACATGAAAGCATAGTCCGCATGTTTGCGAAAGAGAAAATGTCGGTCGATTGACCGTTGTGCGATTTTATCGTAACGGTTGAAATCGACCTTCGACAAATCGAGTCCTTGCCCCAGACAACTGCAGGTCCAGCCGATAGCGATAATGATTGATAGAATGTGTTTCATATTGCGTCAATTTACAATGTATCTATGTATGAAGATAGCGTTGATTAGGTCGCTGTCGAGAGTTTCGTACCGGCTGCTTTGATATTGTCGTGCAGTCTGTTTGTACTTTAATAAACGTTCCTGCCGCATACGCGGCAGGAACGTTTATTGATTATCGGTCGTACCTATTTCGTGGGCCGAAAATGGGTTCGAGTCCGAACTGTTCGATGTAATCTTCGAAAAGGTAGACTTTAAACGGCTCTTGCCCGTTCTTTACCGATACGAATACCTGATTCCCCTTAACCATAAAAAAGGTATAACCTATGAAGAAATATTCCTGTATATTATTTTGCAATAAATATTGTACTCTGCATATATTCACAGAAGCTGGTCGGTAGATAGATGCAAATGGGTACAGGAGCTCTGCACATAACATTAGACTGTCGGCATCATACAACCATAAATCCATTTGCAGGTTCGGGTTGTTAACATCTGGAAATATGCGTACCGTATGTTCCAGCAGGTCTTGCCCTGTTTGAATATGCTCGTAAGGATTTCCCTCGATTTCCTTGAAAGGGAGGTACATGAAGACATATTCATGTGCGGGATTATAAAACGGTTGCTGTTTTACAATGCGCATGATGTTTTTTTGATATCTTTCTATTGGTATCGGCTTTTTCGCCGAGGCTGTCGTTCCGGTTGCCAGCAACAGTGCTGCCAGTAAAAAAATACGTGTAAGTCTCATTATTCCAGTTGTCTATTATTGTGGTGATAATAAAAATGCACGTGGCTGAAGGTGCTTGAAATCGAATCGGCAGTATTGGCCTCGGTTCGGGTCCATGATATAAAACAGTGTCTTGACGATTTTTTTTCCATTCACCCTAATCACTGTCTGTTCGACTGCTTTATTGGCCAAGACCGCATGATGGGTAATCCCATAGTCGTTAGGAGCTGCCGGGATGGAAAAAGCGATATCGTATCCCTCTATCATTTTTTCGATGTAGGTATCGGGAGTCATGTGTGATTGTAGGTTATAAGGGGTTCCTGTCACCTCACTGTATTTTTTCCAAAATTCAGTATCTGCATATCCTGTTGTATTTTTGTCTCCGCCGCCCATGTATTGGCGCATTTGTTGTTGCGTCACAGCACCGTTGCTGGCCGATTCGGCACATGCTCCTCCACAGTCTGCCTGACCGTCCTGTCGGATGTAGGGCTTTTGTCTGTCGACGATAGTTCTGTTTGTCCTTTCTGCACCGTTCCAAAAACTTCTTCCCTGAGTTACGGCAGCTATGCCGCTTACTATACCGCCGATAGCGGCTCCCACCAATCCATTGCTCAATCCTTGGTTGAGTCCATTGCGGAGCGAGGTTGCCAGGCCTTGATGTCGGAATAGTCCTCTGCTGGTTTCGGAGAGAAATCCGCCGCTGAATCCGGTTATGAAACCGGTGCCCAATCCATTTAAGAATCCGCCTGCACCAAAGCTCGCCAGACTTGTACTTGCATAGAAACCCAACACACCCGTAGCGGCACCGATACCGAATGAAGCTGCCCATTCGTACCATTTGGAGTCCTTGTTCAGGTTCCCTGAAAGCAGGTCCATCGTCAGGTTGAAGATGCCTCCCAACAGGGCGCCCAGTATCCACTCTCCGTCCGGGTCGATGTACTGTACCGGATTGTTGCCGCAGAAGATATAGGGGTTGGTGAACTGCATGGCCGGGTCCTGCGTAGTCCAGCGGCCGATGACGGGGTCGTACATGCGTGCTCCGTAGTCGAGCAGTCCGAGGTCGGCTGCGGCGAATGGAAGCTGGTACTCTTTCCCGTTGAAAAGGAACCGGTTGACGCGGGGAATCTCGTTCAGCAGGTAGTCCGTCCCCTCGTACCGCAGCCCGAAGGGATAGAAGTCGTTCCGGGCCAGTATGAACTTTTCGTCGTTATAGACGACCCGCACGCTTCCGAGGTAGTCGGTAATGTGGTAGAGGGGCATGTAGTCCCGCGTTCCGTTCTGTGTCGTGGTGACGTAGAACTGTCCGCTGCCGAAATCGATGCCGAGCAGTCTGCCCTGCATGTCGTATGTGAAAGAACCTTTGTATCTGAAGCCGTTGCCCCTGCTGTCGTGGCATTCGACCTTCGTACCGTCGGGCAGCCAGGTGTAGAGCGCTTTCGGCTGGTTGTCGCTGCCCGTGACGATTACAGGCAAATTTAAGTAATTATAATTAATAATCAAACCTTTTCGGGCGTCGTACTGCATATTCCCATTGGCATCGTAGGCATATGCGTATGTCGGGCCGTCCTGTTCCTTCAGACCGACCAGCCGGTTGCCGTCGTTGGTGTAGGTATAAGTATGGCTGTCGGAGGGCGCCGCACCCGTGCGTGCCATGGTCAGGATATTGCCGTTCAGGTCGTACGTCGCCTCCTCATCGAAGCACATGTCGCGCTGGCCGTCGTCCGTAAGGTGGTAGGCGGCAGTCAGTTGTCCATATCCGTCGTACGTATAGCCGTAACACTGGAACGGGCTGTTCGAGTGCTTCCAGCGCGTCGCCGTGACGTAGCCGTCGTACCGGCCCGCATAGGAGAGCTCCTGTCGGAAGTAGGGAGACGCCTGTCCGGTGAGGCGGCCGTAGAAATCGTGTCCGTACGATTCCGTGATGCCGTCGGTCGTTTTCGAGGAGAGGCGGTCGAACTCGTCGTAGACGAAAGTGCTGACGGAACGTATGGCGGAGCCTTCCCGGTCGACGGTGGTCGTTTCGTTCAGCATGCGGCCCTGGGCGTCGTAGGTGTAGTCCACGCGCTTGAAGTCGGGGAGGTTGCTGTCCGGAATGCGGTGTTCCTCCACGGTGGTCAGGATGTGGCCCGCATCGTCGTATTTCACCCAGTAGCAGCTCGGATTACCCTCCCTGTCCAGCTCTTTGGTGAGGATGACGCGCCCTTTCCGGTCGTAATAGTAGGCCCGGTATATGTTATTGTCCGTCTCCTGGGGCGACACGACGGCCAGTTGCTGGAACGTCATGCGGCCGCGGTTGGTCGGAGCGAGCATATCCGCGGAGGCGATGCCGGCATAGGGCTCGAACGCGAGCTGCGACATCAGTTCCGCCGCAAGGCCGATGCCTTTGAGCGGCGTGCCGCTGCCGGGGAAGGCGGTGACGATTTCATAGGGGCCGCCCAGTGCGACCGTCCGTTCCACGAGTTCGAGACACGCTTCCGGAATGTAGTAGTAGCCCGTCTTGATTTTGTACTCGCTGCGCACGGTAGCGCAGTTCTCGAAATATTTGCCCTGCGGGTCGTAGACGGAGGGGAAGGTATCCGCCGTGGCGGCGATGCTGCCTATCTTGAAGTATTTTCCCTCCACGTACCGGGCCGACGTGACGGCCGGCCGGCCCTCCGGATAAGAGCCCAGGTCGGGATAGCCGCTGCCGGGAAATTTCGTGACCAGGTTGAACAGGCCGGGCGTATTGATTTTGATGAAGATGTTCTGTACGGTCTGTACCATGTTTTCCGGGATATAGTAGTAACCCGGTACGACGGTCGTGCCGTTCTTGACCGCGTACTCCGGCTTGACGGTTCCGCCGTCCACGAAGTAGGTCCACATGCCCGGAATGTCCCGGATACCGTAGCTCTCCATGCTGAAGGCGTGCGGCATGTAGAGATAGAGGTTCTCCCGGTATCGGGTGAAGGCTGCGGGGGCCTCGGTATGCTGCGGATAGATGTCGTAGTCGTCGTAACGGGCGCTCTCCAGATGGGCCTGGAGGACGAACAGGCTGCCGGAGAACGGAACGAGCGGAGTGTCCGTACCGCCGAGGTAGGGGTAGGTGTTGTCGAATCCGTCGGCATAGTACCGCTCCTGGATGGAGGCGCGTGTCAGACTGCCGGGCGTCTTCTCGCGCACGATGCACTTGTCGAGCACCCTGTCCTGCGTATCGTAGATGTAGTAAAACCAGGCGTTCGCAGCGCGCAGATTGCCGTCCTGGCTGAGTACCATGCGTCCCTGTTTGTCGTACACGAAATATTCGTCGGCTTTGCCCGGTTTCGAGGCGACGACCGTCCGGCCGTACCGGTCGTATTCGTAATAGTACCAGTATTTCTTGTAGCTGGCCGAGGCGGGGGTAATGGACATCTGGAGGCCCTTTATCTGTTCGTGTACGATGGGCGGGATGACGTAGCGCAGCCGTCCCAGCTCGTCGTAGGCATAGCAGGTGAAGCGGGGATTTTCGTTGCCTGTTACGGTGGATTTGGCGACGAGTCGCCCTTCGCTGTCCCGGTACTCCGTTTGGAGGGTCCGTACCCCGTCCGTCGCATAGTAGGCCGACTGCGTTTTGAGCAGGGTGCCGGCAGCATACCTGGTACTGCAGGAGAAGGAGCCGTCCAGTGCTACGGTATACTTATACACCTCCAGAGCCGTATTGCGGCCGTAGATATAGGCGGTGTAGTGGCCGGCGCTGCCGCCGTCGATGCTGTACTCCCTGCCCGGTCCGCCGGATTTGACGGGAACGCCGAGCGGCGAGGTGTCGTACTCTTTGGACGAGTAGGCAAAATTGTACTCGTTCGCCGTATAATACTCCCGGTAGAAGGCCTTCTGTTCCGCTTCGGGGTTCTCCCGGAGCGAGCCGCCGGTCTCTTCCAGCGTGTAGGGCAGGTAGGTGACCGAGTCGCCGCGGTTCATGCAGTCGTACCGGTAGAAACGGATGATGTCGTTGCCCGAAGGCGAGGCGGACAGGGCGGTCTCCTGTACGAGGCGGCCCGCCCGGTCGAAATGCGAAACCTTTTTCGTCTGCATGGTGCCGTTGTAGGTCGTTTCCTCCATTCTGAGGCCCTGAATGGCACCGGTGCTATAAACCGTCACCGGAGCCTGCGAGAAAGTTACCCGTACCAGAGCCGCCGGTCGGATGCCGCCGGTGGATGTGGTGTTGGCGATGACGTAGATATCGAGGGTATTGGAGAGGGCATCCATGCCGTTGTTCGGCTTGAAATCGAGTGTGAGAGCCGTTTTGCCTTCCGTCCAATCCGTGCCGAACTGTAACTGCTGGAGGCCTGTAAGGCGGGTTTCGACGCCGTAGCCCAACAACGGGCCGTCCGGCAGGCCGATGGCTGTGTACATCTTTTGTGCAACGGAAAGCAGGTCAAGTGAAAAAGTCTCTCCGGCCGGGGCTATCGTATGGGTGTGGTTTTCCTGATAGACGATGTCGTATTGCGACGCTTCGGCGGTCTGCCTGGCGGCAGCGGCCGGAATGCGTTCGTCTGCATACAGCTCCGCGGTGCCGGATACGACGGCCGTACAGAGTGCGAATAGGGCGAGTCTTATCTTGTTTCTCATGGCTTCTGTTTAAAGATTGCTGGTATAATTGTCATAAATGAACCGTTTGACGACGGTACCGTCGTCGTCGCGTACCGTTTTCAGCAGACCGAATTTGTTGTAGTCGTAGTAGGTGGTCGTGCCGTTGACATCGGTTTCCGATATCTTGCCCACGCCGGGCGTGTAGGCGCAGGTGGTCATCTGTGCTCCGACCGGCAGGATACGGAGCTCGTCATATACATAGGCCGATGACGTCGGCAGGGTGAAGGGCGGGGTGTCCGGGCCGATGTCCATGCTGTTCTCCACGTACTGCCAGGCGGCCGGAGCGGCGGAGGTACGCGGCAGGCGCCAGTAGGAGACGATGTAGCGTCCGGGTTTCAGGTTCTTCAGCTCCACCGAATAGGAGCCGTTCAGTACGTATTCTCCGCTTTTGGCGTGGGCGCTCTTGAGTATGTTGGCCCCCGATTCGAAGCTGTCGTAGATGACCTGGTTGCGGCCGGATGCCTTGCTGTGGACGGCATTCGTTACGACGGCGACCGGCAGTGTCCCGTCGTAGCCGTACATGACTGACTGTACCGTGCCGTGCTCGGCGTGGGAGGAGAGCAGGGTGGGGCCGTCGTACTCGTCGTACCGGACGGTGGGTTCGTATCGGGAGTCGTACCTGAATTCGCTCGTGTACGGAGCGTTGTAGATGCTCGAATGGGTGAACGCCGTATGGCCGATGGGGGCGTCGGTATAGACGGCCATCTCCGTCGCCGGAACGACTCCTGGTCTCTGTGGGTTGTCGGAGAGCGTTTTGTACAGCACGAGGTTGGCCGAAACGATTTTCCCGTTTCTGTATTTGACCGTTTCGACGGGAAGGTTGTACGCATGGTGGTCCAGCATCTGTTTTATCGCCGCCAGCATACCGTAACGGTCCGTAATGGTCGAACCGGTGATGTTGCCATAGTCCTTGGCGTATTTGATGCGGGTTTCATAGGTATTTCCGGCAGCATCTGTCGTGACGCTCTTCGTGGGAAGCATCCGGTTCGTGTCGTAGGTGAATTCGGTCTCCGAGGCGAGGCTGTATTTGCTGCCGTAAGTGGTGGTTTTGGAGACATAGACCGGTTCGCTTATCCAGTAATAGACAAAGAGCCGTTGCAGCGGAGTGTAGGGAACCAAACACTTTATCTTGGCCTTCGGTTCCCCGAACGCATACCGGGTGCTGGTGCCGGATACCAGATTGCCGTCGGAGTCGTACACCGACTGGGAGGTGAGCAGGCCGCGGCGCCAGAAATAGGAGGTGGGCGGTGCGAACGGCTCCATCCGGTTTTTCTGCGCTTCCGTAAGGGCGGGAGTAGTCGGGTAGTATTCCCATTCCGGGTCCAGATTGTCGATGCCCTCGTCGTAACAGTAGACGGTGTAGGAACCGTTGGGCATATACTCGGTTACACGGGAGTAGGACATGTGGTTGCCTCCGAAGTCGTACAAATTGTTGATGCAGCGGGAATATACCAGAATACGTTTTTCGCCTTGCGGCCCATTGGGATAGGAGTCGTAGTACCGGAATTTGTCTTGAAACGCCTTGCCGCTGGAACGTCCGTCCGGCAGGGTGTATTCGAAACGACGCACGGTCTGTTCGCCGTTGCCGATGAGTTGCGTGATGCTGGCGATGCGCAACCCGCCGAAAGGACGGTCTCCGTTCGCTGCGTCGGCTATCGAATTCAATTCGTAGTTGTAGGTGAAGCTGAAGCCGTTGCCTGTCTCTATGCCGGAGAGGATATTGCCTCGGGCGTTGGCGGTCGGGGTGCGGTCGTGGCCCGGTACGGCGATGCCATCGATTTCTATCGCGGGCATGTAGTCATGGTATCCGTAGTCGCCGCGGTTGTTGTAATATCCCCAGTGGTCGAAGAAACTGTCGTTGTTGGCTGGGAATGCCGCCATGTCGAGGTAACGGAACTTGTAAAGGTAGAGCATGTCGTTGCCGTACTGTTCCCTGACGGCGGTCAGCTTGAGCGCTCCGTTTTGGAAAAAGGAGTAGTCGAAGTGGATGTCATTCGTCTGTCGGGTCGTGGCGTAGGTAGCGATGTTCTTTAGTACCTGATAGGTGGTGCTGAGTTTCAGGCTGGTGATGCCGTCGTACGTGAAGACGACCTTGCCTCCGCTCCATGTAATCTGCCGCAGGAATTTCGGAGCCGCGGCGGTGGCGGTCGTGTAGTCGTTCTCGAATTGGAGGAGCTCGTACCGGCCCTCTTTGAGCGCATAGAGGCCGATTTGGAACCAGTCCCGGGTGGTTATCTCGTTTGCGTGGGTTCCCGCTTCGTATGTGAACAGTACCTGTTCTCCGGAGAAGGGCGCGATTTCGTCGAGATGCCAGGTGGAGTTGTAGGTCAGGGTTTTGGTGTTGGTGTGGTTGGTATTGTCGTGGGTAGTCGCGGTCGTGACCTCCCGGCTCTCCGCCGAAGAGCCGAATTTGTAGAGGTTGCCCGCATTATCCCGTATCGTGAAACGGTTGTCCGTCGGTTCCGTGCCGCGTATGAAGGTGATGGCGAGGTCCTGGTAGGGGATGGTGTGCGCTCCGCCGTCGTTGTCGAGTACGAAGATGCCGGAGTTGCCCGGTATTTCGAAATAGAAAATGTCCGGTTCGGTATCGAAATCGAAGAAGGGTATGTTTCCTTCCCGTTCTCCGTTCGGCAGGTACTCGAATACCCCCAGTTCATAGACTTCATTCAGCGTACTGTCCGTCTTGAAGAGATAATCCAGCCAGGCGGAGTTGTAGTGATAGAGTCGGGTCGAATCGTTTTTTATATAGGTGACGGCTGTTCGGCGCGACTGCTCGTCTGGATATTTTTTGACGATTCGGGTGATTTTTCCGCCTGCCGAGAGTCTCCAGCCGAGTCCTGTGGAGGTCGGGGTGTCGTTGACCTTGATGCCCGAGGTGTTGTAGCTCAGGGTTATCGGAATCGAGATTCCATTGGCCTGAACGGTGTAGAGCGGGGCCTGGACGTTCACGGTTCCCGTATGGTAGTCGACGGGATTCTGGATGTCCCGTACGAGCGTCCGGCTGTCGGGCGAGGGGCTGAGCGAGTTGCTTTCCTGGGCGTGGAGCCGGTTCCACGGCAGGCAGGCGGCAGCGGCCAGCAGCAGCACTGTCCTGAGTCTTTTTAATGTTGCCATGTGTCCTGTTGTTTAATGGATTATTAGGAAAAGAGGGCTTCCGGCGGTGCCGGAATGCCCCCCGCCAAAATAGGACACGGCAACAGCCTGTGGATTCCACGGATTCGGAATTTGTATCGGGCTGCGGATTGGAAAAAACGGGGAAAGCGCAGTCCGGCTTGCTGCGGGACGGCCAGCCGTGCTGTATGGCCGGGTGTAGAGGCTTCGGTTTTTGTAGTGGGACAGCTTTGGCTGCGCAGCGGCGACCGGGCCTGTGCGGGTTGCTGTCCGGGGCTGAGTCTCGGGTTCGGTGCCCAGAAGACGACCGATATGAATCGGTGTCGGATGCTCGTGCAGTGCGGGAATGTGGGGGCTGCCTTCCGAATCGGTTGTGAACGCGCTTTCGGTATGCGGGTGAATGCGGGTTGCAGATAGGGCCTTTCAACCGGTTGAGTGCTCCCGGCGACGGTGCATTCATGCGTAATGAAGACCTCTTTGGGTATCGTCTGCCGGTTCCGACGGAACGTTGTTGGCCGTGCGCCTTTTCTGCGGAGAGGGACGGAGCCAGCCGGATATGGAAGACCGGCGCACAATGTGCGGCCGAAGAGGCCTGTCGGGGCCTGTCGGGGCCTGTCGGAGTCGGTCGAACCGTATCGGCCGTAGAGGAATGTAAATGAAAAAGCCTTGTAAATAACTATTTACAAGGCTTCCGTTTTTTGCGGTATGGACGGGACTCGAACCCGCGACCCCCTGCGTGACAGGCAGGTATTCTAACCAGCTGAACTACCACACCGTGCTGAATTGCGAGTGCAAATGTACGACTTATTTTTTATTGTGCAAGGGATGTACGGGAAATTTGCGATAATTTTTCCGCTGTCGGTTCCGTACCGTATGAGTCGGGCCGAAAGAACCGTCCGTGTGCAGGAACGGTCGGGCGGTGGCCGGGCAGCAGGGAAACGGGGACGCGACCCTGTGTCCGGCCGGATTGAGGCCGTTCCTCCTGCCGACGGCCGCGCTTTCTCGCCGGGGCTGAGGGAAAATGTACGGTTTTTGATGGATTGCTACGAAAATAGTGCATTTGAACATGAAACGGATGAGAAAGTATCTATTGATTCCGCTGTCGGCGGCGATGGTCGCCTGCGGACAGCATGTATGGTATGACCTTTCCGGTTATTCGGATACGGCGATATATTACGGCGGTGATATCGTCACGGTCGATGACGGACGGCCCGAGGCGGAGGCCGTACTGGTGGGCGACGGCAGGATAGTGGCTGTCGGCGGCAAGCGCGAACTGATGCGGAGCCGCCGGCCCGACACGAAATTGGTAGACCTGAAGGGTATGACGATGCTGCCCGGCTTTATCGACTCCCACAGCCATATCAGCTCGGTTACCAAGTTTCCCGACTTCTCTCCGGCGGAGGGGGTGACCTCCGTGGAAACGCTCGTGGAGTATGGCCGGCGGGAGTTCGATGCATGGTACGACCGTTCGGTAGCGGAAGGGACTTATGAGCCGGGCGACTGGTTCATAGGCAACGGTTACGACAATACGGTTTTCCCCGGGGCCGAGGGCCCTACCGCCGACGACCTCGACCGAATATCGGAGGAGGTGCCTGTTTGTATCATTCACATGAGCAACCATGTGGCTGTCGTGAACAACAGGGCGCTGGAGCTGATGGGGTATTCCCCGGGCAGTCCGCTGGTGCGGGAGTACGCCGCGCTGCTGGGCCGTTATCCGGACGGCCGGCTGAACGGACTTTTGGAGGAGGAGGCTTATTTCCGGCTCTATTATGACCCGAATGTCTTGGTGGATAATGCCGTTACGAATGCGCCGAGCGAAGAGGACGTCCTGCGGCATGCCATGCGCGTATATGCCTCGCACGGCATTACTACCGCACAGGACGGTGCAGGCAGTAATATTGCGGCGAGCGTGCGGACTATTGTGGAGCAGGGCGATTCCCTCATCATTGATATCAACAGCTACGGCGACCTCGGCAGCATGTCCGTCCCGAGCCGTGAGGCCGTTTACAGGGACGGACTGCGTCGTGCCGGCGTGAAACTCTTCCTCGACGGTTCGCCGCAGGCGAAGACCGCATGGCTGCTGGAGCCGTATTATGTCGTTCCGGCGGGCAAGGGGGCGGATTACGACGGGTTCCCGCAGATGACGGACGATGAACTGTACTCCCAGTTGGCGGAGTGCCTCCGGAAAGGATATCAGGTGATAGCGCATACCAACGGTTCGGCGGCTATCGGGCAGTTTCTCGACCAGTATGCCCGGGCCAAACTGGTCACGGCAGCCGAGGAGGGTATGAAGCCCGTGCTGATACATGCCCAGACGATTACCGAGGAGCAGCTCGACAGGGCCGAAGAGCTTGGAGTGGACGTGTCGTTCTTCAACGACCATACCTATTATTGGGGCGATTACTATCTGACTTCGATTCTCGGTCCGGAGCTGGGACGGCGCATCAGTCCGCTGCGTACTGCCTTGGAGCGAAAGGGGCTTAATATCACCATACATCAGGACTCGCCGGTGGTGCCTCCGGACATGCTGTTCAGCATTTACAATGCCGTGAACCGCATTACCCGCAGCGGGCAGCCGATAGGGCCCGAGTATGCGGTAACTCCCATGGAGGCCTTGCGGATGGTGACCGTCAACGGTGCCAGACAGTACGGACAGGAGGACGACCGGGGTTCGATAACGCCCGGCAAGATAGCCGATTTCGTCATTCTCGACCGTAATCCGCTCAAGGTGCCCGGGACGGAGATAAAGGATATCGCCGTTGTCCGGACTGTCAAGAGGGGGAGGGTCATCTATCCGGCCGGCGGAGCCGATTAACGGTGTGTGCATGGAGGGCGGTTTCCTGCGGGGCCGCCCTCTTTTGGTATTGAACCGGAAATTCATTATCTTTATCTCCCGTTTGCAGCGGGAACCGGTTCCGGCTCCCGATAAACATGCAGGTTACGATGAAAGAGAAAGTGAGAAGTTCAGCGAAAGGCGGCGTGCTTCCCGGTTTCGAGGATTTTACGGTCTATTCCGACGTAAGGTATTTACCCGTCGGCTGTCACCCCGCCTATCTTTCCGAGGGTTTCGTCGGGGTTTGTACCGGAGGCAGTGCCGTATTGGATATCTTTTCCGTCAGGCGCAGGGTGTCGAAGGACGACCTCGTGGTGGTGATACCCCACATGTTCGCGGTGCTGAGCGAGAAAAGCGACGATTTTGCCATGCTCTTTTTTAAAACCTCGTACACGCTCTTCATGGACGTTCTGAGCGGGATGTGCCGTCCGACGCTCGATTTTTTCTTCTACATGCGCCAACACTATGTTTTCACGCTGGTGGAGAGCGAGGTGGAGCGGTTTCGGAACTTCGTACACGCGCTTGCGTGCAAGGCCGGTTCGGAGACGGGACATATCCGCCGCGAGTCCGTCATCCTGCTGCTCCGGGTGTTCTATTGGGACATATTCGTACAGTTCAAAAAGGAGGCGGTCCGGGGCGGTATCAGATACGGACATAAGGAGGAGCTCGTCTATAAGTTTCTGAACCTCGTGACGGAGCACTACTCCACGAATCGTGAAGTATCCTTTTATGCCGACAAGCTCTGCATCTCGCCGAAGTATCTCACGATGGTGGTGCACGACGTCACCGGCAAGTCGGCCAAGGAGTGTATCGTGGAGCATACGCTGCTTGAGATAAAATCCCTGCTGCGGGATGCGTCGCTGGACATCAAGGATGTCGTGAGATTGGCCCGTTTCTCCAGCCAGTCCCTGCTGAGCCGTTTTTTCAGAAAGCATACGGGGATGTCGCCGTCGCAATATAGGGAGCAGGCGCATCTGTGAAAGAGACCGACCGCTGTTTCCGGGCGAAAATCCGTGTCGAGATGTGCCGAAATTCGGTTTTTAGGGACTATAACGGAAATAAGCCTTATAGTACGGTTTTCATTGTTTATCTTTAAACCGAAAAGATAGGCGGCATGGACACCGGTACCGAAACGGATTGTTGACAGACGGCCGTTCCGCTTTCCGGGTCCGGCGATTCCCGCGGCGGCGGGAGCGACACGGAAGGCCGGTGCCTATCGGAAAGGACATGTGGCAGGATTAAGAGAGTAAGTCGTTAGTCTATTAACGTTTATTTTGGAATCTGTAATCTAATTGGGGTAAGGTTAAAAAGGTTGGATTCTGACGTATCATGCGGATGTATCTCGATTGCATCCCGAATTCGGACTTACTCTCTTTTTTCGGTCGTGCCGCAGCAGGGTTTTCGGAACAACGGCGGGAGTATTCCCGTGATGTGTATTCGTCGTACAAGAACGCGCCAAATAGAGGAAAGCTCTCACACTCACTCTCACACTAGAACTTCTCACTCTCTTTCCTCTATTTTTGGCGTTCTTTTTTCTCTTTCTGCCGGTGGTTGCCTTTCCTGCCGCTACCGGTGAGGGGATTTGCCGGAAAATTCGTACATTTGTCATTCGGATTCGAGGCAGGAAATGATGGACGGTATCGGAATGGCATATAGTTGCAATATTAACTTCGAAAGGCCGGAAAGGAGAAATTCCGGTCTTTTTTAATCCTCTTTGTGAAATGGCTATCGACGATAATGCGGCGCGTAACAGGGTGCTGGTAAGAACCTCTTGGATAAGCACCGTAGGCAATGCCGTGCTCTCTGCGGCGAAGATAACGGTAGGTGCTTTGGCAGGCAGCCTGGCCGTGCTGGGCGACGGCATCGACTCGGCCACCGACGTGGTCATCTCCGTGGTGATGATATTTACCGCACGCATCGTGGGCAAACCGCCCACCAAGAAGTATCCTTACGGATACGAGAAGGCGGAGACCATCGCTACCAAAATTCTTTCGCTCATCATCTTCTATGCCGGCGTGCAGATGGTCGTTTCGTCCGTTGAGACCATGTTCTCTCCCGAACCCAAACTGATGCCTGCACCGGTAGCCATCTATGTTACCCTGTTCTCCATCGTGGGGAAGCTGCTTCTGGCGCTCTATCAGTACCGGCAGGGCAAGAGGGTGCAGAGCGCCCTGCTGACGGCCAATGCGGTGAACATGCGCAACGATGTTATCATTTCGCTGGGGGTGCTCGTGGGGCTCGTTTTCACCTTTGCGCTGGATATGCCGGTACTCGATACGGTAACGGGCCTTGTGATAAGCCTTTTCATCATCAAGTCGTCCGTAACGATATTCATGGATTCCAATGTGGAACTGATGGACGGCGTCAAGGACGAGACGGTCTATGCCCGGATATTCCAGGCCGTGGAGGCGGTGCCCGGTGCGCACAATCCCCACCGGGTGCGTTCGCGGCAGATAGGCAACATGTACATGATTGCGCTCGATATCGAGGTGGACGGCACGATTTCGGTGACGGAGGCCCACCGGATAGCGAACGAGGTGGAGCGCAGCATCAAGGCGCGGATTGACAATATTTACGATATCGTCGTGCATGTCGAGCCGGAAGGGGTGCATCACGATGCGGAGAAATTCGGTATCGACCGGGGAATGGTCTGATGGGTATCGTTCGGAGTAGGGAGGCGGCCGCTGTACAGCGGCCGCCCCTTTTTTATCGGTTTGGACTCCTCCGGAAGCGCTGCCTTTCCGGCCGGAGGGGGCGGGCCGTTCGCTGCGGCGCTTCGGCCGGCGACCGCACGGCACAGGAGGTGCATCGGGCGGTACGAAGCCGTATGGTTACGGCAGGGTATTTCCGGATTTGTAGAAGTCGGCCGTGTGGGGCGGATAGTATTTTTGACGTGGAAGGATGGCACATGAATGACGGGGTGCCGGCCCTTCCCGCTGCGGGCTGTGCGCGGAGACCGGCTTTTTCATTTTAACTATCGATATATGAACTGGGATATAATCAAAACCGCGGTGGCGGCCTTTTTCGGGGCCTGCATCGCTACGCTCCAGCCTGTGCACAATGCCATGCTGTTGCTGCTCATTTTCGCTGCATGCGACATTCTTTTCGGCATTCTGGCCGGCCTTATCGCCGCCAGGGAGAGGTTCAGTTTCAAGAAATTCATCCTTGCGGCGGGATACCTGCTGGTCTATCTCGGCATCGTCGTAATGGTGTATGCAGTCGGAAAATATCAGGACGATACGCAGGAGGCGCTCTATGTGGTGAAGGTAATCACCTATGTATTCATCTATTTCTACTCCTCCAACATCCTCAAGAACCTGCATCTGCTGATGCCCGATAATCCGGTGATACGCTTCCTTGACTATTTCATCGGCCTGCAGTTCACCCGGAAAGTGGCCTGGCTGGAGGAGTTCCTGAAGAAGGAGCAGCAGGGAGCCGGAGCGGACGGCACGGAGGATGACGCGGTCCCCGAAGGAGTCGGAGCGCCGTCGGACGAAGCGGACAGGCGGGAAGAAAGGGGGTGATGTGTCATGGGAAAGTATTTTACGGTCGAGGAGCTCTGTGTGTCCGCCGTGGCCCGTTCTCGCGGTATCGACAATACGCCCCCGCCGCAGGCCGTAGCGGCGTTGCACGACCTTATCGGCCATCTGCTCGACCCGCTTCGAGAAGCGTGGGGCGGGCCGGTCGCGGTGAACAGCGGCTACCGTTCTCCGGCACTGAATGCAGCGGTGGGCGGGGCGCCCCGTTCCCGGCATATGTACGGCGAGGCGGCGGATATCACCGTGGGGAGCCCGTCCGCCAATGCCGCGCTGTTCGCTCTGCTGGAGAGCGGCGGGTTCGATTTCGACCAACTGATAGACGAGCGCGGCTATGCGTGGCTGCATGTTTCGTGGTGCAGGACGAATCGCCGGCAGGTGCTGCATCTGTGAGGGCCGCCTCGTCGTACTGTTGCGGATGGCGGCGGGCGGAGAGAGGCATTGCGGCCGGAGGGGTGCTGCGGATGATGGCCTTATGATTGGAAAAGGTATGAAACGATTTTTTGCATTTGCATTGGCGGCGCTGGTGCTGCTCTCCGGATGCTGTCCGGGGCGGACAGCCCTTTCGCCGTCGGTATCCGACAGCCTTCAGGTAGAACGGGAGGTGCGGTATGTCGAGAAGCTGCGGGATACGGTCATCTATGTCGAGGTGCCTGTGGAGAGCAGGATGGTGCGGGTGGCGGCCGACAGCTCCTTCCTCGAAACCTCTCTGGCAACCTCGTCGGCCCGTGTCGCTGCCGACGGTACCCTCTCCCATACCCTTGAAAACAAGCCCCAGCGCCAACCCGTTGGGGTGACCGTTCGGGATACCTTCGAGCGGGAGAGCGAGCTTTCCGGCAGTGTCCGCACCGAGCGGGTGGAGGTACCGGTGAAGGTGCCGCTGTCGTGGTTTCAGAAGAGCCTGATGGGCTGCGGTCTCTTCGCCCCGGCGTTCGGTGTCGGGTGGGCGGTGTTCCGTATCGTGCGACGAAGGTTCGGACGGT
>OGHH01000852.1_pt1 | contig 27612 bp, 25 predicted proteins | sample 1571471 | NCBI WGS metagenome assembly OGHH01 (sample SAMEA2581936, study PRJEB24529) | metagenome | biome: Human gut stool | place: China | collected 2011
TTAAATTAAATTGGGCTTGGGCATCAGATATTCCGGGAAAACAGGATTGGCCGGCTTATCAAAACGGAATTGTTATCGGACATGCTCATGACATTAGAAATTATGGCGCTTTTATCATCATCAACGGCAAAAAAATCGGTTCGTTAACCGGTGACGTAACACAACGGTCCTTTTTCTATTTCAATATCTCAGAGGGTGACAGGATAACTATAGATGCAGATGACGTACATGCTACTTTCGTTCCTTATTACGGCAGTTAAAAAAAGCTCCCCAAAGGGAGCTTTTTTTAACTCAGAAAATATTCCCGCAAATAAGCCGGCAGATCTGCAATATTAACGCGATGCTGTTCCATTGTGTCACGATCGCGGACGGTTACGGATTCCGGTTGGTTTTCAATGGTTTCAAAATCGACCGTCAGGCACAGCGGGGTACCGACTTCATCGTGGCGACGGTAGGCTTTGCCGATATTTCCGGTATTTTCCAACGCAACGCGCCCAATTCCCAGTTTAAGCAGATTTTGTTTGATTTCATGGCATTTGGCCATTATCTGCTCGTTATTCTTTTTCAACGGAATAACCGCGACCTTTATCGGCGCAAGATGTTTCTTCAGTTTCAAAACAATACGGCTGTTGTTATTGCCGAGATCTTCCTCTTCATAAGCTTCGGTCAAAACAGCCAAAACGCCGCGATCAACCCCCATCGAAGGTTCAATCACAAAAGGAACGACCCAGGAATTGCTGTCATCATCACGAATGCACAACTTGGTGGTAGATTCACTGTTGGGATGACAGTGCGAGGTCAGATTTAATTCATCCTGCCCTTTGGTATGGTTGCCGAGGTCATAATCGGTGCGGTTGGCTATGCCTTCCAGTTCTTCCATACCGTGAGGGAACTGATATTCAATGTCATAGCAGGCTTTGGCATAGTGAGCCAAATCTTCTTTCGGCGTGGTATAAATATTAATGTGCTCGCGCGGCAGTCCCTGCTCTTCCCACCATTTGGTCCGGGCTTCTTTCCACATTTCATGCCATTTTTCGTCTTCGCCGGGCATAACAAAATATTCCAGCTCAGCCTGTTCAAACTCCCTGACGCGGAAGATAAAGTTGCGCGGTGTGATTTCGTTGCGGAAAGATTTGCCGATTTGAGCAATGCCGAACGGCAGCTTGCGCGAGGTGGAATCAACCACGTTTTTAAATTGGGTAAAAATTGCCTGTGCGGTTTCCGGACGCAGATAAGCCAGATTTTCCGCATTATCAACCGGGCCGACCGTCGTTTTGAACATCAGGTTAAACGGACGGGGTTCGGTCAAATCTGTCGAGCCGCAATTCGGGCACTTTCCGTCTTTAATGTGGTCAGCGCGGAAACGCCCTTTGCATTTGCGGCAGTCGGTCATCGGGTCAGAGAAAGTGTCTTCATGGCCGGAATAATGCAAAACCTTGCGGTTAGTCAAAATAGCGGCATCCAGTCCTTCGATATCATCACGTTCATAGACCATTGCCCGCCACCAGGCCGCTTTCAGGTTGTTCTTCAATTCTACGCCTAACGGACCATAGTCATAAACCCCCTGCATGCCGCCGTAGATATCGGCATTCTGAAAAATAAAGCCACGGCGTTTACATAAGGAGACCAGCTGGTCCATTGTCTTTGCAACCATTTCGAAATTTCCTCTTTATTAAAACTAGTAAAAAATTAACTTCTTACTTGTATAATAATAAATTCCAAAAAGCAAGCGGAGATAATCAAAAATGCAAAATAATAAGACTAAAGTCGCTCTGATTTATGACTTTGACGAAACCCTGAGCACTCAGTATATGCAGGACTTTTGCCTGATTCCGCAATTCGGGATGACGCCGGACGAGTTCTGGGCCAAGGCCAACCAATGGTCGCGTGAAAACGGCGCCGACCAAGTGACCGGCAGTATGTATTATTTTATGAAAACAGCCAAAGAAATGGGCATCCGCCTGACGAAAGAAAATCTGAAGGAATGCGGGAAAGGCGTGATTTATTTTCCCGGCGTTCTGGAATGGTTTGAGCGGATTAACCGTTTCGGCGCTTCGCTTGATTTGGAAATCGAACATTACATCATATCATCAGGCTACGAAGAGATTATGGCCGGAACCGAAGTCAGCAAGTATTTCAAAGATATTTTTGCCTGTTCTTATGCTTTCGGCGCTGACGGCACTCCGGTTTGGCCGGCACGGGTCATCAATTACAGCATCAAAACCCAATATCTCTCCAAAATCAACAAAGGTCTGGGCAAAAACGATGATGTTGCAGTAAATGAATTTACACCCGATGAAGAACGCCCCATTCCGTTCAAACGGATGATTTATTTCGGCGACGGAATGACCGACATCCCGTCAATGAAACTGACAAAAGAGCGCGGCGGCAACGCCATTGCCGTATATGACCAAAGCGCGACCAGCAAACAAAAAGCTCTGCGGCTGCTGGTTGACAACCGTGTCAACTTTGCCCTGCACGCCGATTATCGGGAAAATCACGAATTGGATCAGGTGGTTAAAACCATTCTGGACAGGATCGCCACGGAAAGAGACCTCGACATTCTCAAGGCTCGCGAAGAAAAGAAAAAACAGCTGCTGAAATAAAAGTGAAAACCTTTTTTGCAAAGGCAAAGAAAAAAGTCTTGCAATAATAAAAATTTTAGCATAAATATAAGCCTGCAGACGTTATCGATCTGCCCGGCAGCTTACCGGCCGGAACATATTGGGGTGTCGCCAAGTGGTAAGGCATCGGCTTTTGGTGCCGACATTCGTTGGTTCGAATCCAGCCACCCCAGCCAAGATAGATGGAGGTTAGATTTTTAGGTCTAACCTCTTGTTTTTTTAAGGATATTTTGTGGTTCGTATAATATATTTTCAAACCTAGCCTTTTTTACTATCCATACGAACCAACTCTCTCAACTATCTTTATTTTTCAATAACTTAACCAGTTCGAATACAGTTTGTCGTTTTGGGATTATTTTTTATCAAAATTCGATTTGAAATTTGCTTAGAATAAAAGTTTTTGACATTAATGACGATTTATTTTGCTAAAATAAGCAGGATATAGCCAGGACGACCGTTTCATCTTGACTTCCTTCTTCTCTTAAATTTTTTTGCTTAAAGAGTATCTCATCAAAAAAAAGGCTATTTTTTCAACTAGCCCCTTATAACGCGTGAGATAAAAAAATTCTCCAAGCCTTTTTTAGTAAGCCATATTTTTACGACTTATGACATAGTTAGGTCACAGGTTATCCTTACATATTTTTGGCTTTACGTTTTCTTAAATCCCGATAATATAAGATAAATTTGGGAGTTTTTTATAAGATGGCAGACTTAAGAGACGATTTTAGACATTGGCTAATAAAACAAGGTTTATCTGAAAAGACAAGAACAGGTAGAGCGGGAACGGTTTATGAGTATGTAAGACGAATTGATAACCTTTGCAATAAAATATACAAAGATCACAGTATTCTGTCCTGGCAAAAATTAGCAGAAAATATTTATCCCATTTTGGGGCTTCATCTCTTGTGTCAGAAAGGCGAAATCCATATTACAAAAGAGGAATTCGCAAAAATTGATATTTTTATAAAAAGTTTTGGAGCCCAATTAAATCAATATAAGGAAAATTTTAAGGATTATTTTATCGTTAAATTTATTTTTGGCGAAAACAAGATTTTTACCGAATACAATAAAATACTTAAGAAAAAATGCGAGTGTTTCATACATTAAAGTAACAGACAAAATTTACATTTTTTATCCATACGATTTTACAAGATACGTTAAAAATAAATTTACAGTTGATGACAAGCTTTAAAATTACCGCAAACTACATAATTATAGATTGACGACAAAAAAAATAATCTCCTATGTTTACTTTCAAGCAGGGCACACCAATAAGACCTTGCGAGAAAAAATAAAACTGGAGTAAAAAATGGCCAAAATATCAGTTAATTGGTACAAAAATAAATTTGATGTCATCTCATATATAAGTAATATATATGGAAATGAGTATAAGAAAGAAGTTATCGTTTATAGGTTGCCATTATGGAGAGATTTAACTATGGTACAAAAACTGGCATACTTTTTTTATTTTATGGTAGAAACAAAAGATTTTGAGAATATTACAGCTTTTGAACGCCCAAAAGATGGGGGAACATGAAGCGGAGATTGAAAAAATCAAAAATGTGTTCCTGGCTATCCTGCGGGACATTAAGAAAGACATAGACAACGGGGAACAGCCGGGAGAAGCTGTGACCGCCGCTATGTTCCAAGCCATGCGGGACGCACTGGCGGAACAGAAACAAAAACCGCTTTCCATTGACGATGTAACGGCGATGATAGCTGGACAGATCGGACAGCTTGCACCGATGGATAAAGAAACTGTTGAAATGTTCCAGCAGTTTGCGAAGAAGATGATTGAGCAGGCAGGAACAAAGTGATAAATTCAAATTGTGAGGGAAAATACAGATGAATCAAGGAAGAATTATTGTGATTACAGGCTCACCGGGGACAGGAAAAACAACAACTGCGTCAATTGTCGCAAAGGAATCAGATATGGATAAATCAGTGCATATGCACACCGATGACTTTTTTCATTACTTAAGCAAAGGCGCAATACCACCACATTTGCCAGAATCCAACGAGCAAAATCTGGTTGTCATTGAAGCCTTTTTAGAAGCTGCAAAGCGATATGCTCGTGGCGGATATGATGTAATTGTAGATGGGATTGTCGGGCCATGGTTTTTGGAGCCATGGAAAGCTCTTGTTCGGGAACATTATGAGGTGCATTATATTATTTTAAGGGCAAGTAAGGAAGAAACCTTAAAGCGGGCTGTTGAACGCTCAAAGTTAGACCGAAAAACAAATATCGAATTGGTAGAAACAATGTGGGAGCAATTTTGCAATCTGGGAATATATGAATCGAATGTTGTAGATACGACCAATTATTCCATTCAAGAAACTGTTTCCGCAGTACAAGAAAAAATCGCAAGTAGGGCAGCATTGTTGTCTTAGATTGTTTTGGTGCAATTCCCATTTATCGAGCAGATGAAGTTGGGGAGCCGCCTGGAGGCGGCGGTGCCGAAGGATAAAATAGGAGATGTTAAGGTTATGAATAATGAATACGATAATGAGAAGTTTTTTGAAGAATATGCAAAGATGTCCCGCAGTAAAGAGGGGTTAAAAGCTGCTGGTGAATGGCATCAATTAAAACCTTTGTTTCCTTCGTTAGAAGGAAAATCTGTTCTTGACTTGGGGTGCGGATATGGCTGGCACTGCAAGTTCGCAGAAGAACAAGGAGCTACAAAAATATTAGGGATCGATTTAAGTAAGAAAATGATTGAGGAAGCCCAAAAGCGCAATTCAGGAAATCAAATTGAATATCGTATTAGCGGATTAGAGGAATACGACTATCCAGAAAATGAATGGGATTGTGTTATATCTAATTTAGCTCTGCACTATATAGAGGACATAGTGGAAATATTTCAAAAAGTGTATAGGACATTAAAACCAGGTGGAATTTTTCTTTTTAATATCGAACACCCTGTTTTTACCGCAGGAGTTGGGCAGGATTGGATTTATACAGATGATGGAAAACCGCAATATTGGGCGATTGATAATTACTTTATAACAGGAGAACGAAATACACATTTTTTAGGATGTGATGTAGTAAAACAACATCACACACTTACACAGATTATAATGGGATTGCTGAACAATGGGTTTGAGCTTAAAGTTGTAGAGGAAGCAGAACCGCCTAAAGAGATGATGGATATTCCGGGTATGGAAGATGAACTTCGCCGCCCGATGATGTTACTTGTAAAGGCGATAGCGAAAAAATAATATCTCTATTAGGAAAACTGATATATCTTGAACAGAAGAAAGACTTAAACGCGAGAGTCGAAAAATATAGCGACATCAGCAACGGCTTAAAAGAAAACATTGGAAAAGCTATAGATTTTGCGGCTAATTTATCAAACTTAATGAAAGCCGCCTCTCCTGATGAGAAAAACATGTTATTAAAAAGGCTTTTGACTAATTGTGTTTTAGATGGCGAGGTTTTGAAATATGAGATTAAGGCACCTTTTGATAAATTACTTTCCTGCTCCAATTATAAGAAGTGGAAGGATATTGCGATTGAGAATTTGGAAGACTTCGAGAATTGTATTTGATGAAATAAATCATATTATAAATTTTGCTTATTATTAAAAAAATTTGTGTAATCTTAACTTATTCGCAATATAATATATATTGGTAAATTAGGATAGTAATATGGAAAAAGACCCTTTTATTGAATACAGCAAAGAAACAGAACCAAGCAAACGGGATAAATGTTATGCTTGGAAAACTGCTATTGGTTTGCAAGATGTTGACGGCTTAAAAACCTCTGATTATTTGATTGAAACAGCTAAAAGGAATATTGAAGGCGATATTACTATTGATGAAGTTCAGGGTTTGCTAGATACTTATTATGAAGAAAATGGCAAAAGAACCGATAAAGACAGAACACAGGAAGCCGATAATGTTTCGGCAAGAATTACCAAGCTCTTATCGGAAAAAGCCTTTAGTTTTACTTCTACCGAATATATCTCCATACATAAAAAACTATTTACCGGCATATATGACCATGCGGGTTTAATCCGTGACTATAATATTACCAAAAAAGAATGGGTGTTAGATGGTCAAACTGTTATTTATGGTACGGCTTCTGAAATAAAAGATACTATAAACTATGATATTTCCGAGGAAAAGAAGTTTACTTATCAAGGTTTGTCCTCCCAAGAGATTATTACTCATTTGGCTAAATTTGTTTCTGGCCTTTGGCAGATACATCCATTCAGAGAAGGAAACACCAGAACGACTGCCGTATTTTTTATCAAATACCTCAGAACATTAGGTTATGACGTTACAAACGATATTTTTGCCGAAAATGCGTGGTATTTTAGAAATGCTTTAGTTCGCGCCAATTATAACGATCTTAAAAATGATATTCATGCCACAACTGAGTATTTAGAGCTGTTTTTAAGAAACTTGCTCTTGGGTGAAAATAACACCTTATCAAATCGTTCAATGCATATAAGCCATAAGCTGGATAAAAAAGTAGACATTCAAACATCAGAAGTAGACATTGGCACAAAAAAAGTAGACATTGAATATATCTGTAAAGATAAAATTCCTTCTATTACTCCGAAGTCAATTCAGCATATCATTAAAATGTATGATAAATATACAACGGTTGGATATTTTGGGCGTTCGGATATTGCCGAACTCTTAAACTTAAGCCCCGCTATGACATCAAGGCTGCTTAAAACCTTGTTGGATAATCATATCATTGAGCCGGTTAAAGGTTTAGGCAAAGGGAAATACCGGTTTTCAACCAAGCATAACGATTAGATATATCTTGCCATCAGTGATTTTCATTTTCAGTCGGCTACAAATTGTAACCGACTGATTTCTTTTTTCAGAAAGTCTGTGTTTTAATGCAAAATTTTAAATTAAATTCTAAAAAATATCATTTACCAAAAGTTTTAGAAATTCATTTCTAATTTTTCTCTTTTTAAACAAGTTTTAGCATTACTTTTCAAATTGAAGAAAAAGCCGTTAATATTCTCACAATTATCACTTACTTTTTGAGATTTTCACGACACGATACTTATAAATGATAAAAAAGGATAAGATTGTGCCAAGAAAATATAAACCGGAAGATAATAAAATTTGTAGTAAAGCTGTAATTTTTGCTCGTGTGTCTAGTGAAAAACAAGAAAGAGGTGCTTCAATAGATGCCCAGAAAAGTACGATTTATGAATATTGCGAAAAACAGAATTTTACCATTATAAAAGAATTCATCATTACGGAAAGCTCTTCTCGCGGCGACCGGAAACAATATCATGAAATGCTTAAATTCGTTTTAGCCTATCCGCATAAAGTTGCAATTGTTGTCAATTGTGTTGACAGATTGCAAAGGTCATACAAAGACACGCCGGCTTTAGATGATTTGCGAAAACAAGGCAAAATTGAAGTTCACTTTTTGAAAGAAAATCTGATTTTAAGCAAAGATTCAAGAGGAATGGATATTTTATTTTGGAATATGTGCGTATTAATGGCAAACAGTTATATTCTAGCATTATCTGACAATGTAAAAAGAAGTATGGAATTTAATTGGGCACAAGGAAAATGGCAGAGTTTGGCTCCTATCGGCTATCTTAATATCAAAGATAAAGATGGAAAGTCTCAAATTATCATAGATAAAAAACGAGCTCCGATTATCAAAAAATTGTTTAAAGAATACGCAACCGGTGTACATTCCAGTTGCAGTCTTTTGCAATTAGCCTGTAATATGGGATTAATTTCTAAACAACCTAAATATTATAAATCATCGCCTGATTACCAAAAGAAAAACTTTGTTTGCAGAAATACTATCATAAGTATTTTGAGAAATCCTTTTTATTATGGTATGATGTGTGTTAAAGGCAAGCTTATACCCCATATTCATGGCAAAATCATCAGCAAAGAATTGTTCGACCGCGTTCAAGAAATTTTAGATTCCAAACATAAAGGAAGTAAACAGCAGCAATTATCAAAATATGCTTACATTTTTAGAGGTTTAATAACTTGTGGTCATTGTGGACGCAAAGTTTACTCGGATTATAGTGCAAAACGCAATAAATACATATACTTGAGATGTTATTATTGTCCAAACTCTTCTACCAATGAAAATATCATCTTGCAACAATTAGAAGAAGAGCTTTTCTCAAAGATTAAGCTTTCAAATCAAGATATTAAATGCCTACAAAATGCTTTGAGCCAACAATTTGATGAAAAAAAGATAACAAACGCGAACCTAAAGGAAGCTATTTTAAAAATCGTTAGAATTCTCGGTAATCTCTCGTTATTTATGCAACAGGCAGATAATAAAGCCAAAAACATATTACTAAGCCTTATCCTCTCAAATTGCACCTTGAAAGATAAAAGGCTTACCTACACCATCAACAAACCTTTTAATGATTTACTTAACAATCCTGATTATAAAAAATGGCCGGACTTGATTATCAAGCACTTAAAAGAGTTTAAGAATGTTTCATATAGTATTCACAAAATATAAATATTTCTAAAAACTTAAATGGGCTACTCTATTATTCCAGTGTAATTTACAGCTTCATCAACTTTATCCATTAAAAGACTAGCAAACACCAAGCGTTTAATAGCAGCATCTTTACTTATTGTTTGATTCTCATGAGCCTTCGGGTTACGTATCCCTGTCATTGCACCAGCAAAAATTTGCATATACCCCTTTTGTACATTGAGCCCACTTTCTACCGATATATCCTCAAACTTTAAAATAGGATTATTTTCAGAAAAGATAAAGGTCATCAATGAGTTTCCATCTTTTTGCTGATTAGTCAATTTTCTACATATTTTTTTTAATCTTGAATTAATTTCCTTAAAAGCAGCTTCTACACTATCAGCATATTGACAACTAGTAAATTTATCAAAAACTATATTTTTAATACGAGGATGTATATATTTCCAAAACTCTTCATTTTGACGTGATAATATCTTTCTTTTTAATAACTCTAAATTTGAAACAATGGTATCAGCTTCTTGACGTGTCATATATTGGCTTGACCTATATAACAAGTTATCTGAAATTTTTTGCCATTCTTCTGTATTTTCCAAATGATTTTCATAAATAAATTCCGTAATAGCGTCATGCACTTGCTTATATACCGGTGTATTAAACTTAAATCTCGGAACTTCATATAATTTAATAAACTCATCCTTTAATTCATCAATCGTCACTAATCATATCCTTCTAAATTTTACTTTTTGATATTTTATTTTGGAAATACAAAAGATTCAAGTGATAAAAGGAGATAAATAATTATAAGTTACAAACTTATTCGAAAACTGAATATTGTCTCTCCCCATACTGGGAAATTTTCGAATACCGCAAGTCGTCTCCAGCCATAGTCCAGAAATCGTCAGAAATGGCGATTTTTTCTTTAATTTTCAACATTAAGTAAGTTCGAAAATTAAAATCTCATAGCGGTATATTTCAAAGCACTTTTGAATTAATTTAACGATTTATAAAAAAACAGCCCAAAATAAAAAATATATGGGCTGTTTTGTTTTGGCGGTTTAACGCTTAAAATTTATATTTGGCGTTAATCAAGCCTGTATGGTCTTGGTAGTCCTCACGGAATTTGCCTTCATAACCAAGCGAAAGTTCAACCTTGTCGTTGACTTCCGCAGTTACACCGGCACCAAATTCCATTCCGAAACGGTCAAGAGCTTCGCCTTCAACTGCATAAGCCGAACCATTAGCCAAGGTTACGACCGAATTAACGTCATCGTTCATCAAGTCGTATGTAGCGGCAATTCTGGCTTCCGGCTTAATATTCATACCGTTAGACAGCTCAAAAATTTTGCTGACTTTGGCACCAATGACACCGGTCAAGATGTCGCTGTCATTGGCAGAAACACGTTGGTCGGCAGAATCTTTATAAGCGTCCTGCTTGATATGAACATAACGCAAGCCAGCTTCCGGCGTAATGCCTAAGCCGTTGACATTCATATCGTAACCAGTCATTGCCTGTAAGCCAAAGGTTTCGACATCGTAATCAGCTTTGACACCAACTCCGGCGACACTCTTGCTTTCTTCATAATCAGACCAGCCATAGGTCGCAATACCATTTACATACCAGTTGGACGGTTTATACTCACCATACAGAATGGCAGTATGTGTATCAACATCAGTATCACGCATGAAACCATCTATATCAGTATTAGTATAAGCGTAACCAATACCGACCTTAGTATCATCGGCTACAAACTTCTCAGCACCGAAGGCAATACCGTTCGAATCTGCATCAAAACCTTTGGCTTTGGAAGTATCATCTAATTTGGATTTGTTGAACAAGCCCTGAACCCACATTGCACCACGTTTGAAGATATTATCGCCAGAAGCCATACCTTCGCCGCCGGTTGAGATTGACCCGCCGGTTAAACGTGTGCTGACCGCTCCGAATACCTGATTTGCAGTTTCGGTTTGGGTTTTCTGCACCATCGGCGCAACTTCCGGTGCAACCGCCGTCAAAGCGTCAACATAGGCTTTCTGCTCGGCAGCATTTGTGCTGTTGGAAAGCTGTGCCAATTTTTCCGTAACTGCTGCAGCAACCGGAGAGCTGGTTGAAGCACTAACACTGTCCCATGCCTCGGCTGTTCCGGCATTATTGGCAGAACCACCGGCATCAACAACAGCATCTGTGGCAGAACCGACAGAAGTAACATCAAAAGTTCCGTCGCCATTATCGGTAAATTCATAACGGGAATTTTGGCTCAGATTGGCAAACTTACCTTCGATTTCTACCGTATCGGAATCTTCACCATTAAATAATTTTAAGGTTGTTGTTTCACCTTTGGCCAAAGCGGCACCGTTTAAGGTCATATTCAAATTTGTACCGTTTTCGCTGATATTAACGTAATTAGCGTGGATTTTACCATAAGTGTCTTTATCGGTTACAGTAAAGGCCAAAGTTGAATTATCTTTGAAATGGACACCTTCACCGGAAACGGCTTTTTCACCGCCGGAATGCAAAGCATTTGTTCCTATATCAAGCGTTGCGCCTTCGCCGACAATAACGCTGGAAGCGCCGCCGTTGATTTCCTTATCATAAATCATGGTGCCTTTTTTAATTTCAAAAATATCCAATCCGCCGATTTCACCAGAAACAGCCTGGCTTAAGGTATGGCTGTCTTCAAAAATCAGGCTGGCAGCTTCAACATCACCGTCAATCTGAGTACCGGAATTTTGAAAATGAATTTTACCGCGATCATCACCGTTAATATTGGCAACCAACTTGCCGCCCAAATTAATTCTGGTATTGTTATCATAAACATTAAGCGTGGCTTTCTGAGCCTGGCTCATATCTTCGGCTGAAACTTTGGCATATAAGGTTGAACCGGAAGCAATATTAAGCTCTGCCCCATTGGCAATTTTGATTTCTCCCGTTGAAGACAATTCCGCAGAAGAGCCGCTGACATTTATTGTTCCGCCGGTAATATTGATGTTACCTTCATTTTTATAAGTTGTAGAAATTCGGGCACCATCTTTCAGATTGATCTCACCACCAGAAATATTAATATCTCCAGTTGAAACATGGTAAGGCTCCAAATCCAGCTCATCAGGATTTAGTCCGGCAGTCTTAAAATCTTCCAGCGAAGCTTCATCCGGATATTTTCCGGTTTTAGATTTAAATTCCTCTTCACTCATCACACTGGTGCCATCTTTTTTATATACCCAAGAACTGTCAAAGCCGCCGCGTTCGATTTTTGCAACTTCTCCTGTCAAATTAATAACACCGCCGGAAATATTAATGTCGCCGGTTTTACCTTCATGCAAAATACCGCCATCGTGTGTATCCCCATCTTCCTCGGGAGTTACACCTGTATAATCCATTGTAATTTTTGCATTACCACCGATATTCATATCGGCATTGCCGGTTAAGGTAATTTCGCCGCCGTCTTTAACCGTAATATCACCGCCTGAGATATTCATTGTTGCAGCGGTCGTATTATATTGCCCATCCTTTCCATCAGCATAAATACCGGCACCGTTTGATAAGGTTATGGAACCCCCGGTTATCGAAATTTCTTTTTGACCGGATCCGTCATGTAGCTGCGACAGACCTTCGGTATTAGAAGCACTAACATTGCCACCAGAAATCATAATGTTTCCCGTTGTTATGTAATTTTGCTGATTTTCAGCCGTAATTACAGTATCCTGATTAATATTTATATTATTAGAAATTTGCGCATAAGCATTATGGCCGCAAGTCAGTGCCACCAGTGCCGTTGTAATTAAAAGTTTATTTTTCATATGATTAGACTTCCTTCTTCTTTAATTGCAATTAAAAGAAAACCACCTGTATTAGAGGTGGTCGGAGAGTTCATCAATCATACGTCATTACATGATTCTCTTAACCTTTAGAACCATATTCTTTCAGAGATAGTAATATGGTTCCTGAACATTCGCTAAAAGCTCCCCGACCATATTGCTATGTATCGGGGATATATTTACTGTCGGCTATGATGAGTAGCTGACAATATGACGATGTTATATCCTAACACCGAATGACGTAGAGCCGATGAAAGCTCCGTACCACTAAAGGTACTAAGCTCAGAAAAATTCTGAACCTGAGTTTATATTATAAAGCCTTTTGAAGACAATCAAGCTAAAAGTCAAAAACCCTCTGGAATTTTTATAAATAAGCCGATATAGTCCTTTTATAAGGGGTTTAACGTATGATAAAAGCATTAATAACATTGCTGTTTCTGACCGGATGCACAGCAATCAAGGTGCCGGCTGATTTTGTGTATAAAGAGGTTGAAACACGGGATTTTACTCTTGCCAGTTGGCAAAAGGTTACCAATCCGACGGCTCCTTATAAAATATATATAGAAGGCGATGGTTATGCCTTTAATGCTCGAGGCAAAGCAACACAAGATCCGACACCTCGCGGAACTTTAGTCCGTGAACTGGCTTTTGGTGATGACAGTCCGAACGTAATTTACGTTGCCAGACCATGCCAATATGTTAAAAGTCCGATTTGTTCCAAAAGACATTGGACAACCGCTCGTTTTGCTCCGGAAGTTATTAATGCAGAATATGAGGCAATTAAAAATATTGTCGCTAACAATCCTGTTATTTTAATCGGATTTTCCGGTGGTGCACAGGTTGCCGGACTGGCGGCAACTGCCAAACCGGGGTTGAATGTAAAGAAAGTCATAACCATTGCCGGAAATCTCGACCATCTGGCATGGACACAATATCACAACCTGCCGCCGCTTAATGAATCAATGAATTTGGAAAGCTACCGCAAACAGTTCGCCAAAATTCCGCAAATCCACTATGTCGGCAGTAACGATGAAGTCACACCACCAATATTGGCACGCGAATTTGTCGGAAAGGACGATTTAATTATTGAAGTCAGCGGAGCGAGCCATAATGAAGGCTGGGGAAAAATTTATAATAAAGTTTGGAATGAAAGATGAAAAGAGCCGTATGTTTATTAATTTTCCTGCTTTTATCCGCACCTGTTTTGGCTGCCGACAACTCAGCTGTAGTTATGAATACCAAGACTTATATTTTTCATAGCCCAAGCTGTAAATGGGCAAAACGCTGTACCAAAAACTGTATAAAAACCACCAAAGACAAGGCAAAATCACAAGGTGCCAGACCTTGCAAAGTTTGCGGCGGATAAACTCATTATATAATCTAAGTTTTATAATGAGTCCTTATTTTTCAAGCGTTACAAGACTTTGAGCCTGGACTTTTATTTTATACTCATTATAATTTATTACATAGATTCAATAACATAATGAGTTTTAAATAAAATGGCACTTAACAAACAGGCAAAAATCCTCACACCGAAGCAGCAGGAACTGGCATTAAACTATTTGGAACGGACAAGATATCCGCTCCGCAATAAAATTATTTTTATGCTTAGTTACAAGGCCGGATTGCGGGCAAAGGAAATAGCGAATCTAAGTTGGCTGATGGTTTGCGACTCGGAGGGACAATTAAGCCGCGAAATTAACCTTATTAATAAGGCTTCCAAGGGCAAGCAATCCGGTCGAATTATTCCTTTACATAAAGAGTTGGCGGTTTTATTGGCGGAACTTCTGACTGAACAGAAGAAGGATGAGCATTTTAATTTGACGAATCGGATTATTACGACAGAACGCGACAATAAGACCAGCCCGCAGGCAATCGTCAATTTCTTTTATAATTTATATAAGGAAATCGGTTTTGAGGGCTGCTCTTCACATAGCGGCCGCAGAACTTTTATCACCACCGCAGCTAAAAACATCAGCCTTGCCGGCGGAACCTTAAACGACATCCGTATGCTGGTCGGACATTCTACCCTTGCCACCACCCAACGCTATATTGAATACAATACCGATGCCCAGAAGAAAATTGTAGAGATGGTTTGAATTATCATTTTGTGTTATTTTAAATCCGCAATTATGTGGCGTAATATATAGCCAGAAAAAAAGTGTATTGAATTGTTGCCACATATAATTGTACCATAAAACAGCAAGCAAATATTGAAGAAGGTACAACATGACTAGATTAACCAGACAAGAACTTTATAACAAGGTTTGGAGTATTCCTATGATAAAGCTAAGCAAGGAATTTGGAATATCTGATAGAGGATTGGCTAAGGTCTGCAAAAAATATAATATTCCTACCCCATATTTAGGTTACTGGGCAAAGCGTCAAAATGGCTATACCCCAAAGAAAACGCCATTTAAAGGTGAACCTGATACAGTTGTATGCTTTTCAGGCAATGGAATTTCCTCAAACAAAAACATTACATCAAAGAAAGAACAAAGACGACTTAAAAACTTACACGCAAGGATTGAGACAGTAAAATTTGATGCCCTCTTAACAGAAGCTTCACAAACAGTAAGCAAATATATAAACAAATTCAAAGCTTCTAAAGATTTTCAGGGGAAATTCTTGGTTAATGGCAACAACCAAATATCAAAGCTTAATTTGCCAAGGGCTGTTACTATCCTCAATAATATCGAGTTAATGACAAGAACTTTGGGCGGCGATTTTATATACAAAGAGGGTAAACTCATAGCCAAGATTTGGAATCATGATTTTGAAATATCAATAAATGAAAGCGTCATAAAAAAAGAAGTCGGCAAAAAGATGGACGGAAGTGGCTATTGGCAAGTGGAAATACCAATCTATGAATATAATGAAAGTAATTATTTAACCGTACAACTTGGCAACTGCAACGAATTGACAAGAAGAAGCTTCGGAGACACTGCAAATCAAAGGGTTGAAGACCTAATACCAAGAATGTTTAAAACTATGGAGAGCTATGAAAAGCAAAAGAAAAGAGTTCAAATCCAAACTTATAAGCAAGCTGCAGAATGGAAAAAAAGACAAGAAGGATGGGATAATAAATGGCGAGAGGAACAGAGACAGAAGGAAAAGATAGAAAAACTGTATAAACAAGTAGAACTGTGGAAAAAAGCCGAAGAAATAAGAGCCTTTGCCAGCAGTTTCACAAAAAATGCCATAAAGAACAGAAAAAGACTAAAATCTGTTCGTGAAGTACGGAAATATGTTGAGTTTGTTAAAGAATATGCAAACAGCATAGACCCATTGAGTGATTATTTTAAGGATATTCCTTAACTTTCTTATTTAGGCGTTTATTAGTAAGTTTTCCCTTTATCGATTTTGCCATGCGGATTTCTGCTTTTGATAGTCCTGTTTTTATAAAGGATTAAGTTTTACTCCACATTTGTAAGCGGAGCTTCAATGTCCAAACATAGAGGTCGTAAAGATAATACAGATTCCCAGAAAAAATTGTAGAAATAGTTTAAGAAGAAAACTTTGCTTTACTGTACCCTACTATTTCTTCTGCATTTTGTTCTATCATTCTAAATAACTCAACTCTAGCTTTTTCTGTATAATAATCCATTTTATAAGTAGGATTCGTTGCCCGGTACTCCTTATTATCCGACCATTTTAAAGCTTTAATAATTTTATTTAAATGATACCCTGAAGTGAAAGATAATATTTTTTTACCGACAGTTTTTTCAATTTTATTTTTTACCATTTCGGCAAATTTAGAAGGACGATATTCTGAAATTGTTTTTTCTCGAACTGCAATAAAATTTCTTTCAATTTTTTCCTTTTGTTCATCAGACAAATCATCAATATTAACATATTCAATACTAATATCTGCATTTCGTTCTCGATTTGATGATTTAGGAATTGCCCAAATTTTAAAATCATAGAAGTTATTTGCCAGAACATCTTTATCTAATGCTGAATTAAAGGTATTAATAATATCCTTTATTGCTTTATATTCCTTTTGTTGAAGAGACCTCGCTGCTAATTTTTGCTCTTCCGATAATTTTTCAGAAATAAATAAAGGAAATACCAGACTACTATTTATTGAAACATCAAATTCCCGGTTCAATAAACGTTCGTAATTCATCAACAATGCATGACATTTGCTATCAAGCAAAATATCCAATTTATAACTAACTCCAGAACCGTGCTCAATTTCGTTTCGTACTACACGTAATAAATCAAGCAACGATGTAAATGTTTTTATTTCGGTATCATCTAATTGGATATTCGGAATGCTTTTATATGTTTTTAGCAAATCAATTAAATTTTTTATTTTATTCTTTCCATCTACCTGCAGAGTAAAACCTTGAGCATCTTTTTCATAAAGTTCATTATCAAAACCATACTTTTTTATAACTGAAATAACCAAAGATGTAATTGCAATAAACATTTGAGGTATATAACTTGCGGCTTTTCCTTGTGTATAAGGACTATTATAATGAGCTATAGCGGATAAAGCTGATGCCATCGATTTTTCAATCAATAAATTAATTTCACCATTTAACGGGCGAGAAGTTTGCCTTAATAATTTCTGAAATTTATCTTTACGAGGAAGTTCCCGAACAACTTCATAAACTTTTCCATTTTTTTGAACATATAAAGCAAGCTGGCTCCCTAAATATTTCTTTGATGTTGTTGCAGAATATGAGGTTGCTTGCATGAATTGACTTAAATTAAACGTAGTATTTCTTTGCAAAAACTCATAACAATTATTAACTTTATCTAACCCAGGCATAATAACCTCCTTTATTTTGCAAACATCACAAGTAAAATAGGAAACTTTATATATCTTACACCCACAACATTAAATTAAAAGCTTAAACTTTATTTACATTTCAACTTTATACCAATTTCTCAAATCTCTCCGCCAATCTATAAGTTCTTGCCTTTTTTGATTCATTGGCATATTGCAGGAAGCCGTCGGCAATCCACTGACGTAGCAAGGCTCTGGCAGACTGAGCTGAAACTCCTAAAATTTCCGCGATTTGCATACTGTTAACTTCCTTAAATTCCGCAAACAATTCCCAAACCTTCCGCTGCTTAATATCAAGCTCACGCAGTAAAGGGCTTTTATCTGCCGTAAATCCTTTTGTCTTTTCATCTTTGGCATGTTCATTAACCTTGTTAAAAGCATCAGCAACACCGGCAATAAAATATTCCAGCCATGACGTTATATCCGCCTCATGCCGTCCATAATAATAGTTATGGTGTGGATGTGTCTGCAAAGCATCATAATAAAGGATTAAATCTTTGGCATAATATTCTTCTAACGAATAGATGCCTTTTAACCCGTAACCGCCTTTACGCATGATAAAACTGGTCAAAAGTCTGGCCGTTCGTCCGTTTCCGTCATAATAAGGGTGTATTGTTACAAACTGATAATGTACAATTCCCGCTACTAACGGTACAGGCAAATTTCCGGCATTTTGCACCCATTGGCAAAAATCTGTCATCATCTCCGGCACATCTTTAGCTTCCGGCGGCAGATAAATTTTGGCACCGGTTTCGCTGTCATAAATTGCATTCTGATTATCCCGATATGGAATTATACTTTTACTGGCTTCTACCAAACTGTGAATATTGGCAACCAACTTCTCATCAAAAGAACGATTGGCAACAACAGCCTCTTCCATAGCATTCCAAGCCTTGTAATAAGCTTTGACTTCCTGCTCGTCTTTTTCCCTTTGCGGTAATTTTCGCCCTTTCAGAGCCTCAGCAACTTCTTTTCCTGTCAGACGATTGCCCTCAATTTGCGTGGAATAATGAATTGTTGCTACTTTGGCACTTTCCCGCAACGATAATAAAAGCTGCGGCGATATGGGCTGGTTTTCAAACTGCTGTTTAATAACCTCAATTTTTGCCAGATTTGCAAGCATTTGAGCTGTTACTGTATATTTCGGACTAAAAGCCATGATGATTTCCCTAACATTATTTCAACATTAAAGTAATATTATTTAAATATTAAATCAACATTAAAAATAAGTTATTCGCCGTTATCCGCCCTTTCAAAAATAGTACCCAAGACTTCAAGGTTTTTAATGGTACCTTTTAATATCTTGTTTTGCATTGCACGGAGCGTATAAAAATTTTTGCTTTTGTTTGTTTCCATTGTTTTGACAATCATTTCAACTTCAAGGCCGGTATAGCAACGCATTATCCGCGTAAACGGATTGCTGAAATGTTTTAGTGCATAATTTAGTGCTGTATTGTCCAGACAAATATAAAAGTCTTTAATCATTTTTATTATTTCCTTCTGCTGTTGGTTATATAATAAAAATATTGAGCATTAGCCTTTTATTACCCATTAGAAATAGGAAATAAAAATGATATATGCTTATACTCGCGTCAGTACAAATAAACAAGATTATGAAAACCAAAAAATTGGAATTAAAGCAAAAACTAAATCTCTGGGCTTGAATATTAAAAATATATCGAAAATTATGGTATATTCGATACTAAAAAGCCTAATGAATGGACTTTAGGCGGTTGTCTAAAAAAGTTGACAACAGGTGGTATAATTATATTCCGAATTTTTTCTTTTGTTCTGAAGAGAGAGAGGTTAAATATTTTTCAACTATTTTAGGTGTTGCTTTAGCATCTTTATTTCTAAAATTAATCATATCTTGTATGGCTTCGTCTTTCAGCCCATTTGGATTAAGAAGCCCCATAGCGGCAAATGACGCTAAGGTTATTATCTCTAATTTTATAGATGTCATAACCATTGATAATAATTGAGCATTTGGTAAAAATTTTGATATGAAAGGTCTATTTTGCAAATATTTTTCATAAATAACTACAAACCACTCTGGCTGATCCTTATCATCAGTGACAGGAATATTCTCATTTTCAAGAATAATAGTTGCTGCTTCTTTAAATGAGTATAAGAAAGTGCGGGCAGGCCCGAATACTTTGGCAAATTTTTCAATTTCATCCAATACTATTTTAGGATTATCTTCATTTGTAATAGTATTTATATGAGAGAATAACCCGTTTAAAAACAACACATGCAAGTTATTTATTGTACCTATTCCATTAAGACTGCTTTGAACTCTATTCTCCATATCATTGAGTATTTCTCTTGCAACAAGGAGTGCACTCCTTTTAGCCTCCAATCTAATATTATTAAACTCTAACTGAAATTGTACCCGTTGTTCTTCTAACTGCTTTTGTTGTTCTTGAAGTTGTACTGATTGAAGTTCTAAACTATTATAAAACCAAATAACCGCTACAAATCCACTAGATGCGGCGAATATAGACCCAAGAGCAGATGTTTTATCTGAGTCGACAAATATTACAACTAAAAGCGATAACAATATAACAGCACATGTTAATGTCCATAATTTCCAATGCTTCATTTGTTTAATTTCCTTTAAAACAACTTATTTTTTAATATCAATATCATCATAGTTTTCCTGCGGATTAACAATTGTCATAGCATCCTCTGTTATAGGTTATAAATTAGCGCCTACCATAAAATATGAATAGTATCAACAAATTCTTTCTATCGTCATCATCTGCCGCAAATCGTCATCCATACCGTTAATAATAAGGTATATCTCCGCTAATTCCTGCTCGTATTTTTTCCTAAGGTCATAAACCTTGGTCTGCCAACCATATGAATAGCTCGTTGAAATAACGAGCTATTTTTTTTGATTTTTTACTAGTGATCTGCTAAATGATACAGCAAGGTGACACAGCAGATGACTCAAAATCATACTAGCTAAAAATTGAATTTCTTCATCTGATACTTTCTCTTTTCTTAAAGGCAACGATAATTAAGCTACCATAAATAATTAATGGTAAAAAAAAGAGTATTGCTCCAAGAATGGCATTTCCTAGACTGCCAAGTGTTAAGATAATATTTTTTTGTTTAAACAAAAAATACAAATAAACAAATATATATAATAACCATTCAGGAATTATTACTTGCCAAGATAAGGCTTGGTATAAATAATTTTTTCCATAAATTTTCAGCCCTGTGTAGAGAGGAACGGCTAAAATATAAAAACAGATGATTGTAAATGTTTCATAACGACATGGGGCTTGTTCATCTTTTCTAAACCAATGAAAATAGTTATTCCAACCAAATTCCAAATAGTTTTGAATTTGAGCCCCCCAAGCAGGAGTAATACAGATTTCGCCACTTTGATGGTCATTCGTCATCATTGTTCCCCATAATAGAGACAAAACAATAATCAGTAGCTCTAGTATAATGTATTTTGCTATTTTCATTGTTTTCTCTTTTTATTTGCTTTTTAATTTCATTATATGCATGTTACACCCAGATATTATAAATACAGAACACAGAATAAAAGGAACAAATAGTAGCAATACTCCGATTAAAGCATTTATGAAACTATAACTTGTTAACACTAGACCTGGCTGCAAAAATAACCATATCATAAATAAAGCAATGTAAAATATATATTCTGAAATAACAAATTTATATTTAAGTGTTATTGAAAGCTTGAACATTCCATACACCTTTAACAAAGCATATGCAGGAAAACAACTTAAAAAATATAAGCACCATGCCGCAAAAGTTATACGGCATGGCATTTGTTCTATATTTGAAAACCATTGAAAATAGTTATTCCAGCCTAATTCCAGATAGTCACCAATATTTATTCCATAATTTGCTGTTAGGCATGTTTCTCCAGGTTTGAGCATTGAGATAAAAAATAAATCTCCCCAAAACCAAGCGGCGATAATAAATATTAGTTTCAGAATGACATAAAATAAAATTTTCATTATTTTCCTTTTTTTGATTTAATTTTTGGCATTTCCAATGGGTTATTCCAAGATTTATTTTTATAATATTCTTTTGCCCGGGCACCATAATCATTTACTTCTTTTAATCCTATACCATTCCATAAAGTAGCGATTTTGGCAATATCTTTATCAGGAACAGCATCATATATTGATTTAAGAACCCTTACACCTAGTTCTATGTTTTGCTCAGGATCATTAACATCATATTGTTTTCCTTGAATATTAAATGGACTGCGGCAGAATTTATAAAAATTCTAAGAAGAACAGAATCTTAGAAAACAAATAGGAGACGTTATCAGGAAAATAAATTCGTTTCAGATTGACCTTTTCTTTGTTTTTTAGCTTTAGTATAAGCGACGATTAAAGAAATTATGGCGGACAGAAGTGCCAATACAGCCAGGCCGAACAGCAAATATTTCAACAAAGAAACTGATATGTCTGCATTGCACAGTCTGTCATCGAAACAGCATTATGATACAGAGGGAATATTTCAAATCTATAAAAAAATTGACAAAAAGACTCTAAAAATATTGCGTCTTTGATGAAAATTTGTTATTTTTATTATATATATTCAAGCAGGTAAGGTTGGAGATTGGCGATGAGTTTGAAAACAAAAGCAGCGATTGCGTTAAGTGTTATGTCTTCATGGTTCGGAACATCCGCAGCGCAAAACAGCGGCGAGCCGGAAAAACCGGACAGCGTCAAACGTTCCGAGCTGATTGCCAAACCGGCTGCCGACAAAGCGGCAAAAACCTTTACCGAATTTCATTCCGTTCAGGAAAATCCGGACAGCATTCAACCGGAAAGCATTGCGGAAATTCCGGATAGTGTTCAGGTGAGGATTGAACAAGAGCGCAAAGCGTTTCAAGACAGCATCATTTTGGAAAAGAAGCATGCCAATTTAAAAGCTTCCGAGAAGCTTATGCTTTATGTTATTGCCCATTTTGAAGGAATGAAAAGCCGGGCCTATTATGACAAGGCCGCCAAAATCTGGACAATTAATCTCGGCAACACCATTCGACCTGACGGCAAGCCGGTGAGACCGGGCGATTGTATCCGTACGGAAGAGCAGGCTTTGGAATATGTAAGCGCCCACATTGACAACAAGATGTCGGAAGATATGGTCAAATACCTGCCGCTGGACCAGATGACACAAGCCGAAATCGCCATTATGGGAAGTTTGTTCTACAATTGCGGCACCGGTATTTTGCACGACAGGAAAGGCAACCCCAAACAGTTTGCCCTGACGGCATCCGAATATTTTACGACACGCGGCGACAGCATCAGCAAAGAATTTGACAAGGCGTTTATGAATTACTGCCATGTAAAAGGTTCCGTCAACAAAGTGCTGCAGGAACGGCGCAAGAATGAACTGACTTTTCTGCACGGGGAAGTGCAGATTACGGTTGATGAGCAAACCAATATCGACGAGAATATCGTTAATTTGAAAAATGCCACGCTTGGCAGTTTGTACGGCTGCCGCGGAGACCCGGAAACAATTATGGAACGTTTCAGCGAAGAATCGCGCTATCATTGTCCGACAGATTCTCTGAAAGTCGCAATTGACCGAGAACTGGCTCAAAAGACTTATGTTAAGCGGGCCCGGCCGACACCTCGTCCAAAAACGACCGCTCAAAAAAGGCCTTCCTCCCGGAGCCGCGGCGGCAGATAATATTACAAACCCCGGAAAATACCGGGGTTATTTTCATCCACAAAAAAACAGGCTTTGCACTTCAGAGTGCAAGGCCTGTTTTTCACATATTTAAATTTTTTCTTTGACAATAGCGGAAATTTTTCCGTCTTCCGCCGACCACAGAACCGTTCCGGCTTTTTTGGCAGAGACAAACCCTGCACGGCTCAGCCGTTTGATTCCCTGCCCGTCAACCGAGCAATAACCGGAAAAATCATCCGTTTTGACCAGCAGAATTATCTTCCCCTTATGGTTGATAATATGCATTTCCTGACATCCCGGCATAATCGGTTCGTCTTTGCCGGTTTCATCCAGCTGATACAGCTTATTCTGTTTGGTAATGCTGTATCCGCAGGCCATGGGCCAAATTCCGTCTTTGACTCCTTCGGTAGCCGAGCGAATTGTCAGGCTGTCCAAATCAAATGCGCGGTGAGCACCGTCAACGATTGTCTCCAGATAGCGCCGTTCTCTCTCATCAGCCGTTACCGGATAGTAGCGGTGGATGGCAAAAGAATCACAACGCGTCAAAGACTGGCCGTTGTTGCGGTAAAGCGCGATGTTGTCTCCGGTTCGGGCTATGATAAAGAAGGCGTTTCCGTCAATTTCATCATAGTCTTCAATTGCCAGAGAAGACCCGAGACTGTCACACAGCTGAAGCTTTCCGGCTTCTGTTTTTTTAATGATTAAACCTTGACCGATCGGGGTTCCCTCAACAGTCTTTCCACTCTCTCCACGGCAGCTTGCAAAAAGTGCCACACCAGCCAGAACGCATCCGACCCAAAAGATTTTTTTCATAATTAAATAAAGTTTAGGTGAAACAAAAAAATATCTTAATACTAAATTTTATTGAATACACAATAACATAAACGAAACAGAATGTCGACAAAATTTTCACAGTTTTTCTAAAATTTCACATTTACTCGGCTGCAAAAAACTTGATCGGCCGCCGGTTTTATTTTATGTTCGGAACAAAGCAACTGATTGAGGTTTATGATGGACGACAAATATATTCAACTTTCGCAAAAGCAGACGGAAAAAGCCCGGATGGTCATTTCCTCACTGAACCTTATTGAGATTTGGGAGAAAGCCGGAGCAACGATCAATCCGGTCGGTTCTTTCAGAATCGGTGTTTTGGCCAAGCACCGCGACATTGATTTTCATATTTACACCGACAGTTTGGACATTGGCCGGAGCTTTGCGATTATAGCCGAGCTTTGCCGTCACAAAGGCATAAAGAAATGCACTTTTGCCAATTTGGCGGAAACCGACGAATGCTGTTTTGAGTGGCATCTTTATTATGAAGACGATGAAGCGCAAACCTGGCAGATTGACCTGATTCAAATAAAAAAAGGCTCTTTCTATGACGGCTATTTTGAAAAAACAGCCGAAAAAATAATCGCCGCCATGACCGAAGAACAGCGCAAAACAATCCTGCGCTTGAAATTTGAAACGCCGGACGAACTTAAAATAAGCGGCATTGAATATTACAAAGCGGTTATTCAGGACGGCGTGCAAACCTCGGAAGATTTGCTGCGCTGGCGGCAGACATACCGCTTTGACGGCATCATTGAATGGTAACCTCCCTGTTTCAATGTTGCCTCACCTAAAGTCTGGCTTCAGAAAAGATGATTTTCCCCAATAAAAATTATGGGCCCGACGTTTTTGATTAATGACTTATAAAACCTTTTCGGATATAATAATTTCGTTATTAATCAGGAGAGGATGATACTATGAAGAAATTGTTTTTCAGTATGCTATTCTCTGTCTTAGCGATTAATTCGGCAATGGCAGCAGCGGGGACTCCTGCGGCGCCTGCGACTACCGGCTTCTGGAGTCATTTTGAAGGGATGAATGCCCTGACCGTGGTTTTTGCAAGCTTGTGTATTTTTGCGATTGCTTATCGCTTTTACGGAGTATTTATTGCAAATAAAGTCTTACGCCTGGATGCCAACCGCACCACACCGGCGGTAAAATATGCCGACGGGCATGACTATGTCAAAACCAACAAAAACGTTTTATTCGGACATCACTTTGCCGCAATTGCAGCCGCCGGACCGCTGGTCGGACCGGTTTTGGCCGCTCAGTTCGGTTTTATGCCCGGAGCCTTGTGGATTCTCATCGGCTGCGTTTTAGGCGGCGCCGTTCACGATATGGTGGTTATTTTCGCCTCCGTCCGCCACAAAGGCGAGAGTCTGGCAACCATTGCCGAAAGGGAAATTGACCCGTTTACCGGAACAATCGCCGGGTTTGCGGTTTTGTTTATTCTTATTCTGACACTGGCCGGTTTGTCTCTGGCCTGCGTCAGCGCCATGCATAATGCGCCGTGGTCGCTGTTCATTGTTGCGATTACCATGCCGATTGCCATTCTGATGGGCCTGATTATGCGCTATAAAGAAAACGGCGTTATGCTGGCCAGCATCATCGGCATCACCCTGCTGGTTATCGGTATTATCTCGGGGCATGGCCTGATGCAGGAAGATGTTTTGGGCTGGATGTTCAACTGGGACAAAGACACCGTTTCAATCGCCATTCCTCTGTACGGCTTTATTGCTTCGGTTCTGCCGGTCTGGCTGCTTCTGGTTCCGCGGGATTATCTGTCCACCTACCTTAAAATCGGTACAATTCTGATGCTGGCTCTGGGCATTATTTTCGTTCAGCCGGACATCATGATGCATATGTTTACCCCGTTTGACCAAGGCGGCGGCCCGGTTATCAACGGTCCGGTTCTGCCGTTTATTTTCATTACCATTGCCTGCGGCGCAATCTCCGGTTTCCATGCAATTATCGGCACCGGAACGACACCGAAAATGATCGGCAACGAAAGAGAAATTCTGTTTGTCGGTTACGGTGCAATGCTGACCGAAGGCTTTGTGGCGATTATGGCTTTGATTGCCGCCTGCACCATGATGCCGGGCGACTATTTTGCGATTAACGCCTCCCATGACGCTTATCAGGCTTTGCTGGCTGCGCACCCGAATTTTGCAGTAACCGATCTGCCCTATTATGAAGAGCATATCGGCCTTGACCTGCACGGACGCACCGGCGGTGCCGTTTCTCTGGCTGTCGGCATGGCTCACATCTTCCGCAATCTGCCGTATATGGACCATTTGGTTGCCTATTGGTATAACTTTGCAGTGATGTTTGAAGCCGTGTTTATTCTGACCGCTGTTGACGCCGGAACCCGCGTCGGCCGCTTTTTCCTGCAGGAAATGCTGGGCAAGGCTATGCCGAAATTCAACGATAAGGAATGGATGCCGGGCATTGTCATTACCAGTGCCGTTTTCACTTTTCTGTGGGGATATCTGGTTTACACCGGAAACATCAGCACCATCTGGCCGCTGTTCGGCTTAAGCAATCAGCTGCTGGCCGCCTGTGCTTTGATTGTCTGCACCACCATGCTGCTCCGCCTGAATCGCGGCAAATACACGCTGGCCGTTGCCATTCCGGGTATTTTCATGGTGGTTGTAACCTTCTGGGCCGGATATTTGCAGGTATTTGAACAATATCTGCCGAAAGACCAGAATCTGTTGGCTATCTTAGGCTGCATCGTCATGTTCCTGATGATTGTCGTTTTGGCCGGCGCTTTCCGCAAGTGGATTCAGCTTATGCGGATTAAGACGACGGTTAAAGACGCCTACGGCGAAGAAGTCAAGGCTCTGGCCGTTGAATAACGGTTCCGTCTGCAGATAAAAGCAAACCCCCGGCACAATCCGGGGGTTTGTTGTTTAATGACAATCAATAACCGACGGCAAACCAGCTGACATAACCTTGACGACGACCTGTATCATTAGAATCCACATAGCGAATTTTAAAGGAAGAAGTTGATATTCCGACAGCCATAGCAACATAGTTCGTATCATTAGAATGGTTAGTCGGCTGTTCATAAGGTGTAAGAATCACAGTTGCCGGGACAGAAGAGAAAGATTTATTGAAATACACCGTCATATCACTATTTGTCGTAACGTTCACTTTCCCGCCTTGAAAGATTAAGCCGGTACCTTTGTCTTTGTACCACCAGTTACTGCTGTTTTTGGAATATTCGGAAAGATTGGACTGGGTTATGCAGTTGTATTTGTTTTCAAACGGGCATTTGACGGCCGTTCCCAAACAGCCCGACGTTGAAGACAGGTTATACCCGAGAGAGGAGCACGATGGCTGAGCACCGCAGGTCTGGGCATAAGCATTGCCGACAATCGCCGAGGTTAAAA
>OGHH01000859.1_pt1 | contig 27474 bp, 28 predicted proteins | sample 1571471 | NCBI WGS metagenome assembly OGHH01 (sample SAMEA2581936, study PRJEB24529) | metagenome | biome: Human gut stool | place: China | collected 2011
TTTAGTGATGATATGGATGTGGTGGTATTCCGACCGTCGTTTCTTACCCGTGCAACTGACTTTTTTCTTTTTCTTTCAACTTCATTATTTTCAGCGTTCGTTTGTTTTTCCTTGTTTATTGCAAGGAAAAGGCCGAATGCCGGTTGCTATCCTTTTGATGGGAGTTCTTTTTAATGTTCTGAATGGTTTTATGCAGGGTGAATGGATATTTTATCTTTCTCCTGCAGATAGGTATACTTCTCAATGGTTTGCTGCGCCGCAATTTATATTAGGTACAGTTCTGTTTTTTGTAGGTATGGGTATTAATTGTCATTCCGACTATATAATCCGGCATCTTCGAACCCCGGGGGATACCCGTCATTATCTTCCTTCCGGAGGCTTGTACCGTTATGTCACTTCAGCTAATTATTTCGGTGAGATAGTGGAGTGGACAGGATGGGCCATACTTACATGGTCTCTTTCGGGAACCGTGTTTTTATGGTGGACTTTTGCCAATCTTGTACCTCGTGCCAATGCTATCTGGCATCGTTATCGCGAAGAGTTCGGTGAGGCGGTCGGTAGTCGGAAACGTATCTTTCCATTTATATATTAATTGATTCTTTTCAAGAAAACACGGATGCTTATGAATATAGATACAGATGTAACAATGAATTTCTTTTCCGGTGAAAGAAAATCGGGAACTGTTTCTAAACTTTTTACTCCTGTCCGTATCGGTCCGTTGACTTTGCGCAATCGTACTATTCGTTCGGCTGCTTTCGAAGGTATGTGTCCCGGAAATGCTCCTTCCCAGATGTTACTCGATTATCATCGTTCAGTGGCGGCAGGCGGTATTGGCATGACAACGGTGGCCTATGCCTCTGTTGCGAAAAGCGGACTTTCGTTTCCTCGTCAGCTTTGGCTTCGTCCGGAGATTATTCCCGGATTACGTGAAGTGACGAATGCCGTTCATAGAGAAGGGGCGGCTGCCGGCATTCAGATAGGGCATTGTGGTAATATGTCCCATAAGAGTATTTGTGGGGTGACACCTATATCTGCTTCTTCGGGTTTTAATATTTATTCGCCTACATGGGTTCGCGGGATGAAGAAAGAAGAGATACCGGAAATGGCACGCGCGTATGGTCGTGCAGTAAATATGGCTCGTGAAGCAGGTTTTGATGCGGTCGAAGTACATGCCGGCCACGGTTATCTGATCAGCCAGTTCCTTTCACCTATCACAAACAAGAGAACTGACGAGTTCGGCGGCTCTGCAGAAAACCGTGCAAGATTTGCAAAGCTGGTTATCGAGGAGGTTCGTAAGCAGGTTGGACCTTTCTTCCCTATCTTCGTCCGTATCAGTGCCGACGAGCTTATGGAAGGTGGAAATACTCTTGAGGATACACTTGAGTACTTACAGTACTTCGAGAAGGAGGTAGACGTATTCGACGTATCTGCCGGTCTTAACGGATCTATCCAGTACCAGATTGATGCAAACTACTTACCTGACGGATGGCGCTCATTCATGGCAAAGGCTGTAAAAGAGAAATACAACAAGCCATGTATCACAGTAGGAAATATCCGTGACCCACAGGTAGCCGAGGATATCCTTGCAGGAGGCGATGCTGATTTCATCGGTATGGGCCGTGGACTTATCGCTGATCCTGAGTGGGTTAACAAGGTGGAATTCGGAAATGTGTGCGATATCAGAAAATGTATCTCATGTAACATCGGATGCGCAGGACACAGAATCGGTCTCAACCAGCCAATCCGCTGTACAGGTAACCCTGCCGTAAACAGCGGTGAGGATTACATGAAGACAAAGGTAAACAAGCCTTGCAACGTAGTTGTAATCGGTGGTGGTACAGCAGGTCTTGAGGCAGCATGTACAGCAGCAGAGGTTGGATGTACCACTTTCCTTATTGAGAAAAAAGCTGAGCTTGGCGGTCTTGCATCAGTTATCTCTAGGATTCCTGACAAGAAGCGTCTTGCTGACTTCCCTAACTACATGATTCACCGCGCAGGCAAGCTTCACAACCTGTTTGTTTTCAAGAATACAACAGCAACAGTTGATATGGTAAAGGCCTTAAATCCTGATATCATTGTAAACGCAACAGGCTCTGTACCTACTCTCCCACCTATCACAGGTCTTCACGACCTCGTTGACAAGGATGGCTCAAACGTAGCTACAGTCCTTAAAATGATTGAGCGCATCAACGAGTATCCGGAGGATATGAAGGGACAGAAAATCGCCATCATCGGCGGTGGTGCCGTAGGTCTTGACGTGATGGAATTCTTCACAGAAAGAGGCGCAGAGGTAACAATGGTTGAGATGCTTCCAATGATTGGAAACGGACTTGACCCTGTCACAAAGTGTGACACAAACGCAAAAATGGCAAAATACGGTGTAAAACAGATGACCAACACTGCTCTGCAGGAGGTTAAGAATGACCGTTTCATCGTAAAGAATCCAGAGGGTGAGATTGAGGAAATCCCATTTGATTATGGATTCATCTGCCTTGGTATGAGAGCCAACACACCTGTTCTTTCAGAGATTGATGAGGCTTTCAGTGATACCAATGTTGAAATCGTAAATATCGGAGACAGCAAGCGTGCCCGCAGAATCATCGAGGGTACAGAGGAAGGTAGAAATATCTTAAACGTGCTTGCCCGTCACGATTATTTATAAATTCTCCTTTAAAATAATAAACCTATAAAAACTCCTAAAAAACAACAGCTCGCGTGAAACCGCGAGCTGTTGTTTTATCATATTCCTGTATAACAGGAAGCTATCTAATAATATTGTAATAAGAACTTAAATCTAGCTGAAGAACAGTTTCTTCACATCATCAACCGGCATATCCTGTCCTGTGTAAAGCTTGAATGCGGCGACGCCCTGCCATAAGAGCATTCCCTTTCCGCCTACGCATGTGCAGCCTGCCTCTTTTGCTTCACGAAGAAGCTTTGTCTCCTCCGGATTGTAAACTGCATCTGCAACTACAAGCCCCGGTCTGAAAGCTGAAAGATCTTTTACCACGCTCTGATCATCCAGAGGCTTCATGCCAACGATTGTTGCATTTGCAAAGATATCGCTTGACTGGATTTCCTCTGTCATCTTGGCTGTATCATCAATATCGTATACATTTACAACACATTCGGGAACTGCTTTTTTGATCTTCTCTGCAGTCTGTAGTGTACGCTCGAAGAAGGCATCATTTTTGTTGAAAATAGTAATCTCACGAGCTCCGTCCAATGCGCACTGCACCTGGATAGCTGTAGCGGCTCCGCCGCCTCCGGCAACTGTGATTTTCTTGCCTTTGATGTCAATTCCGTGATCCTTTAAGTTGTGTACGAATCCCTCACCATCTGTGATGTATCCTGTAAGCTTGCCGTTGTCATTTACTATAGTGTTTATGGCTCCGATAATCCGGGCTGCCGGTGAAAGCTCGTCCATGTACTTTGCAGCCTCTACCTTATCAGGCATAGTCACATTACATCCACGCATGTTGAAGGTCTTCATTGCTGCAATAGCATCCTTAACCTTATCTTCTTTTATATCAAATGCAACGTATGCATAGTCCAGACCGAGTTTTTCAAAACTGTAATTGTACATAGCCGGTGAACCAGAATGACCGACCGGTGATCCTATGAGTGCTAATAAGCCTGTGTGACCTGAAATACGCTTTTCCATTGTAAATCCTCCTAAGTGTTTCGTTTTGTACTATGATAACTCTTTTATAAGACATGCGCAAGCACTTTTTTCATTTAAAGGTTTAAAGTGTTAAAGTTTATTTATAATTGTAATTTTTATAAATTTTTGATATGATTGAATTATCAAAATGTATTTATAAAAGGGGGATTTATGCCAGAATTATAAGGAGAATTACAATGTTTGAAGTCAATGGTATAGCTTCGAATATGAGTATAATACTTCTCCTATTGCCATGTAAGCTTCGATCATACAAAAAGGAGAGTATCGCTACTCTCCTTTTTGTATCTAAAAATTAAAATTAATATTTTTCTTATTTGTTCTTACTTGTTTTTTTTGACTTACAGAAGCTTTGATTTCTTTTAGCAACCTAGCCTTTTCTCTTTCAAGTTCAGAAACAGACATTTTCTTATATTTTTTTGGTATTGTTAATACGTCATTTTCATATGCAATCATAATCTGTTACCTCCTTAAACTTTATGTCAAAATTAATATGTAAATTTTCCAATGCTTTTATTTGTGCCTCTTCTTCATTATAACCAATTTTTAAAAAACCTTCAACAACCAATTTATAGTAGTCCTCATTTATTCTTTCATTTGCAGAATACATATATAATTTTCCATTATGACATGCTACAATTCCAACAACATAATTATGATCATAATTTGAATTAAAATCCGCTATACTTGGTGGAAAACTATCCGGATGAGAATGAATTGTTATTATATTTTTACATGATTGAATTTTTTTAATTATCTTGTTTGAATAAATAATTCGTTTTTTTACTAAAGAATTTGTCTCTTCAGCAATTACTCTAATTTCATCTAAATCAATCCAATACATATCTTCAAATTCTGTTCCAGATCTATGTATTAACATATTCTTAGCTAATTTATATAAAAGTCTGCTTAACTCTGCATTATCTGCTATATTATCAAATTTACGTTTATACTCACCACTGTTAATATAAGCTGAATTTACTATAGTTTCCTTGTTTCTTCCCTTTCTCTGTTGTTCCATCATTCCCCCTTACAAAAGCTTTAAAGTCTCTTAACGAGACATGCCTTTCCTCATCTTTATATATTCACGAAATACAGGCCGGATTGGATCAGAAATATCCTCCGGAATATCATCCACATCGAAAAACTTAAGCTCCTCGACTTCCTCCTCCTGACGCTTTATCGTGCCATGATATTTGCGGCATATGTATATGATTTCCACATTATAGACTTCATCACCATTCGGATAGATGTAGTGTGTTTCCTCGCCTGAATTGATATAAAACAGCTCCATCTCGTCTGCAACAAGTCCCATCTCCTCAAAAAGTTCTCTTTTTGCAGCCTCCTCAACCGTCTCTCCAAGCTCTATAGAACCGCCTGCGTAGCCCCACTGGTGATTGTCTGTACGCTTTCCGAGAAGCACCTGACCGTTTTCATTTTCAACGATGATGCTCGCTCCCGCCTGCAGTAAAGGGGCATGTCCGACCACCTTTCTAAGATCCATTATATAATTGCTCATTTTGTGTCCTCTCTTATTATCCCATCAAGCAAAAAATCCGCTGTACTATAATACCTATAGTATAGCGGATTTCAAATTTGTTTTCCATATATAAAGCACATAAAATTCATCAGCTCACAGCCCTGTATTCCTCAAGCGCTTCCTTAGCCCTTGGTGTAAGCTGCCGTGGAACCGAAATCTCAACAGTCACATACTGGTCTCCCTTTACTGAAGGATTCTTCATGCTCGAAATACCCTTGCCCTTGAGACGGATCCTGCTGCCGCCCTGTGTACCTGCCTTGATGCTGCACTCCACATCTCCGTAAAGAGTGTGAACACGTGCCTTGCCGCCAAGTGCGGCTGTAGTAAACGGAACACGGATTGTACTGTATACATTCTGCCCTTTTCGCTCAAACTCACTGCTCGGTGTCACATTTACGTTGAGAAGCACATCTCCGGCAGCACCACCGTTTCTGCCCGGATTTCCCTGTCCTTTAAGTCTGACTGTCTTGCCCGACTCGATTCCTGCCGGAATATGGATGGACAGATTAGAAACCTTGCCTGTGGACGGATCCTGTAACGAAATAGATTTCTCACATCCGAAAACAGCCTCGTCAAATGAAATCGTAAGGTCAGCCATAACATCAGAACCCTTGCGACCGGCTGAACTTCTGCCACCTGAGAAATTACTCCAGCTACCGCTATTTCCGGTAAATCCACTGTTACCACTTGTACTCCAGCCACTGTGATTACCGCCACCATGTGAAAACATATCTCCGAACATTGAGAAAATATCATCCATATCCCCGGAGCCGTTCTCAAAATGAAATTCCTGATGTGTAAATGGTCCGCCATTTGAGCTGTATGAACCACTGAAAGAACCATTGCCGCCGAAGCCGCCAAAGCCACCGAAGCCACCCTGTGCAGCCTGTCTTGCAGCCTCCTCGGAAAAGCCCTCCTGCAGACCAGCAAAGCCAAACTCATCATAGAGCTTACGCTTTTTCTCATCACTTAATACATTGTATGCCTCCGTGACATCCTTGAACATCTCCTCAGCGTGCGGATTGCCTGCATTGGTATCAGGATGATACTTCTTTGCCAGCTTACGATAAGCCCTCTTTATTGCCTCTTTATCCGCACTCTTGTTCACTCCGAGAGTCTCATAATAATCTCTCTTTGCTGCCATTATACTCACCTGCCTTTCTATTTACCTGTAACAATTTATCATCATAATTAAACAATATACATTACACCATATAGTATAAGCGGACTGCACAGGCAGCCCGCTTATCATTTGCAATATCTGATTATCCCTCAATGGAGATACATTTCTTTTCCTCAACCTGTGGTTTAGGCTGCTTCTTTGGAATATCCAGGCGAAGGATTCCATGCTTGAAGGATGCCTTTATGTCATCCTGCTCAATCTCGTCACCCACATAGAAGGTTCTCTGACAGCTTCCTGAGTAGCGCTCTCTGCAGATATACTTCTTGCCATCTTCCTCTTTCTGATCTTTCTCTAAGCCTTTCTCTGCTGTAATGGTCAGATAACCATTCTCTAAAGAAGCCTTAATCTCATCCTTTTTGAATCCCGGAAGATCCATCTCAAGCTCATAGCCTTTATCGCTTTCCTTGATATCGGTGAGCATCATTCTCTTTCCGTTGTGTCCGTATAATTTCTTCTGTGCCTTCTGTACGTCCCTGTCATCAAACCAAGGATCATTGAACCATGGATCACTGAAAAATGTATCAAATAAGTTGTTGTTTGTAGTTGTTAATAACATAGGTCATACCTCCTTATATACCTGTAACTTTCCTTTTGGAAATTTGCTTTCTTTTGTTTACAAGTATGTTATAGCACTATTATTAGCACTCGTCAATAGTGAGTGCTAATAAAAATTATAAACTTTTTATTAACCATTACAGCACAACCTTATCTTCTGCGGATAATACTGCAGCACCATACACAGCTTCATCTTATCTACCCTGTTCCAGTCTTTCTTTGATACCTGCTGCTCATTCATTGTATATGGTATAACAAAGGACGCCTCCTCACCGGCATTAAGCTTTATCTCCAAAGCTTCCAAAGTTGGATTTAATTTAAAAAACAGCTCCATGTCATACTGATTACCTTTGGTTTCCATTTCAAACGCAAGGCTTGTAAGATCAAGTGATGTTGTATCGTCCTTTACTTTGGTAACTGACAAGGTTATAAAACCCACACGCACACTGTCGAAAGGATATTCTGAACCATCATCCGTCTGATCATATGCATAATCAGGACATTTTTCTTTTAGGAGACTGCCATCGCCCCAATCCCATCCGGTCTGCTTTATCTCATAATTTCCAAGCTTAATAGTGTCATTGTCTGTATATGTGATGACCTTTGGGGATGGATAGCAATGATTCAGATAAACAATCCTTGCCAAAACAGCAATCATCACAATTCCTATGAGCATTCCCGAAAAAAGCCTTACTTGTTTTGATTTTCTTTGCTTCATAATAAATTCTCCTCGTTACTTCAATTTAAACCTTCCGCTGTCCACCAGATAGATTACATCGGATAGATTTTCAAGCTCATCCTTATCGTGAGAGCTAAGCAGTATAAGACTTCCTTTATCACGCATATCCCTTATGATTTCTGACAGTTTTTCCTGTCCCTCCTTGTCCAGGGCGTTAAAAGGTTCATCCAGCAAAAGAAGCTTTGGTTCCTCCATAATGGCACAGGCAATTCCCAGCCTCTGCTTCATTCCAAGAGAATATTTTCTATACTTTCTCTTATCCTGCGGGTTCAGTCCAACCGTTTCAAGTGCCCCACTTATATCAACTTCACCTTTATTTATTGATGCAAGCATTTTTAGATTGTCATAGCCTGTATAACTATCTATAAATGCAGGATTCTCAATAAGCATACCTATCTTTTCCGGAAAAGCCATATTTTTTCCAAGCACCTTGCCGTCAATACTGATGGTACCGCTTGTAGGATACATAAGTCCGCTTACCGCTCTCATCAGCATTGTCTTGCCGGAGCCGTTTACGCCCTGAAATCCATATATATTACCACTTTCCAGTGTCATGCATACATCATCGAGTACCAGAGCATCCTTTATCTTTTTAGAAACATGTTCTATCTCTATCTTCATAAAATACCTCACAAAATATTTTTTCTATTAAAATACACACTTCCGAGCACAACAGAAACCACCATCACAATAATGCAGCTTATTATTCCGGCAGCCGCATCCATTCCGAGCGCACAGATTCTGTTGTTTCTGATGATCATAAGATAATTTCCCATAAGAAACGGACTCACCCAGTAAACAGATACCACAAGATAAACTATGGAAACAATATATCCAGCGATCGCACCGGCAAAAATACTGATAGTAAGCTGCACCATCGCAATTGTACAGGCGCATAACATTGGCAGTATCAGCCATACAAGCACTTCATTTCCGGTCGAAAACTGCTGCATATCTATTCCCATTTCCATAAGCATATCATCAGGCTTTGTGCTCCACTTCCCGATTGCACATGTCACAGTCGCAAGAACCAGTATCATTGCAGCATAATACATAATCACATTTATGACCGTCCATATGTACTTACTCCATAACCACTTAAACCTGCTGCCGGACAATATCAGTGTCTTTTTGCCTGCACCATACAAATCTGACGATGGATAAAATCCTACCACAAAAAATAAAAACGCATAAAACAAAAACCATGACACCGGAATGGTGAATACGCTGTCATCTGTCTTTATGTATGGCGGCATACCTTGAAGTATATTTGTAAAGTATGCCAAAAATCCAAGCTCCGGTGAATTCACCTCAAAGTTACTCACTGTGATAAATGAAAAAAATACAAATATGAATACTCCGACTATCCATTTTATCTTGTTTTCCCTAAATCCTTTTCTGATATCATATAAGATCAGATTTGCAAAAATTCTCCTATTCATAAGCAACAAGCTCTTTCTTTACCGCATGTATGTAAAATATAACATTTACCACTATAAGGATAATAAACGCACAGATCACAACCCGGATATCATTTCTAAACGGCGCACTTGGTCTAAGAAACATTACCGGTGATAAACTCACCCTGTTTACAAAATGAACCATGCAGAACACAAATATGTATATGATAAATGGTGTCAGCAGGATCCAGAACCGGTTTCTTACAAAATTAACAGCCCACAACACCGCACAGTTTAAAAGTCCCCAGAAGCAGCCATCAATCAGCACAAAAATCAGATTGTATACAAGTGGATGTGTATAAAATACCCCTGACATGATATCCATTGCCGCTACCGGGAATGTTCCTGTTCCTACCTGTGGTATTACCATCGGAAATACCATTGCAGTAAGCAGAAAGTCAAACACCAATGGTATCATTCCAATAAGCGCACCGCTTACAAATGCAGCCCCATATTTTGCTCTTATATAATCACTCTTCTTTCCTCTTGAAATGATCTGGGCAGCATACCCTGATTTAACATCAAAATAAAAGCTTCTGCCATACGGTATGGCACACAAAGCAGGCATTATCAGATAAAGCAGCAACGGCTGCACACTTGCATTATCCGCACCTATCCATTTCTCATATGCAGACAACGGATACGTGTCAGAGTAAACATACATCCTCCATATCCACACATTTTCCATAAAATGCCATACACATATTGCAAACGCAACACACAATGTGGCAGCAAACAATCTATTTCTAAAAGCACGTTTTATTTCGAGTTTAAATATTCTATTCATAACTACAGCTCCAGTTTAAAATATTTCTTCACCGTATCATTGGTTTTTGAATCTTTGCCCTCTATACAGTAATAGATACATTTAGTATCTTCAGGCATTCCCTCATCCTGAATAATATATCCCAGCTCTGATGTAATACCCTCGCCCTTGCCTAAAACATAATGATATACATCACTTTCATCTCCTCCAAGCCAATAGTTGTCTATATATACACAATCTGAGTTTTCCTGTATTCTCTCCATATCATCCTTGATGGCATACAGAACACCCACATTTCTATTACCTTCAATCTGCTTATCATCTCCATCCTTATAACCGATTGTCAATGTTATAAAAATATAACTATTACCATTACTCAGGTTATAATTTTCATCTATATTTCCTTCACAGCTATCTTTCAAATAATCCGCAACCGTATCCTTATTTCTGTTTCCAAACTCTGTGGTATGCTCATACTTTTCAATTTTATAAGTAATTCCATTTATCTCAATTGTATCATCAACTGACACGATGTCGTCTTTGTTAACATACTCCGCATCCTGCACATACGTAGCCGGAGTCTGGTCTACTACACCGGTGTCACCTTCTGTCTTTGAATCCTCATCCTTTACAATACCTGATTTTCCCTCTAGCCCGGCATTTGATTGTGAACATGCTGAAAGCCCCACTGCCATCATGATCACTGCCATTATTGCTGTAATTTTCTTTTTCTTCATAGTTTCTTCTCCTTGATTGATTGCTGATGTTTAATTGTTATGATAATTATAAACCTGTGATGTGTCATAGTTGTAAAATAAAAAATCCATTGCAATTTTAATTATTGCAATGGATTTTTGTCATGACTTTACAATCAACCTATTTATCAGAATATCTTTTTATTAAGTCTATTTACTTATCCGATACCACCTTACAGCGCTTCTTATGAAATGCAATTCCGTATTTAATGATATTGCATCTGCCCTCTTCACGAAGTACAGCATCATATCTGCGTGTATTTATCTGATTCATTGCATCTTCACAAGATTTATCCAATCCTTGAAAAGACGTTGCATATTTGACCTCTATGATAATTCCCGAATCAGGATCCTCCGGTTTTATGATAATGTCACTGAATCCATCCCCTGATTCCCTGTTAGATTTGATCAGCCAGTTCGGATTGCTTCCTCTCAAAAGGCCAAGCAAAAGACCATGGTAGAAATTTTCTTTCTGTCTATCGCGAGCCTTAGTGTCCAGAATACTTATCATACGATCCATGATTATATTGAGCTGTCTCTGAATCTTTTCGGTGTCAGCCTCAAGAATAGCCTTTGACAGCACTCTGATCTCATCATTGTCCTTTGCTACAACTTCCTTGAACCATTCCTGTATCTGCAGAATAAAAACTTCTCTGACCTCTTTGTTTGGGATAACAAGTTTAAGTGCATAATTCTCACTATCCGGCAATTTCACTTCACCTACTTTTGTCAGGTATCCTGTAGTAAAAAGTACACTCCATATATTATCTATATTTTTGTCTATTTCATTGTAAGTAAGTTCAAGATGAACCACTTTTTCAATAGACTCTCCGGCAATTAAGCGCTCAACCTCATCCTTGGTTGTCGAATCAGCTATATTTATAAGGCGTCTTACAAGGCTGTTTCCGCTACTGTTTATCCAGTAAGTCTGTGGTCTGGCAGTTGGATTAGCAACAAGATTGTCCACATAATTTATAACATCCCAAGGACAGTATACATCCACATTACCAAAATGATAACCATCATACCACTCCTTTGCCTCTTCAAAATGTGATGCCAGTCCATAGTCTGCAAGAAGATTTTTCACCTCATCATCCGAAAATCCAAACTGCTCGTCAAATCTGGCATCAAGAATCGATAAAACTTTAAAATTATTTATTCCGGTAAAAATGCTTTCTTTCGAGATACGAAGACACCCTGTAAGAATTGCAAATTGTAAATAATCATTTGTTTTTAAAACTTTTCCCAAAATACCTCTGATAAGCTCGACCATTTCATCGTAGTAACCGTGCTGGAATGCTTTATCCAGCGGTACATCATATTCGTCTATTATAAAAATAGTATTCTTGCCATAGTGTTTAGTCAAAAGCTGAGATAACACTTTTAATGATGAAATAACCACACCATCACTCATATGATATTTTCCATCTTTAATCTGTATAATTCCCTGATACTGCTCTTTTTCATTTTTACTGAGCTTATCACTATTCATTAGGAACGAAAATCCATTTGCTATTTCACCTATTATCTGGACAAGTGCATCATATGCCCTGTCAAACGTTAACCCGTTAACATCTTTAAATGATATAAACACAACCGGATATTTCCCCATGTATTCATTGCATAAAGCTGTATTTTGTGAAATATACAAGCCATCAAATATAGATTTATCCGTACCTATTTGAAAAAAGCTCTTAAACATACTCATATTAAGAGTCTTGCCGAAACGACGCGGACGGGTAAAAAGATTTACTTCTCCCCAATTTTGCAGGAGCTGCTCTATAAGCCTCGTTTTATCTATATAATAAAAGCCCGATTTTCGTATTTTTTCAAAATTATCTATTCCAACCGGTAATTTTAATGTTCTATCCATCAAAGCCTCCATAAAAAAATCCGCTATAACTGTTAATCATAGTATAGCGGATTATTTTATAAAATACAATAATTGTGTTATTGGGTTCTCTTTTACATCCTACTGACCTTTCCATCCTCTATCTTCATGACCTCATCACACAATATTTCTATATCCTCATGTATGTGACTGGCTAAAATAACCAGTCTTCCCTGCTTTTTGAGATCAAGCAGTATTTCTCTTATATCATTTACACCTATACTATCAAGTGCATTCATCGGCTCATCCAGTATAAGAATGTCCGGATTTTCCATCATAGCCTGTGCAAGGCCAAGTCTTTGTTTCATTCCAAGCGAATAATTCTTTACTGATTTTTTATCGTCCGGATCCAAACCAACAGTTCTGATACATTTTCTTATATCATCATCTGTTATCGTTCCTCGTATTGATGCAAGATACTTCAAATTTTTAAAACCTGAATAATGTGGTAAAAATCCGGGATTTTCAATTATAAAACCTATATTTTCCGGAAAATCCACATCTTATGGTCTTTATGCAGTTACATGGTGCGCAGCCGCAAAGGAATCGAAATGCTGATCAATCTGATAAATATCAGCTATTCCGCAATGAAGCTTTTGCCTTATGTCGATGATAAATTTGCCAGCTACAGAAATAAAAGTATTCAGGATTTCAGATTTGCCCTAAGCGAAGGAATTCGCCGCCAGGTATTTTTTGCCACTTTCGTACAGAAAGTCGAAACCCAGATAAAATCAACCTCTGTGATAAATGCCTTAAAACAAGCATTTTCGCAAAATATAAGTCATCTATAAAGTTGTAAAGTGGTGTACATTTTATATAGATCAATTAAAAGCTTACTCATAAATACAAAAAAACATTGCAATTTTAATAATTACAACAGATTTTTGTCGTTATTTTACCCCCACTGACAAACGAATGAAAATACTACTGTTCCTATAAAACAAACCAACCATATACTTCTTAGTACTTTGTTTTCTTTATAATTCTCCGAACATGGAACCAGCCATTGATCTTGCCGATATTTCAAAATATGTTCCTCCAATGGTTTGTATTCTTTTACTATTATGCTCCACATCAACGCAGTAATATTGACTATCACCGAACTATAATAAACAATCGGTGAGTTTGTCTTATCATAAAAGAAGTAATATGCCATTTTCCACATGAATATAAACCATACACAAGATACAATAATTGTAAATGTACTATCCATTTTCCACTTCAATCCAAACAGTACCAAAGGTAAAAAAGCTAAGATTACAGCTATCGGTAATCCTGCCGCCTTTCCATGTCTGACACCTGATTCCAAATGCCATATCCCCGATAAAAGAACTACAAACGGAATAAGTATCGTTAAATAAATATTCCAAATTAATATTATATTTCTAATTCTGTTGTAATATTTTATTCCCATAATAACACGTCTAATCTTTCTGCAACTCTTCCTGATAATGAATAATGCAATGCCGCTATTTTAGCCTTATCATACAAGTTCATATACATATTATAATAGCATACTGATATAGATAAACCAAATCCTAAAATAGATGTTGTTCCAGCTAATGCACCTAACAGTCCCGTAACATATGTATCTATATATTGCTTTCCGACATCTTCATACTTTAGATCCTCGCATATAGCATTAATCAATGCTTCTGCTGTTACAGCATTTTCATAATTTTTATTAAACGATTCTGCTATCATAGCAGCTCTGGTTACCATCTTATTTGGATTAAAATCCTTTAATCCATAAATCGAATTTAGTGTGTTAAATGACACGATCTTACTATCTGCAATTGATCCAGTCAGACCAACTATATTGTCCACTGCCGACTTATAATCATTTATAAAATTAACCACATTTTCTGAAAACATTGAATATTTAGTCTGCTCAATAAATTTATCATATGCACGAATATCATCATTTGTTATAACATATGCATAAATATTATCAAATCCTGGATTTTCTCTTGTATAGTTGGGATTATCAATATAATGTGACATATACAAATATACAACATATTTGTTGAACTGTTCACTATTATAAACACTACCATACCTATCTAGTGCTACCTGTGTAACATACTTTATTCGTTCATTTTGTTCTTCCACACCTGAAGGTGGATTTCCATCCTGGGAATATAGTGTAATAGTTTCTTGTTTCATTAAAGTATTTTCTATTTTTTGGGTTTCTTTAGATGCATTAGACAATTCATTTACTGACGCCTCAATTCCTTTATAAAAATTTGAATTTTTTCTTGGTAACTGCATTATTTCAGATATATCTTGTGATTGAAATCCCATGCTTTCCCATGCCTTCCCTACCGATGAAATATCATTTAAAATACTTTCCATATCATCTGGATTCAATTTCGTATTATCTGCATATATTGTATTTGTTTGACCCATTACAAATAACCCCATTATTAAGCTAAATATAGCAAGATAAGATAAAAATTTTTTTCTCATATTATTCTCCCTTCATAAATTTTATAATAGTTCTAATTTTAATTATCATAATCAAAACTAATATTTCAATACAATATACGTCAAACGACATTTTGCATATATTTTTGGTCTAAAAATCATAAAATGTATATGCTCTCTATATCAAATAATTTATTATACATCTACTATATAAATTATCAGAAATATTTATTTCACAATTATACAAAATTTCTCATAAATAAAAAATCCGCTTCAACGCTTAGAATTGCAACGGATTTTTTGTAAAATTAGTTACAGCACAACCTTATCTTCTGCGGATAATACTGCAGCACCATATACAGCTTCATCTTATCTACCCTGTTCCAGTCTTTCTTTGATACCTGCTGCTCATCCATTATATACGGTATCACAAAGGACGCCTCCTCACCGGCATTAAGCTTTATCTCCAAAGCTTCCAAAGTAGGATTTAATGCAAAAAACAGTTCCATGTCATACTGATCACCATTGGTTCCCATTTCAAATGCAAGGCTTGTAAGGTCAAGTGATGTTGTATCGTCCTTTACCTTGGTAACTGACAAGGTTATAAAACCCACACGCACACTGTCGAAAGGATATTCTGAACCATCATCCGTCTGATCATATGCATAATCAGGACATTTTTCTTTTAGGAGACTGCCATCGCCCCAATCCCATCCGGTCTGCTTTATCTCATAATTTCCAAGCTTAATAGTGTCATTGTCTGTATATGTGATGACCTTTGGGGATGGATAGCAATGATTCAGATAAACAATCCTTGCCAAAACAGCAATCATCACAATTCCTATGAGCATTCCCGAAAAAAGCCTTACTTGTTTTGATTTTCTTTGCTTCATAATAAATTCTCCTCGTTACTTCAATTTAAACCTTCCGCTGTCCACCAGATAGATTACATCGGATAGATTTTCAAGCTCATCCTTATCGTGAGAGCTAAGCAGTATAAGACTTCCTTTATCACGCATATCCCTTATGATTTCTGACAGTTTTTCCTGTCCCTCCTTGTCCAGGGCGTTAAAAGGTTCATCCAGCAAAAGAAGCTTTGGTTCCTCCATAATGGCACAGGCAATTCCCAGCCTCTGCTTCATTCCAAGAGAATATTTTCTATACTTTCTCTTATCCTGCGGGTTCAGTCCAACCGTTTCAAGTGCCCCACTTATATCAACTTCACCTTTATTTATTGATGCAAGCATTTTTAGATTGTCATAGCCTGTATAACTATCTATAAATGCAGGATTCTCAATAAGCATACCTATCTTTTCCGGAAAAGCCATATTTTTTCCAAGCACCTTGCCGTCAATACTGATGGTACCGCTTGTAGGATACATAAGTCCGCTTACCGCTCTCATCAGCATTGTCTTGCCGGAGCCGTTTACGCCCTGAAATCCATATATATTACCACTTTCCAGTGTCATGCATACATCATCGAGTACCAGAGCATCCTTTATCTTTTTAGAAACATGTTCTATCTCTATCTTCATAAAATACCTCACAAAATATTTTTTCTATTAAAATACACACTTCCGAGCACAACAGAAACCACCATCACAATAATGCAGCTTATTATTCCGGCAGCCGCATCCATTCCGAGCGCACAGATTCTGTTGTTTCTGATGATCATAAGATAATTTCCCATAAGAAACGGACTCACCCAGTAAACAGATACCACAAGATAAACTATGGAAACAATATATCCAGCGATCGCACCGGCAAAAATACTGATAGTAAGCTGCACCATCGCAATTGTACAGGCGCATAACATTGGCAGTATCAGCCATACAAGCACTTCATTTCCGGTCGAAAACTGCTGCATATCTATTCCCATTTCCATAAGCATATCATCAGGCTTTGTGCTCCACTTCCCGATTGCACATGTCACAGTCGCAAGAACCAGTATCATTGCAGCATAATACATAATCACATTTATGACCGTCCATATGTACTTACTCCATAACCACTTAAACCTGCTGCCGGACAATATCAGTGTCTTTTTGCCTGCACCATACAAATCTGACGATGGATAAAATCCTACCACAAAAAATAAAAACGCATAAAACAAAAACCATGACACCGGAATGGTGAATACGCTGTCATCTGTCTTTATGTATGGCGGCATACCTTGAAGTATATTTGTAAAGTATGCCAAAAATCCAAGCTCCGGTGAATTCACCTCAAAGTTACTCACTGTGATAAATGAAAAAAATACAAATATGAATACTCCGACTATCCATTTTATCTTGTTTTCCCTAAATCCTTTTCTGATATCATATAAGATCAGATTTGCAAAAATTCTCCTATTCATAAGCAACAAGCTCTTTCTTTACCGCATGTATGTAAAATATAACATTTACCACTATAAGGATAATAAACGCACAGATCACAACCCGGATATCATTTCTAAACGGCGCACTTGGTCTAAGAAACATTACCGGTGATAAACTCACCCTGTTTACAAAATGAACCATGCAGAACACAAATATGTATATGATAAATGGTGTCAGCAGGATCCAGAACCGGTTTCTTACAAAATTAACAGCCCACAACACCGCACAGTTTAAAAGTCCCCAGAAGCAGCCATCAATCAGCACAAAAATCAGATTGTATACAAGTGGATGTGTATAAAATACCCCTGACATGATATCCATTGCCGCTACCGGGAATGTTCCTGTTCCTACCTGTGGTATTACCATCGGAAATACCATTGCAGTAAGCAGAAAGTCAAACACCAATGGTATCATTCCAATAAGCGCACCGCTTACAAATGCAGCCCCATATTTTGCTCTTATATAATCACTCTTCTTTCCTCTTGAAATGATCTGGGCAGCATACCCTGATTTAACATCAAAATAAAAGCTTCTGCCATACGGTATGGCACACAAAGCAGGCATTATCAGATAAAGCAGCAACGGCTGCACACTTGCATTATCCGCACCTATCCATTTCTCATATGCAGACAACGGATACGTGTCAGAGTAAACATACATCCTCCATATCCACACATTTTCCATAAAATGCCATACACATATTGCAAACGCAACACACAATGTGGCAGCAAACAATCTATTTCTAAAAGCACGTTTTATTTCGAGTTTAAATATTCTATTCATAACTACAGCTCCAGTTTAAAATATTTCTTCACCGTATCATTGGTTTTTGAATCTTTGCCCTCTATACAGTAATAGATACATTTAGTATCTTCAGGCATTCCCTCATCCTGAATAATATATCCCAGCTCTGATGTAATACCCTCGCCCTTGCCTAAAACATAATGATATACATCACTTTCATCTCCTCCAAGCCAATAGTTGTCTATATATACACAATCTGAGTTTTCCTGTATTCTCTCCATATCATCCTTGATGGCATACAGAACACCCACATTTCTATTACCTTCAATCTGCTTATCATCTCCATCCTTATAACCGATTGTCAATGTTATAAAAATATAACTATTACCATTACTCAGGTTATAATTTTCATCTATATTTCCTTCACAGCTATCTTTCAAATAATCCGCAACCGTATCCTTATTTCTGTTTCCAAACTCTGTGGTATGCTCATACTTTTCAATTTTATAAGTAATTCCATTTATCTCAATTGTATCATCAACTGACACGATGTCGTCTTTGTTAACATACTCCGCATCCTGCACATACGTAGCCGGAGTCTGGTCTACTACACCGGTGTCACCTTCTGTCTTTGAATCCTCATCCTTTACAATACCTGATTTTCCCTCTAGCCCGGCATTTGATTGTGAACATGCTGAAAGCCCCACTGCCATCATGATCACTGCCATTATTGCTGTAATTTTCTTTTTCTTCATAGTTTCTTCTCCTTGATTGATTGCTGATGTTTAATTGTTATGATAATTATAAACCTGTGATGTGTCATAGTTGTAAAATAAAAAATCCATTGCAATTTTAATTATTGCAATGGATTTTTGTCATGACTTTACAATCAACCTATTTATCAGAATATCTTTTTATTAAGTCTATTTACTTATCCGATACCACCTTACAGCGCTTCTTATGAAATGCAATTCCGTATTTAATGATATTGCATCTGCCCTCTTCACGAAGTACAGCATCATATCTGCGTGTATTTATCTGATTCATTGCATCTTCACAAGATTTATCCAATCCTTGAAAAGACGTTGCATATTTGACCTCTATGATAATTCCCGAATCAGGATCCTCCGGTTTTATGATAATGTCACTGAATCCATCCCCTGATTCCCTGTTAGATTTGATCAGCCAGTTCGGATTGCTTCCTCTCAAAAGGCCAAGCAAAAGACCATGGTAGAAATTTTCTTTCTGTCTATCGCGAGCCTTAGTGTCCAGAATACTTATCATACGATCCATGATTATATTGAGCTGTCTCTGAATCTTTTCGGTGTCAGCCTCAAGAATAGCCTTTGACAGCACTCTGATCTCATCATTGTCCTTTGCTACAACTTCCTTGAACCATTCCTGTATCTGCAGAATAAAAACTTCTCTGACCTCTTTGTTTGGGATAACAAGTTTAAGTGCATAATTCTCACTATCCGGCAATTTCACTTCACCTACTTTTGTCAGGTATCCTGTAGTAAAAAGTACACTCCATATATTATCTATATTTTTGTCTATTTCATTGTAAGTAAGTTCAAGATGAACCACTTTTTCAATAGACTCTCCGGCAATTAAGCGCTCAACCTCATCCTTGGTTGTCGAATCAGCTATATTTATAAGGCGTCTTACAAGGCTGTTTCCGCTACTGTTTATCCAGTAAGTCTGTGGTCTGGCAGTTGGATTAGCAACAAGATTGTCCACATAATTTATAACATCCCAAGGACAGTATACATCCACATTACCAAAATGATAACCATCATACCACTCCTTTGCCTCTTCAAAATGTGATGCCAGTCCATAGTCTGCAAGAAGATTTTTCACCTCATCATCCGAAAATCCAAACTGCTCGTCAAATCTGGCATCAAGAATCGATAAAACTTTAAAATTATTTATTCCGGTAAAAATGCTTTCTTTCGAGATACGAAGACACCCTGTAAGAATTGCAAATTGTAAATAATCATTTGTTTTTAAAACTTTTCCCAAAATACCTCTGATAAGCTCGACCATTTCATCGTAGTAACCGTGCTGGAATGCTTTATCCAGCGGTACATCATATTCGTCTATTATAAAAATAGTATTCTTGCCATAGTGTTTAGTCAAAAGCTGAGATAACACTTTTAATGATGAAATAACCACACCATCACTCATATGATATTTTCCATCTTTAATCTGTATAATTCCCTGATACTGCTCTTTTTCATTTTTACTGAGCTTATCACTATTCATTAGGAACGAAAATCCATTTGCTATTTCACCTATTATCTGGACAAGTGCATCATATGCCCTGTCAAACGTTAACCCGTTAACATCTTTAAATGATATAAACACAACCGGATATTTCCCCATGTATTCATTGCATAAAGCTGTATTTTGTGAAATATACAAGCCATCAAATATAGATTTATCCGTACCTATTTGAAAAAAGCTCTTAAACATACTCATATTAAGAGTCTTGCCGAAACGACGCGGACGGGTAAAAAGATTTACTTCTCCCCAATTTTGCAGGAGCTGCTCTATAAGCCTCGTTTTATCTATATAATAAAAGCCCGATTTTCGTATTTTTTCAAAATTATCTATTCCAACCGGTAATTTTAATGTTCTATCCATCAAAGCCTCCATAAAAAAATCCGCTATAACTGTTAATCATAGTATAGCGGATTATTTTATAAAATACAATAATTGTGTTATTGGGTTCTCTTTTACATCCTACTGACCTTTCCATCCTCTATCTTCATGACCTCATCACACAATATTTCTATATCCTCATGTATGTGACTGGCTAAAATAACCAGTCTTCCCTGCTTTTTGAGATCAAGCAGTATTTCTCTTATATCATTTACACCTATACTATCAAGTGCATTCATCGGCTCATACAGCTGCATTTTTGTGCCTATGCGGTTCAAATTGTGACTTATCTAAATATATGTAATTATCCATTAATTCACTAGGTGTACTTCTCTATAATAAACTCAACTTATTTTCATGAGAAGATTTTTTCGGTTATACATGTTTTATTATCGTGGTAATATACTTCTCTGGTTAACAATTGTCCCTGCATCTAATTCATAGACGCAATCACATAATATATCTATATCTAATGGATTATGACTTGCAAGAAGAATAAGTTTTCCTTTCTTTTTCAAATCCATTAGAATTTTTCTAATGTCTTCCACTCCTCGCTTATCCAAACCATTCATAGGTTCATCAAGTATTAAAATATGAGGATTCTCCATTATTGCCTGTGCAATTCCAAGACGCTGCCTCATTCCCAATGAAAATTTCCCTACCACCTTTTTGCTTTCCGGATCTAAGCCAACACTAATAAGTGTACTCTTTATTTGTTCATCTCCAATATTATCTTTTATCATAGTTAGAAATTTTAGATTTTTAAATGCCGAATAATTGGGTAAAAATCCCGGACTTTCTATTATTATCCCAGCATCTTTTATTATATCAATATCTTTTCCTATAACCTTTCCATCAACTGTTATTGTTCCTCTGTCAAGATATATAAATCCACATATGCTCTTAAATAAAACTGTTTTTCCACAGCCATTCTGTCCTACAAAACCATATATCTTTCCGTCTTCTAAAGTCAACGATACATTATTTAATACAGTCTGGGTTCCAAACTTTTTTGTAGCATTTTCTATAATTATCATTTCAGAAATCCCCTTTCACTTGCATCACATAGTTTCTGTTCTTAATCATAATAATTTTCAATAAACAAGCTATCATTATAATTAAGAACGCATATGCATATATTATACTAATATTGGTGTATTTTGCCGCAAAAATATCAAGTGAACTCCAACTTATAGGTGATATAAAATTAAGCCATGGTAATACCTCAGAATAATTACCTGCCAGTTGCGAAATCACCACCACTCCTACTGCGACAACACTTCCTTTCACATGATAATTTAACATATTTACTAATAGAACAATCAAACTAATCATAAATCCAATCAATATATTTAGACTATATGTTAATAAAAAAGCTTTTACAGGACTATATGCTTGTAATACTTCCTGAGTAATCCCAGCCGTTTTCCCATATTCAGACTTTGAAAGTGTAACAATAATTGCTTCCCAATTTGAAGAAAAACCAACATGCGGGAAAAACATAAGAGTTCCTATAATAGCAACCATAATAAAAAAAATCACATTTGCCAGAAATGTATATAATATTTGTCCACACATCCATTTTCTTCTGCCAAGACGAATAAGCGAAAAAAGCTGTTGTTCATCACTGTATGGCGCATTACATACCAATAATATAAGTGCAAAGTAAAATAACATTCTAGTTATCCCATCTCCCATTTGAAATACACAATACCAATTTGATATTGCAAGCTGTTGATCCTCTATATATCTGTATATCCATTTCGCATGAATATTGGTAAATACTATTATGAGTGGTACTATCATATATATCCGATAACAACTTGACCATTTTCTTACATTCAATACAGCTGCCTCGCAAATTTTAACCATTTTCCATTCTCCTTTTTATTTTTGTATAAGCGATTTCATTTAAAAATAAAACTAAAAATAGAGAGATTAATAACGCATATCCAAATGCGATCCAAAAGTTATTCCATCTTGTATTACTTGTTATAGGATAATATATTACGCTTAATCTCATAAAATCAGGAAAATTATTGTCAAGAACGCTATTAAATGCCCAATACAATAGCATAGGCATTATTATTGTTACATAAACATCAGAAATATAGCATGATACTGTAAACGCAGTCTGCGCTATTACAGCACATAATATGGAATATATTAATATTTTCCATATTTCCTGTTCCATAGCTAACCGACTTGAAACAATATTTTTTGTTGTTTTATTCGTTATCATAGTAACCATATATGCTTCAATTATAGCCATAACCATTCCAACAATCGTTGAAAGGAAACCTCCCACAACAGCAGAAATTGTCTTTGAAATAGTATAATTTTTCACACCACAACGGATTACTTCATACTTATGTAATCCTGTATTGTATTCAATGCAATGCTGTAGTCCCGATGGGATAACACACAATAATAATATTGTCAAAGAAAAACTTTTATCAAACGCAGCTGCCAGACACACATCAACACTAGTATACCTTGAATATCTGGAATCTGTAATAAAATTAAGCAACATTCCTAGAGCAATCATAAAAATACTTATCGCAAATCTTTTACTTCCTAATGTTTTTATCAGCTCCAGTCTTATACCTTTCATCATAAGCTATCACCTGTATACGCATTATATAAATTCATTTTTCTTGTTCCCCCACCTTCAAATGAATCCGGCAAATCATATATTATATACCAAGTTGGATCAGCTTCATACTCCATATTATTCGAATCACATAATATAGGGAGATATGCTAATCCTATTTCAGCAATAGATATATCTCCATTTGTAATTACACCATTCATACTTTCCTTAAATTTTGTGAGTATAGTAGCTATGTCAATAATTTTCTTTTTTTCGGATATAGTTTCTTTTTCTATATCGAACATTGTCGCAATTTCAAAATCAATAATGCCCGAACTGTCGTAAAGTATCTTGCACCTACTCGGAATATAAAATACTCCTTCTGGCATTATCTCCGATTCTCGTTGTAAAATTGGTATTTCATTATATCCTTGAAAAAATTCAAAATGGTACGCATCCATAGAAGATGTAAAGTTCTCTGGTACAGCTCCTATGCTTGCATAGTAATCGCTTATTTGTTTATCTTGTTTTATGTAATACTGATAATCCTGATATGTTCCAGCATAACATAATCTATCCTCTATCAATTCAATCCCGAGATTTTCCACAAACTCTCTGGATATTTTTTCAGCCTCGTTCTCTTTCATAAATGATAGGTCTACGTCCTCCTTAACTATATTTCTATACGCTTCAACATCAGTAACCCCCCATTGAAAAATATCTTCTCCAAATCCAACAGTAGCTGCATTAATACAACTTTTATCAATTCCCCATACATATACTGTCCTCACCTGTAAATCAAAAGCATTTTCATTTCCCATATTATTCACAATTTGCATATTATTACCATTAGGTAATTTGTCCTCTGTTTGCTCTACTTCTGCATCTTTTTCTTCAATATCAAAATAATCGCTTAACTGTTTATATGACTTTATTTCATCAAATGTATGTAGAGTACACTTAAATGATGAAGCCTTATACTCGCTCAATTCATTAATTCCTGTAATATCCGCATCAACCTTAATATTATCCGAAAGATTCATCATTAAATGTCTGCCAATTTCCATCGGACTCTTTTTTTCTATTTTTGCGAGTTCATCCCCATTTATTTTCTCTTCTTTCGTGCTCATAGGTTCACAGGCTGTAAATATCATTACAACTGCCATGCATATAATTAACATTTTTCTTTTACGCATATAGTCACTTCCTCCTAATAATTTATAAAAGCAGACATTAACTCTAGTTAATGCCTGCTCTCAATTTATGGTATCCATTCCCCTTGCGGACTTATAGATGCATTATTCCTCGCAGGATTTGTAATTTTTAATCTAAGATAATCACCCGCTAATACTCCATATCCGGAATATGAAGGATATCCAGTTGCAACACCGTTTATTGTTGCAATTGATGATTTTGCATAACCTGACGGATTACATACTCTAGCTTCAATTACATATCCATTTACTCTCGTATTTGTCTGCATTACAGTGGCAATATCTGAAGCAGATGCTTTTTTCACTTCACCTGTATATCCACAATTTTGTACCGAAAGACTAAACTTAAAGGATTGTGCATACACACCTATTGTCCCAAGTAAAATTAAAAAAAACAACATCTTTGATATTACTTTTTTCTTCATGGCAATTCCTCCAAAATTATTCATAATTCACATATTAACAATAATTATTGTTTCGTTAATTTGATATCAATTTTAATTATAGCTACTATTTTACATATTTCAATACACTTTACATGGGATGACATTTTTTAATCATTTCTGGTCGATTTTAGTTATTGTATTTCATAATTTGCTCAATAATTTCATAATTTGATCAATTTTAACATATTATAAAACTCCAATAAACACCATTCAATGCATCATAACAAATTAAAGACTTCCCACATTTAGAGATACTCTCTATAATTCTCGTAATACAAAAGAATCCGCTGCACATCTGATAATTGCAACGGATTCTTATAATATTACATAGACAGTTTACTTACCTCTGATTAAAATATTTAATTTGACTCTTTTAATCCCAGAAAATAATTCTCATTATTTTGCAATTGAACTACATATATTTTTGCTTTTACATTTTCCGACTCAGATGCATCCACATAAGTACATGCATCTAGAAACTTTTGTTTTACATCATCATCTGATAATTCTTCTTCAAAATTGTATATAATCAGTTCCGACTCCCTCATCTTTAGTGAATTATATATGTTGTTCATCCACCACCCATCAGTATTAGACATTGACATTCCATAAATAATAAACAATTCAGTATCCTTAAAATATCTCTTGTATTTTAAATCATCCTGTGCCCAATATGACTTGATTAATCGCTTTTCAGCTTTACTTTTATCATAATTTTCTAATTCTGTTCCGAATATCATCGAACGTGGAATATTCTGTCTTCCATGCGGATGAATAATATTAGTCATAATATAAGATGACCAAGAAGTATCCTCATTAAATTCCGTTAATTTTCCATCAGGATTGGGGAAAAATGTAAAATTTCTATCTGCATTTTTGTGCCTATGCGGTTCGAATTGTGACTTATCTAAATATATGTAATTATCCAATAATTCTGTATAATTAAAATTAACAAATATAAAATTGTACAAATTATAATGGTATGTATTTTTCACAAACATCATATCATCTTTAGGGTTAATATCTCCCATAAACTTGCTCAAGCTTGTATCTGCCCACTTATTCGCCTTTGACTTATCGTTTAATTTTAACACCACATCAGTAGTCACAATATCATTCAAGAATCGAGAAAATGAATTTTGTATAGCGTCAAGATCCGTTTCTAATTTTGGAATTTCGCCTTGTCGTCCATCATTTATCATCTCCCCCAGTAATTCATCAACAGAGCTTTCAAAATCACACCAGTTCTCTTTATTCTGCTCATGATCCTCTTTCATCTTCTTATATATTAAGTTATTGTCATCACATAATCTAAAATATGTAACATACTCAAAAAAATCAGAATATTTCGTGGATTTTCCATTCATCTTTTTATCACCATATTTGTTCAAAACGGCAATATCAAACCCATTTCCAACTAAAACCATAATATTATGCTGTCCGTCTAATTTTTCATAATCATCTGTAGAATACCTAATATGCATACAATCCTCTCCTTTACTTTCTATCATACTTTAAGTTAAATATAGCAAGTAGCTGTAATATCTCTGCCAACATTACTCCAGATTCAATAAACTTTGTATAATATCTATATCCCGCTATCCATTGCAATTCCACAATAATAAACAAAACCACTACTATTAAAATCGTTATTTTTTTACAAAATCTTTTATCATCATTATCAAGCCGTTTGTTTGCAGAATCTATTGGACTAAAAATCATCAATAAGATACTTGAGGCAATATATATAACATTAAAGAGCAAATTATTATTTATATAATTTGATATCTGTAGCATAGTCATAATTACTATACTGGATATGATAAGACATTTATAGAAACTATCCGCATGATACCCACCGGAAAATTTCCTAACTGCTATAAATGACATAATCATAACTACTGCCTCTATCGGCATTCCCAAAAAAGCTCCTATAACCGAAGCAAAAGCAATCGGATATAGGAGCGAGAACAAACAATGAACTGCATATGCATACAGTTCACGTTCGCCAGTGGAAATAGCTTTCTGTTCTATTAACCAATCTGCTATTTTCTCACTCATATTATTTAGTTTTCCTTTTAAATTTTGATAATTCTTTTGGGCTTTCAGGTTCATACATCACACCACAGGATGCTGAGTTTGCTTCTACTCTAAGCATCGTATCAAGTGTACCTTTGACATGTGAAATAATGTTTTTTCTTCTGTCTGTCGCAATCTTCATTAGTTGCCTCCTTTTGTAAATATTCATCAACTTCTACTTGCCATCATTTTCTTATAATTGATGATAAAGCTTTTTTTATAACGTCAATTGTAATCTGAGATTCCATACCCACATCTCAGACTGATTTAAAAAGTTAATAGTAATGAGTGCAAAGGAAGGGCATGGATTTTCCTTTACAAATTCAAGAGACTGACTGGATTGTTGGTCTCTTTTTTG
>OGHH01000883.1_pt1 | contig 26633 bp, 18 predicted proteins | sample 1571471 | NCBI WGS metagenome assembly OGHH01 (sample SAMEA2581936, study PRJEB24529) | metagenome | biome: Human gut stool | place: China | collected 2011
CGCAGGAGGCCAAGGTGCTGCCCCCCTCCTTCTCGATGTCCTATGAAGGGGGAGAACTGCCGGCCGAAGGATTCGTCGCCGACTACAAGGGTTCCGCCTCCTTCCAAATCGCAGTCACGCCGGTGAACGTCATCTGGGACGTGAAGACGCAGTACGAATCGGGCGGCAACGACTGGCTGCAGGTCAGCAAATACGAAAGCGAAACCGTCAATCTCATCACCATCAACTTCAATCTCCGGAACGATTCGCCCGAGACACGCACCGCCACCATAACGGTCACCACCGATGCGGAGGGTATCGGCCCGTTCGAAATCAAGGCATCCCAGCAGGGAAAGCCCGATTTTCTGAGTACCATCACGGAAGATGTCAGCATGAATCTGACGTACTGTTACGCTCTGGTAGCGCCCAACAACGACTACCGCAATGAACCAAGTACCCTTTGGGATTTGCGCCTGTGGAGCGACGGCATCACTTACGATGAAACGAACTACCCGAACTACTACGTCGGAACGGGCGAGAAACTCTGCGTCTACTTCTACTCAGACCCGCTCACACTCAACGACGACAACGAATACTATCTTCCCGACGGGACTTACACCGTCACAGCCTTCGGCGACGGCGGTACGAGCCTCAACCCGGGCGAGATACGCGGAGGCGGCGAAACATGGAACTACGTCTTTCCGCAGGGGAGCTGGTATTCGCGTGTCGAAGAGTCCAACATTACGGAAAACGCACTGATATCGGAAGGTACCGCCACCGTAACGCGCAACGGCGAGGTCTATACCATCACGTTCGACTTCACGAGCGACGCCAAGTACAGCGTGACCGGTACGTTTGAAGGCGAATTCGAGATTCACGTACAAGGTTGATTCCCGGCAATGTACGCCCTGCAGGGCGTACATCATTCCGGCCGCCCCTTAAGGGGCGGCCGTTTTTCGTCCAGTTCTTACCGAAACAAACAATAAACAACAAACTATCAATTACTTACCAGCAAAAATCGCCGCCTCAGCAAATAACGAAATGTCAAAAGCTGCACAACGACACCCGCCTATTCCCATATTCCTGCAACAGGACACAGAAATACCGCAACATCACAACTATCTTTGAAACATCCGCGGCAAAAGATGCAAATTTCCCAACATATATTATTAATTTTATTTTATTATTATGTTTGTATCCGCACATAAAGTACTTTTTCCCGGGGAAAATTTGTTTAAGCAAAAAATTAACAAACCATCCAACCATGAACAAAAACTATCTGCACAAAAGCCTCGCCGCCCTTCTGGCTGCCGCGGCACTGACAGGATGTGCCAAAGACAAGGAAGAGTTCCATTACATCGACCTCAGTCAGGTGGCATGTACCTTCCAGGGCGAGGACAACCAACCCCTGACGGTCTCCGTCATCACAGCTCCCGCCGCATGGAGCGCTGCCCCGGACGCCTCCTGGGTAACGGCCGAAAAGGGACAGGACGGGGAGAGCCTGACAATCACCGTCGAAGACAACACCTCCGGAACCGAACGGGAGGCCCGCATCACCGTCTCCGCGGGTCAGGCCTCGCAGCAGATACTCGTCACGCAGCTCGCCGCAGACAACCTGTTCGCCCGTCTTCGAAAACTGGATACATTCCAACAGGGTGCCGTCATATCGCCGAGCGGAAATTATGTCGGAGGAATTATCCCTTCCATCGCGCCGGATGACTCGTGGCTCTATTCGCCTGTCATCATCGATCTCCGAACGGGCGAAACCTACCAACACGGCCCGTTTCCCGAAGCGCTTTATTACATGACCGAAGCGAGCTGCATCACCGACCAGGGACTCCTGTTTATCAATGACGGTATGCACGGTGGTCAGGTAGCCATCGACACCTCGGGCAATATTACCATTCCGGAAGCCGTACCTGCAGGATTCGAAGGTAAACCCAAGGTAGAGGCAACCTCTGCAGACGGCAAATACTGGGTCGGTTACGCAATGGACAAAAACGGTCATCTTGGCGGTCTCTATCATCCGCTGCTCTGGACGGACGGCGTACCCGAAGTGCTGCCCATGCCCGAAAAAGGATTCAGAGAGCAGGAGCTTACAACCGGCGTCATGGCCCGCGGCATCTCCGCCAACGGCGAAGTCGCTTACGGTACCTCCTGGGAGAACTACGATTTCGGCATGCTGTACTGGAAAAGGAATGGCAATGGCTTCGATGCACCGCAATGGGTAGGCAAAGATGTCCGGGAAATGGTCTCCGGTGTCTGGACCAGACCGGACGGCAGGGAATACGAATATACCTATGTGAACGGCATCATCTGCCAGGCATGGAATACGCAGGTCAGCCCCTCGGGAAAATGGATAGCCGGCCGTTACCGCAAGGAGTTCGACCCGGAAACCGAACAGCCGATTGACCAGGAACACTACGCCGCATTCTACAATACCGAGACCGAAAAGACCATCATCGTAGAGGACTACGGCGAATCGGGCGGACAGTTCGTCACCGACGACGGCATCGCATTCATCGGCATCGGTACTTTCGGCGTGTCCACCGGCCGGGTGTACGACCTCAACACGGGTATCGACCTGGGAAGTACGCAGGAGTGGGTATACAACAACTACGGCATCATTATCCCGTACGGATACATCAACTATATCACGGCGGACGGCTCCGTCATGCTCGGTACATCGGCTCAAGAGTCCGCAATGGGGATAAGTTTCATTAAATGGTACATTGCACCGCCTCTGGAAAAATAACCTAAAACACAAATGAATGATGAAAAAGATATTGTTCGTCGCAGCGGCATGCATACTGGCAGCCGCATGCAAGCCCACTGAAACGGAAACAACAACCGCTTCGCTCGAAATAACCCCCACATCGCTCTCCTTCGCAGCGGAGGATACCGCCCCACAGACGATTACCGTAACGGCCGTCGGCGTGGAGTGGACATACTCTCTCGCAGAAAGCGGAAAGGAGTGGGTGACAATCGAACGGCTGTCCGACAAAGAGCTGACGGTCGCCGTCGCCGACAACACCAAAGCGGAACAACGAACCGCCGCCGTTACCTTCAAGGCGAAGGACAACAACCGGATAAAAGACCGAAGCGTCACCATCATCCAACAGGGCGCCGAAAATCCGGAGGTCTATGCGCTGACGGTGGACCCGACGGTACTGACTTTCGAGGCCGAGGGCGCCGCAGGCCAGAGCGTGAAGGTGACCGCTTCGGGCGAGGGGATTACCTGGAGCGCCGCGGTTGATGAGGCCGCCAAAGAGTGGATAACCCTCTCTGCGACGGAAGGTACCGAAGGGGAGACGACGCTGACGGTCGCCGTCGCCTACAACCCCGACACCGCGGAACGTTCGGCGAACATCACCATCACGCCGAGCGAGGAGACCGCCGGCAGCAAGGTCATACGCATCTCCCAGGAGCCCAAGGTACTGCCACCGTCCTTCTCCTTGTCATACAGGGAAGGAGAGGTTCCCGAAGAGGGATTTACGCTCAATTACCGGGGATATATCGAAGGCAATTATACGACGACCAACCACAAAATAGACATCGAAGCGGTCAACATCGACTGGCAAGCCACGGTCGCCTATGATTCTGCCGTTACAAACTGGATAACGCTTCATCCATACAAAAGCGACAGCAAAAACCACATCGAATTTTCCGCGGCCCAAAACGAAGAAGCCGCTCCCCATGCCTGCCGAATTATCGTTTCCACCGATGCCGAGGGCATCGGACCGTTCGAGATTGCCGTCACCCAGGAGGGCCGCCCCAATTTCCTCAGTACGCTGACGGAGGATGTAGATTTCGGCATCCTGACGAAAAACTACGTCTTGGTATCTCCAAACAATGACCGCCGAAACTTTCCATATACCTTATGGGACTTGAGATTCTGGAGCGACGGCATTGTATATGACGGAACATCATCTTATACAGGAACGGGCGACAGACTCTGCATCTACCTTGCAGCCGAGCCGATAAGTATCAACGACGACAACGAATACTACCTCTCCGACGGTACTTATGATGTAGTCGCCAACTTCGGATACGATACGGACCCGGCTCCCTGGACCATCAGCGGCGGAGCCGAATACTTCAATCCTACGTTCCCTTTCGGAAGCTGGTTTCATCGGATAACGGAGGGAATATACGGCGACCGGGTATGCATAACGGGCGGCAAGATGACCGTATCGCGGCAGGGCGAGATTTACACCCTGACCTTCGACCTCACCAGCGACGCCGGATACAAAGTGACCGGTTCGTTCGAGGGTGCGCTCAATGTTCGTGCCCAATAATTGCAGACAATCCGAAAGTATTCTGCATGGAAAGGGAAGAGCCTTTGAGGCTCTCCCCTTCCGCTTTTATGCAGGATGGACGGAGATGGGATAATAACAAGGGGTAAATGCCGTGGCTGAAAGCTGCGGCATTTGTCGTTTACGGCCCTGCGGCGGAGATGCATTTTCGGGATGACCCCGGCAGCCCGTGTCATTCGGCGAGGTTGTTCCGGATGCGTGTCCGGGCATTTCTTGTTCCGATTGGCCGGCTGTCCGCTGCATCCGCCGTAATGCCGCCGCCGTCCTGTCCTGCATGGCATCGTATGGGGGCCTGTATATATCTATTTTTTTGCATATATGCAGAATTTTTCGGATATCGCCGGGACCATGGCGGCGGCGAAAGGTACCGCGACAATTGAATGCCGTGGAAAGCGTGAAAAAAGCGATGATATGTACGCTGTCTGTTGGATTTAATGAATGTTGTTGCGGGTAATTATACATAAATGTCGCTTGTTCGGTGGCGGTTTGTTTTAAAAAACTCTTTTTGGTAAATATGAAAATGTTATAACACCGAATATTATTATATTGTTTTATGATTAGATTTGCATTCGTAGGGTGACAACAGCGTCGCCTGCGGTTTAAGAAGAGTAACCTAACAAATTATTCCAAACGACTTATGAAAAAAAATGCAATTCTGATTCGATTGGCGGCCGCCGCCCTTGTGCTGTCGGGCGGTTGTACGACCAATCCGGCCGAGGAGGTTCATTACGTGAATGTCAGCCAGGCGGCCTGTTCGTTCCTGGGCGAGGGGAGCAAACCGCTCGCCATTGTCGTGGATGCGGCTCCGGCCCAGTGGACGGCCGAGCCCGGCGCATCCTGGGTGAAAGTGGAACGTACCGATGCGACTACCCTTACCGTTACGGTGGATGACAACGATACGGGAACGGAGCGGAGTGCCGATATTACCGTGCAGGCGGGTGAAGCCGTAAGGCCAATCCGGGTTTATCAACTTTCCAAGGACAACAGCATCGCCCGTTACCGTACGACGAATACTTTCGACAACGGAACTGCGGTGGTCTCCCCGAGCGGCAGGTATGTGGGCGGCTTCGAATCGACGCTGCTGGAGGATGGCAATACGTTTGAGTTCTGGCCGGTCATCATCGATGTGGAGGCCGACGAACGGATTGTGCTCGGTCCCGTTCACCAGTCGCTCCACATGCTTCACGAGCCCCACGCGATAAGCGACCAGGGACTGCTGTTCATCGCCGACGGGCAGAACGGCGGGCAGGTCGCTTTCGACATCACGGGCAATTCGTTCGTGCCGGAGATTCCTGAGGGGTATAAGACGCTTCCCGAAATACAGGCGGTTTCCGCCGACGGCAGGTATTGGGTCGGCTATTCCAAAAACAACGACGGACTGCACTATACATTGGTGTGGGAGGACGGCGTATTGGCCAAACAGCTCCCCATGCCGGACAAGAATTTCGTCGGAGAGGATTTCTGGTACGGTATTCTGGGGCGCGGCATCTCCGCCGACGGTTCCGTCATCTACGGTACGACGTGGGAGAACTGGGACTTCGGCATGGTCTATTGGAAGGATTGGCAGAACGGCGGCCAGGCGGAATACGTCGGAAAGGATGTGCATGTGCGGAAGGTCGAGAAGGCACTGGACAGCCAGGGGCTCGAATACGATTACTATTGTGCGGACGGCATGATTTGTCAGGCGAACCGCACCAACATCAGCCCCTCGGGCAAATGGATAGCCGGGTCGTACCGGACGTGGACCCTCGCCGAAAACCGGATGGATGCGGTGACGTCGCAGGTTGCCGCCTTCTATGACGTCGAAACGGAAACCACCGTCATCGTGGACGAGTACGGTGAATCGACCGGAACGCACGTGACCGACGACGGCATCGGATTCATCGGCCTCGGTTCGCTCGGCATCTCCTCCGGTCGCGTTTACGACTGCAATACGCGGACCGACCTCGGTACGACGCAGGAGTGGGTGTACGATAACTACGGCATCATCATTCCGAACTGCTATGTCACCAGCATCTCTCCCGACGGAACGGTAGTCTTCGGCCGGTATCTGGAGTCTTCGGCCGGCGGACACATGAAGTTCCCCGGATGGTACGTGGCTCCGCCCGTGGCGGAGTAATGGAATGACGAAATGTTTTCATCGCTAACCTAATTGATTCGGACCATGAAAAAGTTTTTATATCTGGCGGCAGCCTGCCTGCTGGCCGCCTGCAACGGCGGGGATGAACCCGAACAGCAGCCGTCGCTGGAGGTAAAGCCGCTCCAGCTCGATTTCGCCGCGGCGGACGCGGCCCCGCAGGAAATCACCGTAACGGCGGTCGGTGTGGAGTGGGAGTACATACTCTCCGGAGGCGCTTCGGAGTGGGTGACGGTGGACGACAGCCGGGAGGGTGTCCTGACCGTTTCCGTGGCGGACAACCCCGCACAGGAGAGGCGCACCGCCTCCCTGGCGGTGAATCCGCAGGGGAATATCAAGGTCAAACCGCGCAGCGTGACAATAGCCCAGGCCGGGAACGATACGCCTGTCGTCTATTCGCTGACGGTGGAACCCGCCGCACTCACCTTCGAGCCTGAGAACGCTCCGGCGCAGGAGGTGAAGGTGACCACCGAAGGCGAGGGACTTATGTGGAGCACCGAAGTGGAGGAGGTCGCACGCGGGTGGATTACCGTTACCGAACGTGACGGCGGATTCACGGTGGTTGTTGCGGACAATCCCGGACAGGCCCCCCGTTCGGGGAACATCACCGTCGTGCCGGACAGCGAGGCAGCCTCGCCGAAGGTGGTGCGGGTGACGCAGCAGGAGCTGGTACTGCCTCCGTCGCTCGACATAGCGCTGAATAACGGCGCATCCCCCGAGGAGGGATTCGTCCTCGATTACCGCGGACAGACGGACGGCGATTACAATATTCTGGTCACTGCCGTCAATGTCGAGTGGCGTGTATCGGTACGGTACGAGTCCGGTACGGACGAAGGATGGATTAAGGCTAATGCCATTGACTTTGATGACGATACCCGTGTGAGTATTGTCGGCGGTATCGAGAACGAATCCCCTGAGCCCCGTGTCGGCTGGGTGGTCGTCTCTTCCGATGCGGAGGGGGTGGGCTCCTATGAAGTAAAGGTAACGCAGGAGGGAAAACCCGACTTCATCAGTACGCTGGAGGAGGATGTCGATTTCGGCCAATTTACCAAGAGCAGGATTATTGTCAGTCCGAATGACGACTGGCGTCATGACGAGGTGACCGCATGGGAGATAATGTGTTGGGATGAAGGCGTTGAATTTATAGAAAATCCGCCCTTCCCGGAGCAGCCTCGCTTCGAAGGCACGGGAGGCAGAATCTCTTTCATGTTAATCACGGAAGTGTTGGAGAAGAATGACGACAATGTGTACATTCTGCCGGACGGCATCTATACCGTCGTGGCGAACTTCGACGACAATCCCGACCTGAAGCAGCCCGGCAATATCAGCGCCGGCGTCGCAGGGACTTACCTGCACCCCATATGGCCGCGCTACGCATGGTTCGTCCGCATGGAGAACGGCGTTCACAACGGCGAGGCCTGTATCCGGAGCGGTACTATGACCGTGACGAATATCGGTGAGGATGAGTACGAAATCGTGTTCGAGTTTGAAAGCGATGCCGGATACCGTGTAGAGGGTTCCTATAAGGGAACGTTCGATATCCGGGTAGGTTGAGAGCGAAGTGTTAGTTAGTTGATAGGTTCTTTTCAGACGGCGCCGTACCGAGTGATTCGCTGCGGCGCCGTCCGTCATATCGGAACCGCACGCTTGCCGGGACAGCGTGCTGTCCCGGCGAAGAGGCGCTAACGGCCCTCCGTATAGCCTTTCATCAGCCGGGCGATGTATTTGCCGATGATGTCGAATTCGATATTGACTACCGACCCCGGCCGGATATCCTTGAAGTTCGTATGCTCGTGGGTGTAGGGGATGATGGCTACCTGAAAGGAGCCGCTGCGGGAGTTCACTACCGTGAGGCTGACGCCGTTCACTGCTACCGAACCCTTTTCGACCGTCACGTTGTCGCCGTGCTGTTCGTATTCGAACGTGTAGTAGTAGCTGCCGTCGGCACTCTCCACGGCGGTGCAGGTGGCTGTCTGGTCCACATGCCCCTGCACGATGTGTCCGTCGAGCAGGGCGTCCGGCCGCATGCTGCGTTCGATGTTCACCCGGTCGCCCGGCCGGAGCAGGCCGAGGTTGGATTTGATGAGTGTTTCGTATATGGCGGTCACCGTATAGGTGTCGTTCGCAATGGATTCCACGGTCAGGCAGACGCCGTTGTGGGAGATGCTCTGGTCTATCCGGAGCTCTTCGGCTATCTCGCTCCGCATGGTGAAGGTCTTGTTCTCTCCATCTTCCCGGATGTCCGCGACGGTGGCCATCCTCTCTATTATCCCTGAAAACATAATCGTATGGTTTTTTATCGGTTGTCGGGGTCGGCCGCATGCCATCCCCGTCGTCTTTGCCTAACGGTTGTAATGTATGTGTCCCCTGACGAGGAACAGTTTCCGCAGCCGGTACGGTTCCACTTCGATGTCGCCGAAAGCGGGATTGGCTGCGCGGAGACGGAGCGTTCCGGCCTCCGGATTGCGGAATACGTTGCGGACGGCGGTCACCCTGTCGCTTACGACGAGATAGGGATAGCCCGGTATCAGCGCACTCTCCTCCGTTTCCGACAGCAGTAGCGTGGCACCCACCGGAATTTCCGGTTCCATCGCCTTGTTCAGCATCAGTGCCGCGAATGTCACATGTTCCGCTCTGGGCAGCGAAAGGACGTATGATGCCTCGGGAAACCGTTCCATGCCCGCCAGCGTCAAGGCGTCGATGTCGTAGGCCGGAATCAGATTCCGCTCCTCCGTGTTGCCGATGAACATCCCGCCTTCGCCGGTGATTATCCATGCGCGGCTTATCTCCGGATACCTGGCCGCTATCAGTTCGGCGAGCTCCTTGCTGATGCCGTTGTCGCCCCGTTTTATCCGGTAGAGGTTTTCGCTCCTGTTCAGCCCGATACTCAGGGCGAACGAGTTGACCGAAAGTCCCGTCCAACGGACTATTTTCTCTATTCTCTGCCAGTCGTCCAGCAACATAACGGTGTGCGTACAAGTGGTGCGCCGGAATACGGCAGGCGGATTTTCCGCTTCCCTTACCCCGTCTCAGGGGCGTTTCCTGCCTCTTCAGGCCAAAATTAGGCAGATTCTCCCTATTTTTATTGGAAAATACCGGAAAAAAATCGCAAATTTGCAGACGCAATCGACTTCGGTCCCGTAGTTCAATGGATAGAATATAAGATTCCGGTTCTTACGATATGGGTTCGATTCCCGTCGGGACTACTTTTTTGAATGAGAAACCGCTGAATAACAGCGGTTTCTTTCGTTATCGGCGGAATCCTCGCCGAGTGTGCGTCGTTGTCCGGCCGTCTGTTCCCGTCCGTTCGGGGGTGTGTCCATCCCTGCAGGTCGTGCTCTCCCTTGTGTCGTATCTGTTTCGAGCGGCGGATGTGCATTTTTTCAGGACGTTTTCCGGCTGTTTTTCCATAGTTCGTTCCGGGTTCCGACGGCATGGCGGTATCGCATTTCCGGCATGAAAGAGATACGGCGCATGTTGCCCTATCCCGTTCGTTTCCTTGTACGATATGCCCGGTGTTTTTGAAAGGAACGCAGGCTCTTGTGAACGAAACGGTTCGTCGGTAATGTTTCCATTCATCAAATTTGCACTCGACGAACGGGGTGCTCCTGCTCGCCTGCGCGGTGGGGGACCGTGCAGACCGGCCGCGGACGTGGAAAAGGGGAAAGTTTGAGCGGGCGAGCACCCCCGCCGAAGCGGGTTTGTAGACATTCGAATCACAGGAGAAGGCGGGTTGCCTTTCCTATCGGTTTGCGAATATTATTGAAAAAACTGTACTGAAATGAAAAGATTGTTATTGCTTATGCTCCTTCCGGCGGTGGCTACCGTCTTGGGGGGATGCCGAAAAGAGAGGCAGGAAGCCATGACCTTGTCCATTACTCCGTCCGGGCCTATCGTGTATGAAGCGGAAGGCGGAACGACGAAAGTAACCGTGACGACGAATCAGAAGACATGGGAGGTACAGGCCGCTCGAAATCAGAAGTGGTGCACGGTCGAGGAGGTGGAAGGTTCGAGTTTCGTGGTGAAGGCCAGCGTCAATAAGAACAGAGAAGAAGAGAGGCAAACGAAAGTTACGGTGACTACTGGAACAGGTCGTGATGCCAAACGAGTCGTATTGGAGGTAACCCAACGGAAAGCTCAGGCGCCGTTTGATATAAAAATCACCGAGATTACCGATACGGAAGCGACCATAACGGTTGTGCCGCGCGATAAGGAGAACCGTTACTTCTGTGATATCATAGAAAAGAATTCGCTCCAGTATTTTAATGATGATATAGGTGAGTTTGTGAGTCAGTTGATGGATTTCGCCGCATCGTGGTATGGAAGCATGGAGGCCGCGGTTTTGATACTAACCGGTAAGGGCGAACAGACGAAGACGATTAATAAATTGCAACCGGGTGTCGAGTGTGTGGGTTATGCGGTCGGATTGAGTGAGGACGGTAAAATGAATACGGAGATAGAGAGCGTCGATTTCTGGACACAGAAAGCGCAGACGGATAAGAATGGGCAGCAGATAGAGGCTGTCGGTGATAGAATATGGTGGGAAAATAGAATCGGTAAAGAATAATTCGGTTGCTCTCGGCAGAAATTTTACGAGTGATGGCGGAAGGTCTCATTCGTGGAATGAGGTGGGTTTGGCGAACGCATCTGTCAGCAGCGAACGCCGACCGGTTATCGAGAGATTAGTTCTTTAGACGATAAAAACGGGAGTTGTCGTCCCGTCGGTGAATCTGCCGGCGTTCGGTTGCGTATGCTACGGTCCGGATAAGAAAATTGCAGACTTCCTATGGTGGTATCGCCGTTCCCGCCGGTTTCGGCGAAGGTCGCAGGGAATACATGCAGAAGTAGTTTTTTCATTTTCATGTTTTTCGGGCAATGCCCGAAGAGTTAATGGGTTAGTTGAAGGGAAGGGGATGGTCGTGATGACCGTCCCCTTTTGGTATGACGTTGCCTCTTTATCTGTCGAATGCACGGCGGTCGTATGTCGTTTCGTATGTATTGTTTGCATAATTATTGGCAAAATACCCCTTTTCGGGGGAAGATTTGGTCGGGAAAATGGAAAATTACTCCATAAAAGAGTCAGGAATGTTTGCAATATATGGTTTTATATATTACATTTGTTGTTGCAGGCGTAGGTGGGGAGAGCTGTTTGTTTTTTTATATACTTATAGACGTGTTTTTATTGCTAATCTAAAACCTATGGAAATGAAAAAAAATTTATTCTTTTCGACACTCTTGCTGGTGACGGCGGTCCTCATGGGAGGATGCCGGCAAGAGGAGCCAAAGACGGCTCCTCCGACCCTCTCCATCGAGCCTGCCGAAGCGCTCGTCTTCGAGGCGACCGGAGGGACGCGGGTGATTGCCGTCACGACGAATCAGGATACGTGGCGTGTGCTTTCCGACCAGACGTGGTGTGTCGCGCAGGCAGCGGATGATGCGAGCTTCACGGTGACTGCGGGTATCAACGAGAGTCCGGACGATATGCCGCGGGCGAAAGTGACGGTTACTGCGGGGACGGGAAACAATGCCAGGACCGTCGTTCTGGAGGTGTACCAGCGGGGTGTGGAAGAGGTGGTGCCTGAGGAGCCGCCTTTCGGGATAACCCTCTCCAACATTACGGCTACCGGGGTTGACATGCGGGTCGTTCCGCTCGATGCGGCGGGCAGCTATTACTTCGACGTAATCGCCAAGGCCACCCTCGACGAACATCACGGCGGAGATATAGGCCGGATGATGGAGCGTATGATGGCGGAGGCCGAGCAGATGTACGGGAGCATGGAGGAGGCGCTCGCCAACCTTGCTTCACGGGGGGAGCAGGAGCATTCCTTCACGAGGCTCTCGCCGGCTAGCGAACATGTGGCTTTCGCCGTGGGGCTCGGAGCCGACGGTGCGGTGAATACGGAGGTGGTCAGCGAACCGTTCCGGACGGAGGAGCTCTCCGATGCGGTGACTTTCGAGGTGGAGTTCACGAACCGTTATTACGACGGCGCGGACTTTACCGTGACGCCTTCCGACGATGAATTTCCGTACTATTGTACGATACGTCCCGCCTTCCAGTACGACGAGCTCTCCGACCAGGAGCTGCTCGAAAAGGTGGTCGCCGAGGACGGTTTCATGATAGATTTCTATGCGACGACAGGTGTTTACGAATATGAGAACGAAAACGTATGGCTGACCGATACGGGTTATCTCGTGTTGGTGTTCGGATGGGCCGACGGCGCAGCGACCACCAACATCCACCGTTTCCCGTTCCGTACGCTCGAACCGAATATCCCGCCATCGGAGTGCCGTTTCGACGTGGAGGTAACCGGACTTACTTCGCGCAGCGTGACCGTTGCGATAACCCCTTCGGACGAAACGTCGGTCTATATGTGGGACCTGATAGCGGATGCCGATTACCAACAGTTCAAAGGGAACATGAAACAGTATGTGACGGATTATGTGGCAGCTGATATCGAATCGCTCGACTACAACCGCGAACGCGGTGTGGGAGGCAACATCTTCTCCAAGATGCTTGAGCCCGGAACCACCTATTACGTCTGGGCCGCCTGCATCGACGAGTTCGGGAAGCCTGCGGCGGACGTCGTCGTCAGCGCCCCCTTCGAGACGCTGCCCAATCAGGTGAGCGATGCCGGGGTGAGCGCCGTTATCGGCAAATATTTCAACGGCGACGACCTTTATGCCCTCGATTCCGAAAAGTATGCCTCCGGTCGGGGAATGGCCTATGTGGAGGTGACGTTCAGTGCCAATGACGAGGCGGTGGTATGGTACGGCACGATGGTGAAGGAGGACCCCTCCGACCCGACAGGGGCCATTTCCGATGCTGAGATAGCCGAAACCCTCGTGGCGTCCGGTACCTGGTGCCCGACGGGCAAACTTTATTGGTGTGAATGGGATGTGGAGTACACCGTGCTCGGCGTGGCCATTGGCAGCGACGACAACAGCGGGCCCGTACTGCGGCTCGGCAAAACTTTCACGAAGGAGGGGGCTTCGCCCGTTTCCGAATTCGTGGAACCCGCATCCGCGGCGGCTCAGTATATTTACAACGCTCCGTTCGTGCGGTACGATGCTTCGGTGAAAGTCTACCGGGAACGCGCGCAGAGATAGTTTTTTCATGCGTCCGGGCAGTGCCCGGGACAGGTTGGGTTAAGAGGGGGGCGGTCTCAGCAGGCCGCCCCTGTTTTGTTTGTAGGGGGGCGCCCGGCTGTTTTGGTTATCTTCGGGCGTTGTGGTATATTTGTGCGGCAGGGGTTCCGGATGCACCGGGAACTGCCGCAGGCATTGAAAAGGATTTCCGGATATATTCTGAAAACGGCGGTACGGGCCCTTCTGTGCGGTGCCGTCTTCTCGGTGGGCGGATGTATGAAGTACGGCCCCGTACCCGAGGAGCACTTCTCGTATCCGATGCCTCCGGGGGAGGAGCCCGAAGGGGTTTTCATCGTCTGCGAGGGTAACTTCATGTACGGGAACGCGTCGCTCTCTTTCTATCTTCCTTCCTCCGGCGAGCTGCAGAACGAGGTCTTCGCCCGGGCCAACGGGATGAAACTCGGCGACGTGGCGCAGTCGATGACGATACACGACGGGACGGCCTACATCGTGGTGAATAATTCGGGCATCGTTTTCGGAATCGACCCGGAGACGTTCCGGATAGAGCGGGTGATACGGGGTATCGGCTCGCCGCGCTATATCTGTTTCAACGACAGCGTGGCTTATGTGACTTCGCTGTATGAGCCCCGGATTGCGGTGGTGGATGTTGCAACGGCTGCCGTGGCGGATTATATCGAGACGCCCGACCACACCTCTACCGAGCAGATGGCCATATGGGGCGATACGCTCTATGTGTCGTGCTGGTCGTACGACGATGCCGTTTTGATGGTGGATTTGACCTCCGGTGAGGTGGCGGGAGAGATAGGGGTGCGGAGCCAGCCGCGCCAGATTGCGCTCGACGGCGATGGCCGGTTGTGGGTGCTTACCGACGGCGGATACGGCGAGGGCAGTTCCCCGAAGCCGCCCGCGCTTTACCGCATCGATGCGGCTTCGGGGAGCATAGAGCGGGAATTCGTCTTCCGTATGGGCGATACGCCGCGGGGACTCGCTGTCGGAGCCGGGGGAGATACGGTCTACTTTCTCAACGGGGATGTATGGCGCATGGATACGGATGCGGAGGAGCTGCCCCGGGAGCCTTTCATCCCGGCGTCGAATACCATTTACTATGCGCTGGGAGTGGACCCGCGCCGCGGCGACATCTATGTCGGCGACGCCATAGACTATCAGCAACAGGGGGTGGTTTACCGCTTTTCGGCCGACGGGCGTGGATTGGATACGCTGCGGGTCGGGATTATTCCGACGGATTTTTGTTTCAGATGACTATGGAAAAGATACGTTGCGCATATTGGATGTTGTTGGCCGGAATGCTGCTCGGATGCAACCGTTCCGGCGTGGTAATGCCCGAAACTTACGGGCCGCGGCCACCCCATGAAGGCAGTTCGCCTTACAGCGACCGGGTAATCGCCTATGTTCCCGCTCCGGGACAGTTCATCAACGATGCGATGGTCGGGTTCGACGGAAACGAGACGGGCCCGCAGGCTGCATTGGAGTATGCCGACCGGAGGCTGCATTCCGTCGATGCTTCCCTGCGGGGCATGGTTTCTCTCGGCGGATTCGGCGGTTATATCGTGGTCGGGTTCGACCACAGCATCCAGGCGTCGGGTGGGTATGGCGGGTACGATTTCTCGATAACCGGCAACCAGTTCTCCGGGAGTTCCGAACCGGGCGTGGTGTGGGTGATGCCCGATGAAAACGGCAACGGAGAGCCCGACGACGGGCCGTGGTACGAGCTCCGCGGAGCGTATTCCGACAGCTCCGTCCGCAGCTATTCGGTGACCTATTACCGTCCCGACCGGGAGGATACGGCAGTCAGGTGGCGCGACAGTGAGGGGCACGAAGGGGAGATAGCGCGGGTATCGTCCCATCCGCAGTCCTATTATCCGAAATGGATGACGGAAGAGTCTTATACGCTCTCCGGCACGCTGCTTCCCGACCGGAGCGGTACGCTGGAGAACGGTCGTTTTACGACGGGCGATTACGGATGGGGCTATGCCGACAATTGGGGAGAGGATATGCTGGAGGCCCCGAAACAGAAGAATTTTTTCCGTATCTCCGATGCCGTGGATGCTGCGGGCGAAGCGGCCGGATTGGATTATATCGATTTCGTCAAGGTACAGACCGGCGTGAACATACAGGGCGGTGCGGGTATCGGAGAGCTCTCCACGGAAGTGTCGAGGTTCCGGGACGAAAACCTTTGAAACGGAGATTCGCCGGGCCGGCGGCCTGCCGGTAATATGGGCTTGAGGGAGAATGAAAAGGGGAAGATGGATTGCATGCCTGCTGCCGTTGCTGGCGGTTTGTCGGCCGGAAGCGGCCGGTGCGGAATATGCCGCCTTCGCCGCAGCCGTCGTCTGCGGAGTTGCCGTCCCCCCCGGCGGAATGACAGGCGAGACGGAGGAGCGCAGCGGAGCCATCGATTCGGTGACGGTGACGGCCCGTCGGCCGCTCTCCGACATCGGTATTCAGAAGACGGTGTTCGATGAGACGCTCCTGCATGAAGACGTTACCTTCTCCCTCGCCGATATGCTGGCCCACAGCACGCCGGTATTCATCAAGTCGTACGGCCGGGGAACGATGGCTACCGTGTCGCTTCGCGGCACGGGTGCTTCGCATACGCGCGTGACATGGAACGGCATGCGGATGAACTCTCCCCTGTTCGGCATGATGGACCTTTCCTACATCCCCTCCTACTTCATAGACGGTGCGGCGCTCTATAACGGGGCCAGTTCGGTGGGGGTGGCGGGCGGCGGACTCGGCGGCGCGATAGCGCTTGATACGAGACCCTCCGATTCCGACGGCTTCGGAATGAAATACATCCAGGGTGTCGCGTCGTACTCCACCTTCGACGAGTATCTCCGTCTCTCCTACGGCGGAGGGCGCATGCGCAGCGAGACGAGCGTGCTGCTGACCACCTCCGAGAACGATTTCACCTACCGCAACTACGCCAAGAAGGATTTCGTGCTGGACGGCAACGGGAATGTGACGGGCTGGAGCTATCCGCTGGAGCGTAACCGCAACTGCAGTTACCGGGATTTCCACATTCTGCAGGAGCTCTATTACGATGCCGGCCGAGGCGGCGATTTCGGATTGTCGGCCTGGTATATGGACTCCTCCCGCGGACTGCCGCTGCTCAATACGGACTATACGGAGAGCAATACCTCCTTTTCTCGGCAGACGGAGAAGACCTTCCGGGGCGTCCTGCGGTGGGACAAATACGCCGGTCGGGGGAGAGTATCGGCCAAGGCGGGTTACCATTACAGCGACATGCGCTATCTGGAGCAGTCGCGGCGCAGTTACGGCGGTGCGGCTGCGCCGGAGGTGCAGACGCGGTCGGACTGGAGGAGTTACATTCATACCCTGTTCGGCGATGCGGGGTGGGAGATGGGGCTCGGAGAACGGTTCTATCTGGTAGCCGACCTCTCGCTGCTCCAGCACTTCGTCTATACCGTGAATGACAAGCCGGTGCGGGACACCTCCGAGCCGAGCGCATACGACGATGCCCGCACGGAGCTTTCGGCGCTCGTGTCGGCCCGGTACCGTCCCGCAGAGCGTTTCGGCATCGCCCTGAATCTGAGGCAGGAGGTCATCGGCAACGAGGGCGCTCCCTTCATTCCGGCGCTTCTGCTCGACTGGAACCCCTTCGGACGGGTGGTCTTCAAGGCGTCGGTGGCCCGCAATTACCGGTTTCCTACGTTGAACGACCGCCATTTCGCCAAGAATATGCTGTTGCCGGAGGAGGGTTTCACCTACGATGGAGGTGTTGAGGCCGAGGGTTCCGCAGAAGGCGCTTCCTACGGGGTATCGCTGACGTTTTACGACAGTTATATCCGTAACTGGATATTCTGGTACCCGGACAAGGGGGCGACGCAGTGGTTGCCGACGAATATCCGGCTCGTGCATGCTTTCGGTGCGGAGGCATCGGCCCGTGCAGCCGTGGAGTGGGGGCGGGGCTGGTCGGCCCGGGTCGATGCGCTGCTGGCGTGGACACGTTCGCTCAACATGCGCGAACCTCTGAACGAAGCCGACAATGCCGTCGGAAAACAGCTGCCTTATGTGCCCGTGTGGTCGGGCGCCGTGACGGTGCGGCTGCAGTGGCGGTCGTGGACGGTGGATTACAAGTGGAACTATTACAGCGAACGCTTCACCACGACCGATAATTCCGCCATGATAACGGGCCGTATCGTCCCCTATTTCATGAACGACCTGTCGTTCGGGAAAGCGTTCCGGTTCCGATGGGCCGACCTTTCGGTCGGCTTCAAGGTGAACAACCTGTTCGACGAGGAGTATGAAACGGAGCTTTCGCGTCCTATGCCGGGACGCAACTACGGATTCTCTCTGGAGATAACGCCGAGATTCCGGCATCCCTGAATGTCGTATGCGGAACGTTTCCGGCCCCCTCGGTCGAAACGGGCCGGTACCGGAGCCGTTCTTCCGGAAGCCTATGCAGCGGGGATGCCGTCTGTGGGGTTACGGATTGCAATATCCTCCTTTTTGGTTAATTTTGTCCGTGCACGGGGAAAGGTTCTTGCAATGGTATTGACGGTACAGGGGAGGAAGAAATAGGTCCCACAATCTCACGACTGCAGGACCCCCCAACTTAAAATACTGATTATGAAAGAATCACTAAAACAACCATCAGCGTCAATAATGATTGCGGTTCATTAAGATAACGCCCGGCAGCTTCAGTTATTGTGTGCACTGCAAAAATAGAAAAAAAATATTAACCGCAACCTATAAGACTGCAAAATATTTGTCGAACTCACAGTTTGTAATGACAGAAAGGGTCGGTTATATAATATAAAACAAGGTAAGTCATGGACAGGAAGGATTTCGACCCGGACGGAGTGGGTGTAGATAACGGTAATTATTTCGGATTTCCGTTCACCGAGGAGGATGCGCGTCTTGTGCTGCTCTCCGTACCGTGGGATGTGACGGCCTCCTATGGCGGAGGGGCCGCTTTCGGGCCCGATGCCATCATCGAGGCCTCCACGCAGCTCGATTTTTACGACCCTATGTCGCCCGGAGCCTGGAAGAAGGGGGTTGCTACGGTGCCTATCGACTACTCCGTGCAGGACCGCAGCGCCCGCCTGCGGCCCGATGCGAAGAAAATCATGGAGAGTCTGCAGGAGGGCGGCATTGCGTTCGAGGATTACCTGATGCCGCGCAGGCTGGAGCGTATCAACACTGCTTCGGCGGAGCTGAACCGGACAGTTTACGAGGCTGCTGCGGAACGGCTCGACGCCGGACATGTGGTGGGGCTCGTGGGAGGAGACCACAGTACGCCGCTGGGGCTCATCAGGGCGCTTGCCGAACGGGAACCGGGCATGGGTGTGCTCCATCTGGATGCGCACTGCGACCTGCGCAGGGCATACGAGGGGTTCGATTATTCGCATGCTTCCATCATGTATAATGTCCTGCAAGAGGCGCCCGGAGTGGCGAAAATCGTGCAGGTAGGGCAGCGCGACTATTCGGAAGAGGAGTATCGTCTGGCCCTCTCCTCGCCGCGGATTGAACTGTTCGACGATTTTTCCCTGTGCGGCCGCCGCTTTGCGGGCGAAACGTGGAACGCCATTTGCGACTCCATCGTCGTCCGGTTGCCGGAGAAGGTCTATGTCAGTTTCGACATAGACGTGCTTTCGGTCGAGTATTGTCCTTCTACCGGTACGCCGGTTGCCGGAGGGCTCACCTTCAACGAGGCGCTTTGGCTGGTAGACCGCATTGCGGCTGCCGGCCGCCGTATTGTGGGATTCGACCTGTGTGAGGTTGCTCCCGCACGCGAAGGTACCACGGATGCCAACGTCGGGGCGAGGGTGCTGTTCCGGCTCTGCGGAATGGCGTTGAAGACGAACTGACGGATTTTTTAACTGTTTGGAACGGAGACTGCCATGGGCTTTTCATTCGGTTACGGCTTCAAGCGCCGTTCGTATATTTTTTATCAGAAAGGGCGCAACTTTTTCAGTACCCAATGGGCGGGCGGCGTCGTGCTGCTGTTTTTCGTGGTGGTCGCCATGCTCCTTGCCAATATTCCTGCGACAGCCGAATTTTACCATGCGCTGCTGGAGGCACCGGTAGGCATTACGGTCGGCAGTTTCCGGTTCGGTTTCGACCTCGAACGTTTCGTCAATGACGGCCTGATGATGGTGTTCTTTTTCACCGTCGGCCTGGAGATAAAGAGAGAGGTCGTTTCGGGACACCTTTCGACGTTCCGCCAGGCGATACTGCCGGTGGCGGGCGCGCTCGGCGGGATGGTCGTTCCGGCGGTCATCTACCTGCTGTTCAACCACGGGACGCAGTATGCGGCCGGATGGGGCATCCCGATGGCCACCGATATCGCCTTCGCCATCGCCATCATGTCCACGGTGGGCAACAGGGTTCCGGTCTCCCTGAAAGTGTTCCTGACTGCGCTGGCGGTCGTGGACGACCTGGGGGCCATCGTCGTGATAGCCGTCTTCTACGGGGCCTCCGTCAATTTCAAACTGCTGCTCGCGGCTGCCGTTTTCCTGTTCTTCGCATGGCTTCTGAATAAGTTGAAGGTGAGTTCGTTCCTGCCTTATGTGCTGATTAGTGTGGCCCTGTGGCTGCTCTTTTACCATTCGGGCGTACATGCGACAATCGCCGGTGTACTGCTCGCCATGTTCATCCCTTCTCAGCCCAAATACAACAAGAAGTATTTCCTGAACAAGGTACGGTTTTTCATGGACGACTTTGTCAGCAAGGACCGGGATGTGCCCGTTACCGAGAACGAAGCACAGATGCTCGACCTGCACAGAATAGGCGTCATCGCCGCCGATTCGGCCAGCCTGTCGCAGCGCTTCGAACACCTGCTGGCACCGTGGGTGAACTACTTCATCCTGCCGCTTTTCGCTCTGGTCAATGCGGGGGTGCAGATAACCTCCGCCGCTGACCTGAACCTGTTCGGCACGACGCAGGGAATGGGCATCCTGTTCGGTTTGTGGATAGGAAAACCGCTCGGGATAACCCTCCTGAGCCTGCTGTTCGTCAAGACCGGTCTGGCGGTGATGCCTGCCGGCGCCTCGTGGAAGATGTTCGCCGCGGTGGCGTGCATGGGCGGTATCGGGTTTACAATGTCCATATTCATGGATACCCTGGCGTTCGCTTCCCAACCGCAGTTCATCTCGACCGGCAAGATTGCCGTACTGGCCGCTTCGGTGGTGGCGTCGGTTACGGGCCTTGCGGCGGTCTGGGCGGTGCACCGGGCGGAGAGGGGCAAATCGAGCCCCGCTGCGAATGTGGAATCACCGGAAGATGGCGCAGGCCGATAAATTTCGGGATGGTGCTGCCTGTTTCTGGACAAAAATCATTAAGTTTGCATTTCGCGGGTGTAATCCTGCTGGATTGCAATTTCGGAACTTAACCAAATAAAAACAGACACAAAAGATGAAAAGATTATTTATCGTCCTTTCGGTTTTCGCGCTGGGGCTTACCGCCTGCGATTCGAAGACCGCCGCCACGGGCGAAAGCGACGCCCAGGCTGCCGATAATGCGAAACGCAAAACGGGCATGAAGCTCAAAAACGAGTCCGATTCGATTTCCTATGCGATAGGGGCGGATTACGGCCGCTACCTCAGGAATGCGAAGGAGACGATGGGTGCCGACCTGAACGACAAGGTGGTCATTAAGGCCATCCGCGAAGCGGTGGAAGACAGAAGTACGCTTACCCCGGAGGAGGGATTTGCCTTCATGCAGGAGTATTTCGCCGTGCGTATACCCGAACGCAACCGCAAGGCGGGCGAAGCCTACCTTGCAGAGGTCGCCAAACAGCCCAACGTGCAGAAGACCGAAAGCGGCCTGCTTTACGAGATAATCACTCCGGGCAGCGACAAGAAGGCCACCAGCCTGAAAGACGAGGTGAGGGTCAAGTACCGCGGTTACCTCAGGGACGGCCGTGACTTCGACAACAACTACGAGAAGCCCGATACTGCCCGTTTCGCGCTCAACCGTGTCGTGAAGGGCTGGGGCGAAGGTTTGCAGCTCGTGGGCGAAGGCGGTAAGATAAAACTTTACATTCCGTCCGACCTCGGTTACGGCGCAATGGGCCGTCGCGGTACCATCATCGGTCCTAACGAGCCGCTCGTGTTCGAGGTGGATGTGATAGAGGTTATTCCCGCTGCTCCGGCCGAACCCGCAGCGGATGCTGCCGCAAAAAAGTAATCCCGCCGGAATGAAAATCGGAAAGGTAATATTTGCAGTCTGTGCGGCAGCCGTCGGGGTTGCCGCACTTTCTCTCTCGGCCTGCCGTTCGTGCAGTTCCCGGACGCTGGAGGGGGCGGCTGAGGTTCAGGCCGCGCCGTCCGCCGGAGAGGTTCCGGTTGCGGCCGGCGGAGAGCGGAACGACATGCGGAAAGATAAGGAGAATATAATGACATACGCTGTTATCAGTACGGAGAAGGGCGATATGAAAGCCGAACTCTATACGAAAGAGACGCCCGGTACGGCGCAGAATTTCATCAAACTCGCCGAGAGCGGATTTTATGACGGATTAACGTTCCACCGCGTGATACCGGGGTTCGTGATACAGGGGGGATGTCCTGTGGGCGACGGTACGGGCGGCCCGGGATATACCATCAAGTGCGAAACCGATGCGCCGCGGCAATATCATGACCGGGGCGTACTCTCGATGGCGCACCGCGGCAAGGATACCGGCGGCTCGCAGTTCTTCATCTGCTATAACCGGGAGAATACGAAACACCTCGATGGAGTGCATACCTGTTTCGGAAAAGTGGTCGAAGGGCTCGATGTGATAGATGCGATACGTCCCGGTGACAGGATACGTTCCATTCGTATCGTGGAGGAGTAGGCGTTGTTTTCGGCACGGAATGGAGGGTCCGCCCGGTTGTGAAAGACCGGGCGGGCCTTCGTCCGTAAAGACGGTTCTTTTTCCTGTCGGGGCTGTTGTCGTTTTGCGACCCCTCCCCAGGGGAGTTCCTTTGCGGAACGGTTCCCCGATACGGGAATAAATTCGTATCTTGCGGTAAATTTTCAAGACGTATGGAATTTGAAGGTACAGTTTATAAGGTGCTTCCCGTGGTAAAGGGAACGAGCCAGAGGGGGGAATGGATGAAGCAGGAGGTGGTGTTTGAGCTGCCGGGCGAATTCAACAGGAAGATATGCGTGGGCTTCTGGGGCGACAAGGCCCATGATGCCGGTACGCTTCGTGAAGGCGATAAGGTGGCGGTGTCCATCAATGTCGAATCGCGGGAGTACAACGGCCGTTGGTTCACCGAAGCGCGCGGATGGAAGATGACGCGGATGACTGCGCAGCCCCCTGTTCCCGGAGTTGCCGACATGCCGCCTTTTGCGGAGGAAGGCACGCCCTACTCCGGCGAGCCGGCCGATGACCTGCCTTTCTGAGACAGCGTTCCGGGAGCTGTCCGTCGGACATTCGCAGCAGGACCGGTAAATTGGTATCCTTTTTGCGTCTTCGCTGTGAAAACCGTGTGTTATGAGTACAAGGGCAGAACTGGAAAAGGATGTCCAGGCGGCGAAGGAACGCCTCGACCATGCTCCGGCGGATACTCCGTCGGAGTTGTTGAAAGCGTGGCGGAAAGAGTATGACGACCTCGTCTTCCGTCTCGATAATCTCTACGACGATGAGGTGAACGAGTTCACCGATTAGGACCGGAATCGAAATGTGCTGCGGGCGGGAAACCTGGTTTCCCGCCCGCAGCACATTTCTGTTTTGGACTGTTCTGTCTTTTGCCACCGTAGATGCGGACGTCTTGTTTGCGTGCGCGTTCGCAGAGGAGTTGCCGTCTCCCGGTTACGGACGGGGCTGTGCAGGCCTGCCGTGCAGGGGACGTCGGGGATACCGATGTCCCGGCGTTTCGTGCGGGCCGGTGCCGCATCCGTTTTATTTGTCCGGTATCCCGGCGGGCATGTCGTGCTCCGTCCGGCTGCCGTGCAGCGCATAGAACAGCAGGTAGGCGAAACCGACCGCAACGAGCGCATAGCTTATCGGATAGGAACTTTGGTCGGCTATCCATGCCTGGAGTGCAGGCATGATGCCCCCGCCGCAGACCATCGTCATGAAGATGCCGGAGGCCGCCGCCGTATATACGCCGAGCCCCGATGTGGCGAGGCTGAAGATGGCGCCCCACATGACGGATGTCGCCAGTCCGCAGAGTATCAGGAAGAGCAGGCTGATGCGGACGGGTTCCGCTCCGAACGAAAGGTCGGAGCGGAAAACGGGCAGCGGCACGGTGGCGGCCACCCCCTGCAGGGCGATGAAAAGGCCGATGAAGAGCAGCCCCAGGGCTGACGCGAACGTCAGCATCGCTCTGCCCGATACCCGGCCGCCTATGGCCCCGCCTGTCAGCCTTCCGGCCAGCATGAGCAGCCAGTAGGTGCCTACTATCGTTCCGGCTGCGGAGGAGTCCATGGCGAGGGCGTCGGTCATGTAGAGGTTGGCGATATTGGGTATTCCCACTTCGATTCCCACATAGAGGAAGATGGCCGCCACGCCGAGGCTGAAGTGGCGGAAGCGGAGAGGGGTGTAGAACCTGCCGGAACCCCTGCCGCCCGCTGCCGTTCCGTAGGGTTCCGGTATGCGGGTGAAGGCGATGACCGCGAATGCGAGGACGAATATGCCCATGGCCGTGTACAAGGCCGGGTTGGCGCTGGCGATGGAGCGTGCCGACGCTTCGTTTCCCATGAGGTAGCCTACGAGTATGGGTGTCAGCGTCGCGCCGAGCGAGTTGAAGGTCGTGCCGAACTGAATGAGCTGGTTGCCCCTTTTTTCGTTGCTGCCGAGCGATTTCAGCATGGGATTCACCACGGTGTTGAGCATGCACATCGAGAAGCCCGAAACGAAGGCTCCGGCGAGGTAGATGCCGTAGCTTCCCGCACGCCCTGCGAACCACATGACGCATACGCCTGCGAAGCCTACTGCGATGGCCGTCAGAGCGGTCTTTTTGTACCCCATCCGCTGGAGCATCATGCCCGCCGGAATGCCCATGAACGCATAGGCGATGAAGTTGGCCAGGTTGCCGAGCTGGGACTGGAGGTTCGAGGCGGCGAACTGCGATTTGATGATGACGCCCATCGGATTTTGCAGGCCCGTGACGAAAGCTATGATAAAGAACAGGGCGAACATCACAGCGATGGGCAGTGCACGGTTGTTGTCTCTTTTTGCCATGTCGGAATGGGTTTACGCGTCCGGCCGCTTGCTCCGGCCGGTGTGTCGGTTCTGTATCGGGACGCTGCTCCGAGGGCAGGTTTTTTCTCCGCTTCCGGAACGGGCCCGAAAGGAACGGCGGCTTCTCCGGCCGGCGGAAGGAGGCCTTCCGTTTTCCGCCTTCGCGGCGGTCGGGTCTGTCCGTCCGGTTCGTACCGTTCCGGAGAACGGGCGGCATATTTTGTGCCGTACCCGCCCGTCGTCGGCATTATTTGCGGTTTTCCCGCCGGGTCCGTTCTCCGGAGAGGGTTTCCTGCCCCGAAAGTTGCAATATCGGGGATATTGTCTAACTTTGTTTACCTCTCCGGCGGTGCCTGCACGATGGTGCTGTTTTCGCTCCGTGGGGAGGAACGGCATGCAAAAGCATGGTTTACACGGCGGTTTATAATTATAAATTATATTTTATAATTATAAGAATGATATATTGTGTATTTTTGCCTCCCGTAACCGACCGGATGCGGGAGGTGTCCGTCCGGGATTGCCGGGGACGGAGCGATACGCGGGTCTCTCCCGTGACGTGTGCGGAAAGGTACGGTTATTGATTGTTGCCTTGTGCAGCTCTCTTAAGATACCGGATTTTTGAAAAAGGAAAGTGTGTCGGAAAGTATGATAAGCCAGTTTCGGGAACGGATAGTCGGGATGCATTACCTGAACCAATGGATTGTGTTGATATTGGATACGGTCGCATCGGTACTCTGTACGTTCCTTGCCTGTATTTTGGCAGGACATCTCGTGCCCGGTACAATGGGGATGTCCGCCGTGCTGAAGATAACGCTGTTGGCGGTTCCTGCCAGCGGTCTCTCTTTCTATCTGTTCCGAATATACCGCAACATCATCCGCCACTCCACGCTCAGGGAGTTGTGGCGTCTGGTCGCCGCCTCCGCCGTGAAACTGCTCCTGATGGCTGTCGTGGTGTTCGGCATGATGCTGACCGACCGGCAGCTCCTGATAGGGGGCCTGCTGGACATGTTGATGACCACGGTGGTGCTGATATGTATGCGTGTGGGCATGGTGCTGGGATACGATGTCATCGTTTCCAAAATCTCGAAGAGCAACAGCCGGCTGCTGATTTACGGCGTGGACGACCGGAGCGTTTCGCTCGAGACCCGGATGCGCAACAGCAAACAGTACCAGATAGCCGGATTCTACAATTACGGGAAAGCCTACAAATCCTACCGTCTGGCCGACCTGCCCGTCTATTATTTCAACGACGAACAGGATTTCGTCCACATTGTTACCCGTTACAATATCGAGGGAATCCTTTTCCCCGACTACGAGAGCATACGTACCGAAAAGGAGCGGCTCATACGTTACTGCGAAATGCATCATGTCCGGATGCTGATAGCTCCTCCCGTAGACGAGGTGAGCGGCGACAAGCTCGTGCCCGGTATTCGGGAAATCAAGATAGAGGACCTGCTCGGCCGCGACGAAATAAACATGGAAGAGGAGGAGGTGGCAGCCGGTTTCCGCGACAGAACCGTACTGGTTACCGGCGCTGCGGGCAGCATAGGGAGCGAATTGTGTCGGCAGCTCGCTTCGTTCGGAGTGGGGCGCCTCATTCTGTTCGATTCCGCGGAGACACCCATGCACAACATCCGGCTCGAGCTGGAGGAGCGTTTCCCGCACCTGTCGTTCGTCCCGGTCATAGGCGATGTGAGGCTGAAGGCGAGGGTAAGGATGATATTCGAACGCCACAGGCCCGATGTGGTGTTCCATGCGGCCGCCTACAAACATGTCCCCCTCATGGAGGAAAACCCGTGTGAAGCGGTGTTCGTCAATGCGATAGGGACGCAGCATGTGGCCGACCTGTGCGTGGAGTACGGGGTCGAGAAGATGGTCATGATATCTACGGACAAGGCGGTGAATCCCACCAATGTGATGGGGTGCTCCAAGCGTATCT